>Ga0129308_1003907_pt1 | contig 10057 bp, 8 predicted proteins | sample L827metagenome_FD_94440 | JGI IMG/M metagenome (GOLD analysis project Ga0129308, IMG submission 94440) | Ring-tailed lemur group fecal microbial communities from Wisconsin, USA - L827 metagenome | ecosystem: Host-associated > Mammals > Digestive system > Large intestine > Fecal | place: USA... | reverse complement strand
GAAACGGCAAAGGGCATCCAGGGACATACGGGTGGCATTGGCTTTTCCGTCGGCTGAATAACCGGCTATATGGGGAGTTCCAAGGAACACTCTATTTAATAAGGTAAGATTGATATCAGGCTCGTTCTCCCATACATCAATGATGGCATCGGAAATCAGTCCGTCTTCTAAGGCATTCAGGAGTGCATTGGTTTCAATCACCTCTCCACGTGAGGTATTGATAATGACGGGGCAGCGTTTTAATGACCGGAAGAAAGTATGGTCTGCCAAATGGAATGTTTTGTATGGCCCTTCCTTGTATAAAGGTACGTGGAAGGTGAGGATATCACATTCTGCTGCGAGTGTTTGCAAGGAACTGAAATCGCCCTCTCCTTCCTTGTCTTGGCGGGGCAGGTCATTCTTCAGGACACGCATGCCTAGTTCTTGCCCTACTTGGGCTATTTTGCTACCCACATTGCCTACGCCGATGATGCCTAATGTCAATTCGGACAGTTGTACTCCTTTGAGCTGTTGCAATAACAGTAAGGCTGATTGCACGTATTGGGCTACGGATGCTGAATTGCATCCGGGGGCATTGGTCCAAGCGATGCCTGCTTCACGGCAATATTCCGTATCTATATGGTCGAAGCCTATGGTGGCGGTGGCAATGAAGCGGACTTTACTGCCTTCCAGCAATTCCTTGTTGCAGCGGGTACGGGTACGTATAATCAGTGCATCGGCATCTTTCACCAGTTCCGGGGTGAAATCCTTGCCGGAGACGTAAACCACGCTGTCGGCTATCTTTTCGATGGCCTCCCTGATGAAGGGTATTTTGTTGTCAACGATAACTTTCATGATGTTTTTCCATTGTTTTAATGCTTGCAAAATTAGGAATAAAACGAATGATTGAAGATATATTGAAAAATAAAGTATATCTTTGTTTGGTAATAAATACAAAAAGGTCATGCGTATTGTTTTGTTTTGTGAAAATAAGTATGCTGTTGATATACTGAATCCTATTCAGTTGGAAGCGGTGCAGGAAGGCGGGAATACTGTACTATGGTATGTGCATAGGAAAAAAATACCGGAGTTCCCTTTAAAGGATGATGTTCGGTGGACAAACAGTATGCAAGAAGTCTATGATTTTCAGCCGGATGCTATCTTTGTCCCGGGCAATATAGTCCCTTATTATCTACCGGGAGTGAAAGTGCAGATATTTCATGGCTATGCAGCCGAAAAGAAAGACCATTGGATTATTCGCCGTTATTTTGATGCTTATTTTACACAAGGACCTTATTTCACCAAAGAGTTTACCCGGTTGTCAAAGAAATATAGAGATTTTGAGGTGTTGGAGACCGGTTGGACACGACAGGATTGGATAAAAACGCATTTGCACGATTTTGATGAAGAAAGAAAGAAACTGTTGCAAGAAAGCGGAAAACAAAAAATTGTGCTGTATGCACCAACCTTCTCACCTTCGTTGACCTCATTGCCTCATATAAAAAAATCATTGATGGAGTTGGCTTGTCGGAGGGATGTCTTGTTGCTGTTGAAATTCCATCCCCTGACGCGTAAGGATTGGGTGCTTGAATATAAGAAGCTGGCAGGGGAACTGGATAATATTATTTGGATAGACGATTTCAGTGTTACGAAATATATGCTGATGGCCGACGTGATGATTAGCGATACTTCGTCTACCGTTTATGAGTTTTTGCTACTGAACAAGCCTGTCATCACCTTGCGTACTATTGCGAAAGATATCTATTGGAAAAACATAACAAACCCCGCCTCTTTGTGTGATGCCTATGATGAAGTGCTGTGCGATGAAACAGTGACGGCTCTGCGGCAGTGGGTTGTAGACAATTACGACCCTTATCTCGATGGTCGGGTGGCCCATCGGATGCTTGAAGGTGTGCGTGATTACATTCGTCGTCATGGAGTTCCTTCTTGCCGTTCCTTGAATCTGTGGCGGAAATATACCAGTATTAAAACCTTTGGCATGGTGAAACGCCGATAGCTTTTATTCTTGCCGGGAGTTCTTTTTATGCGTTTTGATATATCTTTCGTAAGGGGTTTTTAAATCCAGATATCTGAAGTTGACGGGAGGGTGTTGTTTGGGTATTTCCATGTAGTTCCCATAGCAATGGGCCAGATAGGCTTCCGGTTGTTGTACTCCGTTGAATATTTTTCCTTCAAAAGAAATCGGGGAGGGCGTTCCGTATACTTCTTTCGGAAGTATTCCTCTGCTCCGTTTATTGTCATGGTCAGCAATCAAAGGGGAAGTCTCGTAGTCATACTCTTTCTGGATGCGGTCCAAGGTCTTATGTAGCCATGCCGATGAAAAGAGTTTGTGGTATAGCTGTATATATATGGAACGTATGCCTTTCCCATGTTTGTATGGGTTCACTAAATTGTAGTACATTATCTTCTCGATAATTCTGTATTTGCAATAATGGATGTATTGTTTGATGGGATTTGCAGTCATGCCATCCAAAGGGAAGACATCTATGGGCACTCCGCCTATGTAGTCGAAACTTCTGCGCAGAATATATGTAGTCCTTTTGTCTTGGATGCGTGCAAACTGATACGGGTAATGCGCCTCTTTGTCCCCGCTTACCAGTTCGTATTCGGATGGGAGCCATTCGTTGGCATGAGCGATGAGTTTTTCGTAATCTTTTCGGGGGAGCGCGATGTCTGCGTCGTCATCCCAGGGGATAAATCCTTTGTGGCGTACGGCTCCCAACATAGTCCCTGCTATCAGATAATAGTGCAGGCCATGCTTTTGGCACACCGTATTGACGGCTGTCAATACATCTAGCAGCACAAGCTGGAGTTCACGCGTATTTTCTTCATTTAAGGTTCCCATTTCTCCCTATATATAACATTCGTTTTACAAAAATATGGAATTATTATGATATAATCCTTTCTTCTAAAGCAAATTCTTGTATTTATTGTATCTTTGCTCCATGTTTATCTATTGGTTGATATTTTAAAAGAATCATTGTCATGAAGTCTTATGTTTTTCCGGGAGATATTGAAGAGGATATCCGGTTGATAGCCGCGCAACCTATCCCCTATATGCGTACCGCTGATTTTTCCAGGTTGGTAAAGGAGTCGGAAGATATGCTGTTGTCGCTTATCCATTGTCAGGGTGGAAGGGTTATACCTTATACCGCATCAGGGACGGGGGCAATGGATGCGGTTGTGGCAAACTACGTCCCTCTGCACGGGAAGGCTTTCATTGTGGCAGGCGGCTCTTTCGGCTATCGTTGGAAAGGGCTTTGCGAATATTACGGATGTCCCAAAGAGGTTTTTGAGGTCCCTTTCGCCGAAGATATGGATTATGAAGCCTTGGATAAAGCTGTGTCAGAATCGTTGCCCGGAGTGCTTTTGTGCCAGCATCACGAAACGTCTACCGGCCAATGCTTTGATTTGCAGAAAATATCAGCTGTCTGTCAGCGTTATGGAGTCAGTCTGGTGGTAGATGCCATCAGTTCCTTTCTTGCCGACCCTTTGGACATGGATGCCTTGGGAATCGACATTTGCATTACGAGCAGCCAGAAGGGGTTGAATATCTCGCCGGGACTTTCTTTCCTGGTTCTGTCGGAACGCCTGAAAAGCATGTCGTTTGCCTCTAAAGGATATTACTTCGACTTTGCCGAGAACCTTAAGAATCTGGAAAGGGGGCAGACGCCTTATAGTCCTGCGACTACGCTTTTCATGCAGTTGCACGAACGTTTGAAGCGGGATGTAGCGCTGGGTGTTGACAAGATAATCTCTACTGTTCGCCAGAGGGCTTTGTACTTCAGGGGCTTGTGTGCCCAGAATGGTTGGGAGGTTCCGGCAGAGGTTCCCTCCAACTGCATTACCGGCTTCTTTGTTCATCGCAATGGAGACAAGCTGTTTACCGAACTGATGAAGAAAGGCATTTACATCATGCCCGGTGGTACGCCCCATTATTTCAGAGTTTCTCATTTGGGGTTGCAGACATTTCAGGAACTGGATGAGCTTGCAGCCTGTATCAAAGAGATAGAAAGTGCTTAATACTTAACAGAAGAATACATATTATGGAAAATGCAAAAATAAGGGTCTTTACTTCCGGTAGTTTTGACTTGTTCCACATCGGGCATCTGAATATCCTGGAAAAGTCGGCGGCATTGGGAGACGAACTTATAGTAGGCGTCAGTACGGATGAACTTATAGAAAAGTACAAGGGCATGAAGCCCATCATCCCTTTCGAACAACGTTTCCGCATCGTCAGTTCCATTAAATGCGTGACAAAAGTGGTGAAGCAGGTGAAGTTGACCGAAATTGCCCAGTTGCAACGGGAGCAGATAGATATTGTGACTATTGGTGATGACTGGAAAGGCAAGTACCTGGAAGGGCTGGAATGGATGAAGTCACAACCGGGCAAGCAAGTCGTTTACTTCCCTTATACTCCGGGCGTCAGCACCACTACCATTAAACGGAAAATCATTGATTTTACCACTCAAATCGTGGATGCCGCCATGCAGCGCGAAGCGGAACTTGATTATAATTGGGCGGAAGACGAAAGAAAAGAGAATCCTACTTTTTCTTGAAATGCCCGAAAAACGCTTTGCGCCGTCGCCATTGCTTGTCGTGCTTCACCTTGGCGGCAATGGCTTCGCAGGCGAAAGGCTCGACCTCCCATCCGCGGCACCGCGCATATTGGCGTACCACGTACTCATAAACGTCCATACGTCCCGTGAAGCGGGTCAGGTTTTGTATGCACTGTTTGCGCGAGGGCGACTGGCCTGCCGGTGCAAAGCTCATCCGGTTGATGTCGATGAGGGTGAACGCATAGGAGTTGCCGCTCTTCCGGTAGAGCACATTGGTCGAGTTTAGGTCGTGGTGCAGAATGCCTTTCAGGTGCAGCGTGGCGGCAAAGGATGCAAAGTCGTCTGCAAGCATCCTGTCAAAATCTTCGGGCACGTTCAGACGCTCGTTTATAGGGGGCGAATCGTCTCGTTCGGTTACATAATATCCGTATTTGTACAGACCATTCTTCCATTGTTCCCGATAGGCTATGTTGCAGGGAGTGGAGACTCCCCTTTGGTGTAGTTCCATTGCGTTGCGGAAAGCCCGTTCGGCTTTGCTTTTGCGGAAGAAGCTGTATATGATTCGCTGTGGCCAACGGAGTGAGTGGAACTTTTTCACGACAACAAGCGTTCTGTCGTCCAGACTGAAGCTTTTTATGACGTTGCGTGCCGAGTACACGATGTGCCCTTCTTCCTCAAACCGTTGGGGAAGCTGCTCTACGAAATTTGCTACGGACGGATTGTCCTTGTATCGGGGATTCAGTTTCATCATGGCTTTTCTGAAATTAGGATGGATTGTCCTGAACAGCATTCTTTCAGCTTCTGCTTCCATTTGAACAGGTTGCGTTCGATGGAGTAGTGATAGAAGTTGTGCCAGTTCTGCATGGAGTGGCAAGGCTCTATTGTCACTTCCTTCTTGGGCAGACAAGGATTCAAGGTGTCGCACAAGGCGGCTGTATAGTTAAACATGTTGTATTCTTCGAGCACACGCTCTTTGCACTCCTTCAGCACGGGCGCGGCGTTTCTGTATCTGTCTTCACGGATGCAGCGGTCTATCAGGTTCACTGTCCCTTCAAAGTTGTGTATGTCGATAGGCTGGAAAGATTCCTTGGGGAAATAGTCGTCCAGGTTGGTGCATCCGTAATAGAATGGAAACGTTTCGCAGAGGAAGCAGTCGGATATTTTTTCGGTCCAGTAATATCTCTGTGAGGAGTTCTCGATGGAAATGTGGTATTTGTAGGGGGCTAACACATCCCATTTGTCATCGAAGTCGCGGTAACCCCTTCCGAACACGTCAAGCCGGTCTCCATAATATGCCTTGAGCTTTTCTACGAACTTGATGCGGTCTATGTGGCCCTGCGTGAAGTTCTTGTTGCTGGTGATTACGGAAATCAGCTTGTCTTTTTGCGGAGTGGCGGCACTTTTCAGTCCGTCGTAGTCCTTGGAGTAGATGCAGCCGTTTGCCGTTTCCCTGAAGCCCACATGCCAGGGCAGTATGGCGGGGCCCAACCGCAAGTCGGGGTGCCTGGTCTTTTCCTGGCACGAGCACACTACGCCGAACTGTTTGATGTAATTCTGCGGATAAACCAATACGGAGCGCGGTTCCGTGGTGAGCAATATGGTGTTTTCGGGAGCCACGAGGCATGTTTGCGGGTGGCGGATGCCTTTTCCCTGTATCACCCAGAAGTCGGGGTCTTCAATCTCTTCGCCAATATAAAATCGATACCTGCCGTCAGAGGAAACGCAGTTGTGTCCGGCTGTCTGGCGGGGCATGATTGTTCCTAAACCTTCCCGATAGGGCGTGAATTTGACTTTATACATTATTGCTTTGTTTAAGATAATACCGGTTCTGTGCCATTTTTCTGCCGCAATGGCTCAAAGAGGCGCAAAGATAGGAACATAAGTTGACTATACAAAATGTGCCGTGCTAAATGTGTGCTGTACTGCTGTGCTTTACGCCTGTCCGGGCGCATCGACTATAGGCCGTATGCGCTGCATTATCATTTCGGGAGTAATCCGGGTGAGGCAGGCGTAATCCTTTCTGCGGCAAGGCTTGTTCCCGAAGATGGAGCAAGGCCGGCAGGGAAGGTCGGTCTGTATGGCGTTGTCGATGCTTTGTCCCCATCCCATGAATCCGGCGTATGGATGCGTGGCACCCCATACCGACACGACAGGTGTGCCGGCGAGCGAGGCAAGGTGCATGTTGGCCGAGTCCATAGATACCATGACATCCAGGTGGCTCATCAAGGCAAGTTCTCCCTTTAGTTTCAGCTTTCCGGCTACGGACAGTACGTTGTCGGGGTAGTTTGCCGCCCATTGTTCCAATAGTTCATTTTCGGCTTTCCCGCCTCCGAAGAGGAAAATCCTCCAGTTGCTGTTTGCCGACAACTCGTGTATGAGGCGCAAGGTGGTTGCCTGGGGCAGCTTTTTGCCGTTGTGGGCTGCAAAGGGGGCGATGCCTATCCAATGTTTGCCGTCGGGGATGCCCGTCACCTGGCTGAAAAGGGCGCAGTCTGCTTTTCCCTTTTCAAATATGGAGCGGAATGCCGTCTGTACCGGATAGCCCAGTTTGCCGAATACTTCTTCGTAACGGTCGAAGGAAGAGGGGAGCTGCTTCAGTGCTTTGCGCCGAGGTTCTGTCAGGGCACGTTTTTCCTTGCGTCCTTTGTCTATGTGTGCCACCTTTGCACCGGTCCATCTGAAGAGTGTCCGCAGAATCTTGGTGCGGAGCACATCGTGCAGGTCTGCTATGGCATCGTAGTTCCCCTCTCTTTTCAGCTCCCGGAACAGCCGGTACAGTCCTGCCGCACCTTTGTACCGACTTAAGTCCACCCCCTTGAAGTGGAGGTTTGGGGGTGATTCCTCAAACAGAGGCAGCACAAAGGGGCGGCTCAACATCGTGATGCTGACATCGGGATATTGCCTGGCCAGTGAAACAAGCACCGGCACGGTCATTGCCACATCGCCCAGGGCGGAGAACCTGATAACAAGCAGCCTCATTTCTTTCCGTAGAGTACAGGATTCAGGCTGGGGTCGTTGTACATCTTCATCTGCTTGTACACTTTCATGTACTTGCGTCCGGATTCTATGTCGGCTATTAATTGTTCGATGGCAGTAGATAAATCCGTCTGCTGCTCAAGCAGGATGTTCAGTTTGGACAGGCACTGGTCGTGGTGTTCGGGTGTGGTATCGGTGCGTTCCACTTCCTGGCGCATGTGGTATATCTTCAGTGCCAGGATAGACAGGCGGTCTATGGCCCATGCGGGGCTTTCCGTATTGATTGTGGCATCGGGCTTCACTTGTATATCTTTGTATTTATCAAGAAAATAGCTGTCTATCAGTTCTACCAAATCCGTACGGTCCTGGTTGGACTTGTCTATTCTTCTTTTGATGTTCAAGGCTTCCTCCGGCTCGATGTTCGGGTCGCGGATGATGTCTTCCAAATGCCATTGGACGGTGTCAATCCAGTTTTTCAGATAGAGATAATATTCAATACTTTTCAGGGGATAGGAATTCCGGATGGGGGTGTCTACGTCATTCGTCTTGTGATAGTCGAGAATGGACTCGGTAAAGATACGATTGCCAAGCGTGGTAAAACTCATAGCTGTAAGGATTAAATGTTATTATTTTACAAAGCTATGCAAAGTTTCTTAGATATGCAATTATTAGTTTCCTTTTTGCATGGTTTCGGTCACGGTTCTTTAAAAGAGTCCGCGTTTTCTGCACGACAGGATGATAAGGTTGCATACACTTTCTTTTAGGCACGGATTTCGCGGATTTCGTGGAAAGGGAAAAGGGAAATCTGCGTTTTCCGCGTAATTCCGTGCTTAAGAAATATCATAATGCAAGCAGGTGCAAGCTTCTCGGACAGTCTGGGGAAGGGGTTAGTTTCCGGAGGTGTGCGAGTCCGGGCAGGGGGTCTTTTCGGTGATTCCGCCACTTACACTGCTGCTATATCCACCGATGTACTGCGTGGCGCTCTTCGTGCCGTCGGCTTCGTACAAGGTGCCGTTTGCGGTGCAGCAACTGTAGATGTTTCCATCACTGGATATATATCCTGCAAGGAGGCCGCCGTTTGCCCAACTACTACCTTTTATCGTTGTTTTGTGTATCTCCCCGCTGTTGCTGCATTGGTGCATGGCTCCACTCAAGTATCCGCTGATTCCTCCCATGGAGAATTCGCTTCCTGCCGCCTGCTTCACGTCGCCGGTGTTGGTGCAGTTCGTGATGGCGTAGCAACTGCCTGCAATGCCGCCGGTGTTGGAGTAGTTGGCGGCAGATTTGCCACCGGTGACGGTGCCGCTGTTGGTGCAGCCGGTAAGAGTGGCTGATGAACCAGCAACTCCTACGATACCCCCGGTTTTGGAGCTTCCACTTTGTGTACATTCCGTGCCCTTCACGTCCCCGCTGTTGGTGCAGCCGGAAACGCTTTGGTATGTTTGGCCTACGATGCCGCCGGTGTTAATTGAGTAATTAGTGCTTCCAGTATATTTCCCTCCATCAATGCGCCCGCTGTTTGTGCAGCCGGTTATCGAGCCGTTGGCGCAGTAACCTGCTATGCTGCCTACGTTGACTTCGCTGCTGCTTTCGCTGTATGTCACGTCAGCCGCCATTTTCAGGTTCGTCACTGTTCCACTGTAGATGTGTCCGAAGAATCCGAAATAGCTTGGCGGGTTGTTGGCATCTGCTTTCAGCTGTCCGCGGATGGTTTTGTCGTTGCCGTTGAAGTTGCCTTTGAAATATTGGTTGGTGTTTCCTATCGGTGTCCATGTCGTTGTGTTTATGGTGAGGTCGGCATTGAGCTTGAAGTATGTGTCTGATTGGTCATTGCTGTTCGCCATCTCGATGAACTTCTTCAAGTCCGCTGCGCTGGAAATGAGGTAGGGGTCTGATTCGCTTGTTCCGCTTCCCGATAGGCTGGCAGATGCTTGTGTGGCATCTGTCAGTATCATGGCGGGATTCGGTTCCGGCATCTCGCCGCCACCCATATCTATTGTTTCATCAAATCCATTCACTGTGACGCTTCCGTCTATCCCCATCTTGTTTTCTCCCAAATTCAGGGCCAGTGTGTATTTCTTGTTTCCAGCAAAGTCGATAGTGCTGTTGTGCGTGTAGGTATAGCTCTTGCTGTTGATGGTTGCTGTCACTACAAAGCTATTGCTCGCTACTCTTTGCGGTATCACGATGCACTCGTACACAGCCGTTCCTTTGGCAGTAAGGTTGGTGGTGTTGGCTGCGGTGTAGCTTTCGTTCCGTGCCGTGATAGGTGTTGCCGGGTTATTTGCGGTGATTTCCGTCAGCGGCGTGGCATCTGCCGGCTTGAAAGTTGCCTTCAGCTTGGTGCCGCCCACGGTGAGGGCAGTGATGGGGTTGGTCGCCTCGCCGCCTCCCTGCGTCGTACCGATGTTTACGGTAATGTCCAGCTTGGCAAAGGCATGCTTCATGTTCACCACCACTTTGCCGTCGTTGCTGATTTGTTCCTCGGTAGGATGGCTCGGGTCTATCACCGTGGCAGGCAT
>Ga0129308_1003906_pt1 | contig 10058 bp, 10 predicted proteins | sample L827metagenome_FD_94440 | JGI IMG/M metagenome (GOLD analysis project Ga0129308, IMG submission 94440) | Ring-tailed lemur group fecal microbial communities from Wisconsin, USA - L827 metagenome | ecosystem: Host-associated > Mammals > Digestive system > Large intestine > Fecal | place: USA... | reverse complement strand
GTGAGGGTTCGATCCCCTTCACCCGCTCCAATTTAATTAATTCCCGGGACCATAGCTCAGCTGGGAGAGCACCTGCCTTACAAGCAGGGGGTCACAGGTTCGAGCCCTGTTGGTCCCACCATTTTACAAAATTTTATGCGGGAATAGTTCAGTGGTAGAGCGCAACCTTGCCAAGGTTGAAGTCGCGAGTTCGAATCTCGTTTCCCGCTCCAATAATATGGGTGCATAGCTCAGCTGGATAGAGCAACGCCCTTCTAAGGCGTGTGTCCGGGGTTCGAATCCCTGTGCGCTCACCAATCAAAGTTTCACATTAGTGAAACTTTTTTTTTATAAAAAATTAAATAAATATATATAATTAACCTTATAATAATAAAATATAAATATAATAAATAATATATTGAATTAAATAAGATAGTTTGTATATAGTTGTATTATTATAGTATAATACATAGTGTAAAAGGTTAAGAAACTATTGAGTAGGAGGATAAAATATGTCCGATATAAATTCTTTTTTAAATGGTTTTATTGATATAATATTAAGAATGAGTATAAATGATGTTGTAGATATATTAATTGTAGCTTATATATTCTATAAAATTTTTATGTTTATAAAGGATACAAGAGCAGAGCAAGTTTTTAAGGGAATAGTAGTTTTATTACTTGCAACTCAACTTAGTTCTGTATTTAAATTACATACATTGTACTGGATCTTAGTCAATGCATTAAATGTAGGGGTTCTAGCGGTTTGCATAATATTCCAACCTGAACTTAGAGCTGGTTTTGAACATTTAGGGAGAACAAACTTTAACTTGATTGGAAAAGGTGGAGAAAACGCTGAAAATAAAAAATTAGATAAGACAATAGATGAAATTGTAGAAACGCTATACTCGCTATCAAGACAAAGAATAGGAGCTCTTATTATATTGGAAAGGGAAACAAAAATATCAGATATAATAGGAACTGGGACTATAATTGATGGAGATGTTTCGAGACAATTATTAATAAATATATTTATACCAAACACACCTCTACATGATGGTGCAGTAGTAATAAGAGGTAGTAAAGTAAAAGCAGCGGCATGTTTTCTACCGTTAAGTCAAAGCAAAGATTTAACAAAAGATTTGGGAACTAGACATCGAGCTGGTGTAGGAATAAGTGAAGTTTCTGATTGTATCACTTTAATAGTTTCAGAAGAAACAGGAGAGGTTTCTATAGCTAAATCAGGCAAGTTATATAGAGATATTGCTAAGGAAAGAATGGCTAATATATTAAAGAAAAATTTAAATAAAACAACAGCTGAAGACAAAAGTTTCTTTAAAGGTGGGATATTTAAATGAAGAGTAATTTAAAAAGAAATACAAGAATAAAATTAATAGCTTTACTTAGTTCTATAGTATTGTGGATGTATGTCATGGCTATAGTGGACCCGGAAGATACAAAAATTTTTGAAAATATACCTGTGACTATAACTAATGCAGAGGAACTACAAGATAATGACTTGATAGTATATCCAGAAACAGATTTAGTAGCTGATATTTATATAACAGGAAAACTATCTGATTTGCAAAAAATAAGTAAAGATGATATACATATATATGGCTCTATAAACAATCCAATTGAAGGTAAAAATTATCTGTATTTAAAAGTTAATACTACAAAACAAGTATCATATGAATTTAAATCAGATTTTATAATTGTTAAATTGGAGAAACTTGTACACCAAGAAAAAAATATTAATACTGAAATAATTGGACAATATAAGGATGATGTAGACACAGTTACATTACAACAAAGTGTGGCTAATATATCAGGACCTAGAGTTTTAACAGATCAAGTTGACTATATAAATGCAACTGTTCAAGTAGATACCAAGGATAAAAATAAAGCAACTAAAAGAGTAAAATTAATACCAGTGGATACAGATGGTAAAGAAGTTAAAGGGGTTAATTTAGATATAAAAACTATAAATGCAGAAGTTACTTTTTTAGAAGAAAAACAAGTACCTATAAATATTCAATTAAAAGATGAAAAAGCAGATACTAAGGTATATGAGTTAACACCAGAAATAGTAATGATAAAAGGTAAAAAAGAAGTATTAGAAAAAATTAATTATATAAATACTCAAAAAATAGATTCTACTGATATAGGAGTTTCTAAGGAAGTAGATTTAATCATACCAGAAGGTGTAGCTGCTGAAGAAACTACGACAATCGTAAAACCAAAGGATGAGGAAAGTTTAATTCAGAGATTAATATATAATAATTCAGAGATAGAACTAAGAAACAATACTCAGGAAATAAAGGCATCGGATTTAAATATTCCTGACAGTATAAATGTTGAAGTTCAGTTGGATAGTAATAATACAAAGTTATCTAAATCAGATATAGATTTATATATAGATTTAGAAAATGGGTATGATAAAAATAAAGAGTACTTAATTAAATATAAATCAGATACATCTTTTAAGAATGTTAAAATAATACCAAGCACTGTTGGAAAATAAAAATTTTATATAAAAATAAGTGTAACCTAGTTGGAATTTTGTATACAAATTAACAGGTTACACTTTTTAATTTGTTAAGAATTTATCGAATTAAATTTAATAAAATATAGTATAATTAAAAAAAATATTAAAAAAACAAAGTTAGAATTTTCTGAAAATTTAAATTTTTTGTCAAAAAAAGTAGGTATAAAAAAATATTTATCTGCTAGAAGTCGCTTATTTACTCATTAAATTCAAATATAAACCAGCAAAAATAATAATAATTAAAAAATTTATTTAAAATTTCATTTTAATATTATACAATCATAAATAATTTATGCTAGAATATATGTAGAAATAAAAAAATGTAAAAACTTAAAAATTAAAGTTTGCATAAAAAATATAAAAGCAGTTGAAACAAATCTTTAGATTATTTAAATCAAAAGAGCATCAATTAAACCAAGTTTTAAAACAACTAAATATTTGAAATTTAGGAGGAGAAAATGAGGAACATAGACGATATTATTAAATTTGCTAAAGAAAGAGGCCCAAAAACTGTTTCGGTAGCTTGTTGTCAAGACAAAGAGGTACTAATAGCAGTTGAAAATGCTAGAAAAGAAAATATAGTAAATGCAATTTTAGTTGGTGATATTGAAAGAACTAAAGAAATTGCAGATGAATTAGGTATAAGCCTAGAAAATTATAAATTAGTGGACATTAAAGATTTGTCAGAAGCATGTTTAAAAGCCGTAGAGTTAGTATCTAGTGGAGAAGCTCATATGGTGATGAAGGGGTTAGTAGACACTTCAATTATATTAAAAGCGGTACTTAATAAAGAAATTGGATTAAGAACAGGTAATATATTAAGCCATGTAGCAGTGTTCGATATAGAAGGATACGATAGACTATTCTTTGTAACAGATTCAGCTATGAACCTAGCTCCAGATGTAAATGCTAAGAAGCAAATAATTGAAAATGCATGTTCAGTTGCAAGATCATTAGATATAGAAGAACCAAAGGTGGCACTAATATGTGCCAAGGAAAAGGTTAACCCTAAGATGAAGGATACTGTAGAGGCAAAAGAATTAGAAGATATGTACCTTCGTGGGGAAATAAAAGGATGTATGGTTGGTGGGCCTTTTGCTTTAGATAACGCTATTAGCGAAGAAGCTGCAAGACATAAAGGAATGGATCACCCTATAGCAGGAAAAGCTGATGTATTAGTAGTTCCAGATATAGAAGCAGGAAATGTATTATATAAATCTATAGCGTTTTTTGCAAAATGTGAAAACGCAGGTTTAATAGTGGGAGCAAAAGCACCTATCATATTAACATCTAGAGCTGATAGTGATAAAACAAAGTTAAACTCAATAGCTTTAGGGGTTTTAGCAAGTACAAAAAAATAATATAAAAATAAATAAAGGAAGGTTACTATAGTGGGAGATTATAAAATTTTAACAATAAATCCAGGCTCAACGTCAACTAAGATTGCTGTATTTGAAAATGAAGAATTATTATATGAGAAAACACTAAGACATTCTTCAGAAGAAATAGGTAAATACGAAAAAGTTGCAGATCAATTTGAATTTCGTAAAAGTGTTATAGAAGATGCTTTAAAAGAAGCAAATTTAAAAGTAGAAGATTTAGATGCAATAGTAGGTAGGGGAGGACTTTTAAAACCAATACAAGGTGGAACTTATAAAGTAAGTGATGCAATGGTAGAAGATTTAAAAGTTGGTGTACTAGGAGAGCATGCTTCTAACTTAGGTGGAATAATAGCAAAAGAAATGGCTGATGAAGTATCTATACCATCTTTCATAGTAGATCCAGTTGTTGTTGATGAGATGGAAGATGTAGCAAGAATATCTGGAGTACCAGAAATTCCAAGAGTAAGTATTTTCCATGCTTTAAATCAAAAAGCAATTGGTAGAAGAGCTGCTAAAGATATGAATAAAAACTACGAAGACTGTAATTTATTAATAGTTCACATGGGTGGAGGAGTTACAGTTGGTGCTCATAAAAAAGGTAAGGTAATTGATAACACAAATGGCCTTGATGGAGAAGGTCCATTCTCACCAGAAAGAAGTGGAGGACTTCCAGTTGGTGGATTAATGAGATTATGTTATGGAGATCAATTAAGCAAGGCTGAAATAGGAAAAAGAATAAAAGGTAATGGTGGAGTAGTTGCTTATTTAGGAACAAATGACATGAGAGATGTTGAAGATATGATTGCTAAGGGCGATGAAAAAGCTGCTTTAATATATGATGCTATGGTTTACCAAATATGCAAGGAAATAGGAGCATATTCTACAGTTCTTAAAGGTGAAGTGGATGCAATAATTTTAACTGGAGGAATAGCTTATTCTCAAATAATAAGAGAAAAAATAGAAGATAGAGTTAAGTTTATAGCACCTGTAAAAGCTTATCCAGGAGAAGATGAAATGATTGCTCTTGCTCAAGGAGGACTTAGAGTATTAAATGGCGAAGAAGAATCATTAGATTATGAAAAAGAAGCTTCAGCTTATTAATATATACTGAAAATAGGTGAAAATTTATGATAAAAGACGACAAAAGAGTTAGACTTTTTATAGGTCATTATGGAAGTGGAAAAAGTGAAGTTTCTATGAACTATGTAACTATGCTTAGAGAATTGGTTGATGGAGAAGTTGCACTAGCTGATTTAGATGTAGTAAATGTATATTTCAGAACAAGAGAAAAGAAAGATTTAATGAGACAGTTAGGAATAACACCTATTGACAGTTCTATTCAAACAACAACACTTGATGTTCCAGCTGTTTCAGCAGAAGTAATGAGACCACTACATGATGATAAAGTTAACTATGTGGTAGATGTAGGTGGAGACAATGTAGGTGGAAGAGTGGTTGGTAGATTTGCTGAACACTTTAAACCAGAAGACTACGATATGTTCTTTGTAGTTAACGCTAACAGGGAGAAAACTCAAACTGCACAAGAGGTTCTTGGGTTTATAGATGCAATAGAAGCTTCTTCAAAACTTAAGGTAACAGGCCTTGTAAATAACACTCATCTACTAAGAGAAACAACAGTAGACGATGTATTAAAAGGCCAGGAAGTTGTAAGAGAGGTTTCTAAAATTAAAAATATACCAATTAAGTATGTTTGTTGCTTAGAAAGTCTTGTAGATAAGTTACCAAAAGATTTAGAAGGAGATATATTGCCTATAAAACTTTATCTAAGGGAAGAATGGATGTAGTTTTGAGCTCAATATAAGAAATAATTAAGGGAGGCTTAATAATGGCTAAAGGAAAAGTGATTTTCAATGAAGAACGCTGCAAGAGTTGTGGATTATGTATAGAAGCATGTCCAAAAGGAATACTTGCTATTGACACAGAGGTTATAAATGCAAAAGGTTATAACCCAGCTAAAATAGTTGATGAAGAAAAATGCATAGGCTGTGCAAGTTGTGCATTAATGTGTCCAGATGTAGTTATAACAGTAGAAAGAGATTAATTATTTAAAATAAGGGGGATTAATAATGGCTAAAATTCTTATGAAAGGTAACGAAGCATTTGGTAAAGCAGCTATAGAAGCTGGTTGCCACTACTTCTTTGGTTACCCAATAACTCCACAAAGTGAATTACCAGAATATTTATCAAGAGAACTACCTAAGGTTGGAGGAGCTTTTGTGCAAGCAGAATCTGAAGTTGCTGCTATAAACATGGTTTATGGTGCAGGAGGAACTGGTACAAGAGTTATGACATCATCATCTTCACCAGGGGTAGCATTAAAACAAGAAGGAATAACATATTGTGCAGGTGCAGAAGTACCATGCGTAATTTTAAATATAATGAGAGGTGGTCCAGGACTAGGAACTATACAACCATCTCAATCAGACTACTACATGTCAACTAAAGGTGGAGGAAATGGTGACTATAGAACACCTGTATTTGCTCCAGCATCTGTTCAAGAAGCAGTTGATATGATAATAGAAGCATTTGATGTAGCTGACATATACAGAACACCAGCTATGGTTGTTGCAGATGGTATGATAGGTCAAATGATGGAACCAGTTGATTTTGATAAAGAAAGAAGAACTAGAGAATTACCAGAAAAAACTTGGGCTTCAAATGGAACAAAAGGTAAAAGAATACCTAATGTAATAAACTCTTTATACTTACAATCAGAAGAGTTAGAGCAACACAACTTAAAATTAGAAAAGAAATATCAAGCAATAGAAGAAAATGAAGTTCAATATGAAATGTATAATACAGAAGATGCAGAATTAGTATTTGTTGCTTATGGAACTGTTTCAAGAATAGTTAAAACAACAGTAGATCAAATGAGAGAAGAAGGGCACAAAGTAGGTTTAATAAGACCTAAAACATTATGGCCATTCCCTAACAAAGCATTTAAAGAAATACCAAATGCTAAAAACTTATTGGTTGTTGAGATGAGTTTAGGTCAAATGATAGACGATGTTAAACTAGCTTGTGAATGTAAATTACCAGTAGACTTCTACGGAAGATCTGGTGGTATGATACCATCTCCAGCTGAAATAGCTAATAAAGCTAAAGAAATAATAGGGGGTGCTAAATAATGTCTGTAGTATTTAAGAGAACAGAAGGATTACAAGATGTTACTACTCACTACTGTCCAGGATGTACTCATGGTATAATCCATAGATTAGTAGCAGAAGTTTTAGAGGAAATGAATGTATTAGGAGATGCTATAGGTGTAGTTCCTGTAGGATGTTCAGTTTTAGCATATAAATATTTTAACGTAGATACTCATGAAGCTGCCCATGGTAGAGCTCCAGCAGTAGCTACAGGAGTAAAAAGAACTCATCCAAACAATGTAGTATTCACATATCAAGGTGATGGAGACTTATCTTCAATAGGTATGGCAGAAATAGTTCATGCTGCAGCTAGAGGAGAAAAAATAACTACTATATTCGTAAACAACGGAATTTATGGAATGACTGGTGGTCAAATGGCTCCAACTACATTATTAGGACAAAAAGCTACAACTGCTCAAGCTGGTAGAAGTGCAGAGCTTAATGGTTTCCCAATAAGAGTTAGTGAAATGCTAGCAACTTTAACTGGTGCTGTATTTGTAGAGAGAGTTTCTGTAGATACACCAGCTAACGTAAGAAAAGCTAAAAAAGCTATAAAGAAAGCTTTCCAAGTTCAACAAGCAGGATTAGGATTTGGAATAGTTGAAGTATTATCAACTTGTCCAACTAACTGGGGATTGAACCCAAATGATGCATTACAATGGTTAAGAGACAATATGATGTCTTACTATGAATTAGGAAACAAAAAAGATATAGAAGTTGAAGTTGAGGAGGCGAAATAATATGTCAACATCAAGAGTAATATGTGCAGGATTTGGTGGTCAAGGTGTTATGTCTATGGGACAATTATTAACTTATGCAGGAATGCTTGAAGGGAAAGAAGTTTCATGGTTACCATCTTATGGGCCAGAAATGCGTGGAGGTACTGCAAACTGTGCAGTAACTGTATCAAATAAGCCAGTTGGATCACCTGTTATAACAGATGATGCTACTTGTGCTGTTATAATGAACAAACCTTCTATGAAGTTTGTTAACGATGTTGTTCCAGGAGGACATATATTAGTTAATAGTTCATTAATAGATGCAAAAGTTGAAAGAGATGATGTTCATGTAACTTATATACCAGCTAATGAATTAGCAACTGAAATAGGAATGCCTAAAGTTGCTAATATGATAATGTTAGGTGCTTGTTTAAAAGTTACTGAATCAGTTGATATAGAATCAGTTCTTCAAGCTTTCTTAAAAGTTTTCGGAGAAAGAAAATCTAAATTCATACCAATGAATAGAGAAGCTTTACAAAAAGGTATGGATGCAGTAGAAACTGTAAAAGCATAATTTAAAAAATAAAATTTTTATATTATATAAAAAAGGCAATAGAAATAATTCTATTGTCTTTTTTTCGTTTAAGTATTAAAATAATCCTATGGTTATAATTAAAGACTAATATTTAATACATAAACTGATAAAAATAATTTTACGGATATAGATATTCTCGTTATGAAAGGAGCTTTTTGATGAGAAAATATTTTGGGACAGATGGAGTAAGAGGAGTAGCAAATACAGAACTTACTTGTGATTTAGCATATAGACTTGGAAGAGCTGGAGGGTATGTTTTAGCTCAAGGAGACCACAGAGTAAAAGTTGTAGTAGGTAAAGATACAAGGATGTCGGGAGACATGTTAGAGTCAGCTCTAATTGCTGGCTTAATGTCAGTTGGATGCGATATAATCCCAGTAGGGGTTATACCAACACCAGCAGTTGCATATCTAACAAGAAAATATAATGCAGATTGTGGTGTTGTTATATCGGCATCACATAATCCTATGGAAGACAATGGTATCAAATTCTTTAATAAAGATGGATATAAGTTAGATGATGAAATAGAGTTAGAAATAGAAAAATATATTGAAGACATAGAAAAAGTAGATTGCAACCCAATTGGAGAAAATGTAGGAGTTATAAATCATGAACACAATGCTTTAAGAGACTACGCAGATTATTTAAAATCTATAATAAATATAGACTTAACTGGAATGAAAGTAGTTTTAGATTGTGCTAATGGGGCATCTTACGAAGTCGCACCAATAGTATTCAAGGAATTGGGAGCAAATGTTATAGATATAAATACAGCTCCAAATGGAAAGAATATAAATGATAAATGTGGATCTACTCATCCAGAAATGTTACAAAAAACTGTAGTAGAAAATAAGGCAGATTTAGGATTAGCATATGACGGAGATGCGGATAGATTAATTGCTGTTGACGAAAATGGAAACATTGTAGACGGTGACCATATAATGATATTAAGTGCAGTATATCTTAAGAAGAAAAAACAACTGTCAAATGACACATTGGTAATAACTGTTATGACTAACATAGGGTTAAATGTTGCAGCAAGGGAACAAGGTATAAATCTAGAAACTACAGATGTAGGAGATAGATATGTTATAGAAGCTATGAAAAAAGGTAATCTTAACTTAGGTGGAGAACAATCAGGGCATATGATATTCCTTGATTACAACACTACAGGAGATGGAGTTTTAAGCTCATTAATGTTATCGAAGATAATAAAAGAAGAAAATAAAACTTTATCAGAATTAGCTTCAATAATGAGTGTTTACCCACAAGTATTAGTGAATGTAGAAGTAAAAAACGAAGTGAAAAATAAATTCATGGAAGTTGAAGAAATAAAAGATGAAATAGCAAGAATAGAAGAATTAATGGAAGGTTGTGGAAGGGTATTAATTAGACCATCTGGAACACAACCATTAGTTAGAGTTATGCTAGAGGGTAAAGAGGAAGGTCAAATCAATGAGTTAGCTAATAACTTAGCTAATCTTATAAAAGAAAAATTATCGTAAACTACAAGTAAATACTAAGAAAAATTTTAGTATTTACTTTATAAGCGCCAGAACTTAACAATAATATAATTTTTATTAGTAGTATTGGGGGTTAAGTTGACGAGGACAGAGTTAATCGATTTTTCGGCGGGTGCTCTGCGGTGTGTTTACCATCGTTAAGGTT
>Ga0129308_1003905_pt1 | contig 10060 bp, 6 predicted proteins | sample L827metagenome_FD_94440 | JGI IMG/M metagenome (GOLD analysis project Ga0129308, IMG submission 94440) | Ring-tailed lemur group fecal microbial communities from Wisconsin, USA - L827 metagenome | ecosystem: Host-associated > Mammals > Digestive system > Large intestine > Fecal | place: USA... | reverse complement strand
ATTGCCTCGGCATCGTCGAGCTTATGCGGAGCTTCCGCAATCAGCAGCCGCACTTCCGCGAGGTATCGTTTGATTTCTTTTTCAGAATACTTTTCCATAATTTCTAATAATTTCCTTTTCAAGGCCATAATAAAACACCTGTAAAAATTTTACAAGTGTTTTTATTCGACATATTTCGACAATCAGTGCTCCCTGCTGCCTGCATACCGCCTGCCATCAGGCTCCATCGTCTTCCGGCTCACGCTTTTCTGCAGGAATCACGATTCCCTTGCGATTGTCCAGCCAGTTCTTGCGGCTCAGATTCTCAATATATGCTGCAATCTCCGCATTCGCCTGTTCGATCTCCAGCAAAAACTCCTTAGCCGAGACCCGAAACGCTCCATTTCCCAGAACAATCATCTGCTCCAGCCGATCCGAAGTCGCAACCCGCACATAGCACTCTCTCCCCAGATCATGTGTCGTCTTTTCAATATATGTATCCGCCGTCTCCGCTTCCTTCGTATAAACGACATCAACATTCTCATGCCGCTCAAAATGCCGTTCGCCGCCTTTGACTTTATAAGCATCAAAGACCACGATCACATGGCACCTGCGATAGCCCTGATAATTGGACAAAATCTCAATCAACGCTTCGCGGGCGGCATCAATGTTTACCTTTGCCAGCGACTTCAATTGTTCCCAGGCGAAGATAATGTTGTAACCATCCACCAGCAGATATTCCCTGCGAATCTTCGCTGGTGCTGTCTTTTTCTTCTCCGCATCCGATAAAATCACGCGCTTGGGAATCGAAGGCTTCGGTTCCGGCACCCCGTAATTGCGCGCGATAGTCCGTTCCAGAACCCGATCCTCCTCTAAACTCCCGCGATAAGCGGCCGATCTGCCTCCGGCAGTGCCATTGAAACGAACTCTGCTGTTTTCTTCCGGGAAAGCTGCACCTTCCTGTCTGCCGCCAGTAACCGGCGCTGCCGCGTCCGGCTTCCATCCGCTGTCCGTATGCAGATAATCATCTACCTGATTCCATCTGACATTGAATCCGGCACCATGCTGACAAAATACGGAATCCGCCGTATGCTCCAGATCAGCATCCACATCGTAACCGCTCTCTGCAATCACCTGCTCCGCATTATGACATGGCGCATATCCGCTCAACGTACAGGACAAATGGCCGCGTCCTTTGGTATACGAAACGACTTCTATCGCATAATCCTTCATTTCGGAAACCGGCGCTTTACCGCGCAGAACCGAAAAAGCTCCATCACATTCCGGCTCCTGAAACGAGCCATCCATTTTTTGAATATCCGACATCGCCCGGCCAATATGCTCCATTGGTACTTCCAGCCGGAATTCATACCAGGGCTCCAGCAAAACAGACTCGGCCTTACGCAGTCCCTGCCGAATCGCCCGGTAAGTCGCCTGCCGGAAGTCTCCGCCTTCCGTATGCTTCAAGTGTGCCCTGCCGGTCAGAATACTGATTTTCATATCCGTAATCGGTGCTCCCACCAGCACGCCAATATGCTCCCGTTCCATCAGATGCGTCAGGATCAGACGCTGCCAGTTCTTATCCAGCACATCTTCGCTGCACAGCGAGTCAAATACCATACCGCTGCCCGGTGCTCCCGGCTCCAGAAGAAGCTGTACCTCCGCATAATGACGCAGCGGTTCAAAATGTCCGCCGCCTGTGACGGGCGCTTTGATCGTCTCTTTATAGGCAATCTTTCCTTCGCCAAAGCCAACTTGAATGCCAAAACGTTCTGCAATCATATACTGCAGAATCTCCAGCTGCACCTCTCCCATAAGCTGAATCTGAATCTCCTGAAGCTGCTCGTTCCAGATAATGTGGAGCTGCGGATCTTCTTCCTCCAACTGCTTCAGCTTCTGCAGTGCCGTATGAACATCCTGCTCCGGCGGCAGAATCACCCGATAAAGCAGCACGGATTCCAATACCGCACTCTGTGACTGCGGTTCTCTGCCCAGACTTTGCCCTGCATAAGAGGACTTTAAACCGGTTACGGCACAAATATCTCCGGCAGATGCCGCATCTGACGTACGAAACTTTGTACCCGAATAGATTCGGATCTGATCGACCTTTTCCAGCGATTCCGGTTCTTCTGACCCGTCATCGTTCCGAACCATTGCAATCTGTTCTTTGACACGCAGTGTTCCCCCGGTGATTTTCAGGTGTGTCAGCCGGTTTCCGCGTTCATCCCGCGTAATTTTATATACCCTGGCCGCAAATTCTTGTGGATAGGATTTCTGTACAGAAAAATCAACGATTCCTTTCATCAGAGGCTGTACACCTTCCAGCTTCAGGGCCGAACCAAAATAGCACGGAAAAATCCGCCGCGCTGCAATTCCATCTGCCACATGTTCCCGGCTGACCGTTTCCGCTTCCAGATATTCCTCCAGCAGGTTTTCATCACAAACTGAAACATTTTCCGCCCAAATCGCATCCACAGCCGAAGCTGCATCATTCGAAGATGTTGTTTTGCCGAAATCCTCCAACAAGTCCCTCCCATCAAATGACTGCGGAGCATCCGTGAAATCCACGCAGCGGTCATCGAGACTGTGCTTCAATTCCGATAGGATCGCAGCTTTATCTGTGCCTTCCAAATCCATTTTATTGATGAATAAAAAAGTCGGAATCTCATAACGCTGCAGCAGCTTCCAGAGCGTTGCCGTATGCCCCTGCACACCGTCCTTGCCGCTGATCACCAAAATCGCGTAATCCAAAATCTGCAGAGTACGTTCCATCTCCGCCGAAAAATCCACATGCCCTGGTGTATCCACCAGCATCGCCCGTACGGTACCGAGCTTCAGCTCCGCCTGCTTGGAAAAAATTGTAATGCCTCGCTGCCGTTCCTGTACATCCGTATCCAGAAACGCGTCCTGATGATCTACGCGCCCCAAACGGCGAATAACGCCCGTTTCATAAAGCAGCGCTTCCGATAACGTCGTCTTTCCCGCATCCACATGGGCGAGAACGCCCAATGTCAGTTTCTTTACCGGTTGCTTCATCATCTGCTAAACCATTTCCCGCAGGAAGGCTTCATATGCCAGCCTTGCTTCGTAAATATCCACCTTGCTGGTCACTTCGTACGGCGCATGCATATTTTGTACAGCAATTCCGCTGTCGATAACCTCCATACCGTAATTTGCCAGAATGTAGGCGATCGTTCCGCCGCCGCCCTGATCAACCTTGCCGAGCTCAGAAGTCTGATAACGAATTTCCTCTGCATCGAGAATTCTGCGCAGCTTTGCGATATACTCCGCGTTGGCATCATTGGAACCGGATTTTCCACGAGCTCCCGTATATTTGTTGAACACCAGCCCCATACCGAAATATGCGCAGTTGTTTTTATCCATCACAGACGGATAATTCGGATCAAATGCCGCACTGACATCGGAAGACAGTACACGGGAACGGCTCATCGCTCTGCGCAGAGACAGCTCGCTGTAGCAGCCTGCACAGTTCATAACTTCCGCCACCGTATTTTCAAAGAATCTGGACTGCATTCCGGTCGCGCCGACGCTGCCGATTTCCTCTTTATCAACCAGCAGGCATACGCAGGTCTTCCGCGGATCTTCCAGCGCGAAAATTGCTTCCGCAGATGGATATGCACAAACTCTGTCGTCCTGTCCGTATCCCATCAGCATGCTCGCATCGAGTCCGTAATCTCTTGCCGGACCCGCCGGGACTGCTTCGAATTCGGCGGAATGGAAATCACTCTCCTCCATGCCGTATTTTTCCTCCAGCAGTTTAAGGATCTGCGCCTTCACCGGCTCCGTTTCTTCGTCCGCCAGCGGAATGCTGCCGACCAGCAGATTCAGATCTTCTCCCTCTACGACCAGGGCACCTTTCTTTTCCATCTGTTTGGCAGCCAGATGAATCAGCAGATCAGAAACACCGATTACCGGCTCATCAAAGCTTTCCCCGATGGAAACATTGACAACGCTGCCATCTTTTTTGGCAACAACACCATGCAGCGCCATTGGGCGCGCTACCCACTGATATTTTTTAACTCCGCCGTAATAATGCGTATCCATCATCGCCAGACTCGTATCCTCGTACAGCGGATTCTGTTTCAGATCCAGACGCGGTGAATCGATGTGCGCCCCCAGAATGTTCATACCGTCTTCAAAAGAATCTTTGCCGATATGAAACAACGCCAGCATTTTGTTCATATTGACAGCGTAGACCTTATCACCTGCCCGGAGCGGTTTTCCTTTGGTGATAACCTCCGCCAGATTTCTGTATCCGTTGGCTTCTGCTTTTGCGACCAGCATATCTACACACTCCCGCTCTGTCTTGCAATCGGAAATGAACTGTCTGTATCCTTCACAAAATTCATAAATCCCTTTTCTCCCCTGTTCATCATACTTTTCCCATGCAGTTTTTCTTTTCATATTTCTCTCCTTGTTTTTCTATTTTCATCGAGGAAATCAACTCCGTTTTCTATCAATCCTTTTGATCAGCTCCGGATTGCAATCCGCTCTGATAGGCTTCGATGACAGCCAGGAATTTCTTTCCGTACTGTTTCAGCTTCGCTTCTCCGACACCGGAAACATTTAGAAACTCTTCCTGTGATCTCGGCAATTTCCGGCACATGTCCTTCAATGCTGCATCGGAAAAAATCACGAAAGCCGGAACACTGGCTGTCTTTGCCAGCTTTGCCCGCAAGCTTTTCAGCTGCGCGAACAATTCCGGATCTACCGGACCGCCGGCAAAATCGCTTTCCGTCCGCTGCCTCTGCTCTTGAGTTTCCTTTATCAGTTTAACTTCCAGCCGCTCCTGTCCCTTTAAAATGGCTGCGGCTTTGCCCGTCAGCTGCAGCACCGGATAAGCTCCCGCATCCATCTGCAAATACCCTTTTTGCAAAAGCGCCGTAATCATCTGCCGTACGCGTTTCTCGCTCAGCTCTTTTAAAAGTCCGTAGGTGGAAAGTGTCTGCAGCCCGCGTTCTGCAAGACGATCATTGCGGCTTCCGCGCAGCACATCACATATCATTTTAACACCGTAGCTTTCTTTACACCAGTAGACGCAGGACAAAATTTTCTGCGCTTCAACCGTAATATCCACTGTTTCAAAATTGCTGAGACAATTGGAACAGTTCCCGCAGTAATAAGCTGCAGTTTCTCCAAAATAGTTCAGCATAAATCCACGCAAGCAGTCCGAAGCCGTTGCCAGAAACGTCATCTGCTTCAGCAGTTCCATATCGTTTTCTCTGATCTTATTCTGCATTTCCGGATCCAGTTCCTGATTTGGTTCCGATCTGCTGATCAAAAACTGATTCGTCTGCACATCACCCGGTGTGTAAAGCAGGATGCAATCTGCCGGTTCTCCATCCCGCCCGGCACGTCCCGCTTCCTGATAGTATGCCTCAATGCTCTTCGGCATATTATAATGGATCACATAAGATACGTTGGATTTGTCGATTCCCATGCCAAACGCATTGGTCGCAACCATAATGGTTTTTCGGTCGTACAGAAAATCCTCCTGATTTTCCTTTCGTTCCGCATCCGCTAAGCCGGCATGATATCTTGTTGCTGCAAAACCTTTTTCCTGCAGCATCGCACAGACCTTCTCCACGTTTTTTCTCGTTGCACAATATACGATGCCGCTCTGCATTTCACGTTCCCGAACCAGCTCAAAAAGCGCCGAATCCTTATGCGCCGGAGTTCTGACCTCAAAAAATAAATTGGGACGATCAAATCCTGTCGTCAATCGATACGGATTCTGCAGACGCAGACTTTGCACGATATCCCGCTTGACCTTTTCCGTTGCCGTCGCGGTAAAGGCACCTACCACCGGTCTTTCCGGGAGCTGTTCTATAAATTCCGTGATTTTCAGGTAGCTCGGCCGAAAATTCTGCCCCCACTGTGAAATACAGTGCGCCTCATCTACAATGATCTGTGCAATATTGACGCTTCTGCACAGCTTTATAAATTGTTCCGTCAGCAATCGCTCCGGCGCTGCATAAAGAATTGTGACCTTTCCGCAATAGACCTCCCGCAGCGTTCTCCGATATGCATCCGCTGTCAGAGAGCTGTTGATATATGCTGCTGTGATTCCGCTTTGCAGCAGCGCATTGACCTGATCCTTCATTAGAGAAATCAGCGGAGAAATCACAATGGTCATACCCTTTTCAGACTGCAGCAATGCGGGAATCTGATAGCACAAAGACTTGCCGGCTCCGGTCGGCATAATCCCCAGTGTATCCTGTCCGGCACAAAGGTGATCGATTATCTCCTCCTGCCCTTTGCGAAAGCTGTCATAACCAAAATAATGCTTCAAAATCTGATATTTATCCATTGATCCAGCGCACCATTCCCGCTCCCATGGTATCATTCGGGCGCGTGACATAACCGAGCTTTTCATAAAATCCTTCGTTTCCGGAGGTTGCCATGAGGTTTACCATGATGCACAGTCCGCCTTCGCTCTGCTGATCCAGCCAGCTGTTCACCCTGTTCAGCATCTGTCTGCCGATTCCCTTCCTTTGATATGCCGGCAGCACCATCACGTCAACAATCAGATACATATAACCGCCGTCTCCGACAATGCGCGCCATGCCGACCGGTTTCTCCTCATCATAGGCAGCAATCGTGTAAACGGAATGCTCCAGTCCAGTCTGCGCCTGCTGCTCATCCAGCTTCCGCCAGCCAACTGCAATGCGCATATCATTGTAAGCTTTTACAGAAATATCATGTTTGTATGTAATCATTTTGAACTCCTTTATAAATTTTATGTTCCAATCTGGTTGTTTTTCCATTTTTTTCTTTCCCATTATAGCATTTGCCTCGCAGAGATTCAAGAAATCATCCCCTTCACGCATAGGTTCCGCCGCTTCCGGAAACACTAATTGCAAAGATTATTTACATGAAAATCAAAAGCAGTATATTATCATCGCAGGCGAAACCGCATTGCAATTTTTCTTCCTCCGGAGTAGAATAAAATCATTTAAATCACGCAGGAGGAATTTATATGAAAGTATTATTATTAAACGGCAGCAGCCATAAAGAAGGCTGCACATTTACGGCGCTCCGTGAGATCGCCGACCAACTGGCCAAAGAGGATATCGATTCCGAAATCATTCAGCTTGGCACAGACCCGATCCGAGACTGCATCGGATGCAGAAAATGCGCGGAGCTCGATGCACAGTGCGTGTTCGATGACGATATCATCAATGAGATCATTCAAAAAGCGAAGGAATCAGACGGCTTTATCTTCGGTACCCCGGTCTACTATGCACATCCGAACGGCAGAATCCTTTCTGTTCTGGATCGCGTATTTTATGCAGGCGGCAGCGCTTTTACACAGAAACCGGGCGCCGCAATCGCTTCTGCCAGAAGAGCCGGAACAACGGCATCCTTTGACGTACTGAACAAATATTTCACCATCAATCAGATGCCGATCGTCTCCTCGACCTACTGGAACAATGTTCATGGCAATGCGCCATCAGAAGTAAAACAGGATCTGGAAGGGCTGCAGGTTATGCGCAATCTTGCCAGAAACATGGCCTGGCTGCTCAAAGCAATCGAGGCCGGAAAACAGGCCGGCATCAACCCGCCGGAAGCTGAGCGCACCCACAAAACCAATTTTATCCGTTAAACGCTCCTTTACAAATTCACCATTTGACAAGTGCAAAAAACTGTGCTATGATACCTGCAATTGAAAAATGGAAACCGTTGATGCGGAGATAACGGTAATTATGCTCGTACAGAGAGCCTGCGATGATGAGAATCAGGCCGAACACAGATTATCAAATGGACCGCGGAGGGCACAGTCAAAGGCAATTGCCAAAAGCAGAGCTGCAAATACCGTATTGCATTCTGCCGGGCATGAAGCTGAGTATTCTGTGACGTGAGCGCATACGTCAGTTGCGGGGGATATGCTGGTATCCTGCAAAGTGTACGGAAAACCGTAAAACAAGGTGGCACCGCGGATAATTGTATTTTATTCGTCCTTGACAGATTCTGTCGAGGACGTTTTATTTTTGCAGATACCCTCCAGGCAGAAACCACTACAGCAAACTCAATTACAAGGAGGAACCAAACCAATGAAACCAGATTTTCAAACCATCCAGTCTCTGGCTGCAGACGGCCGCTACAAGGTCGCACCGGTCAGTATGGAAATTTTTTCCGATGTAAAGACACCGATTGAGGTGCTTCGCATTCTCAAAAACGTATCCAGTCACTGCTATATTCTGGAATCCGTCTCTGAAAGCGAAAAATGGGGACGCTACACCTTTCTGGGCTATCATCCGAAAATGGAAATCACCTGCCACAACGGCACCGTCAAAGTGGATTCTCTCACGTTCCAGAATGCCGATCCCGATGTTTACATTCGACAGATTCTGGAAGATTACAGGAGCCCCCGTATGGAAGGGCTTCCATCCTTTACCGGCGGTCTGGTCGGCTACTTTTCCTATGATTATATCAAATATGCAGAACCCACGTTGAATCTTGATGCACCGGATACAGAAAGCTTCAAGGACATCGATGTGATGCTCTTTGACAAGGTAATTGCCTTTGACAACTTCCGTCAGAAAATCATCCTCATCGTCAATATTTCGCTGGATCCCAACGAAATCGAAAGCGAATACAACCGCGCCCAGATGGAACTGAAGAATATGGAAGAACTGATTCGCAGCGGTCAGCCAAGAGAAGAGGAAGCCGGAGTACTCAAATCGGAATTCAAACCATTCCGTGAAGAAGAATTTTACTGTGATATGGTGCGTAAAGCCAAACATCATATTCACGAGGGCGATATTTTCCAGATCGTGCTTTCCAACCGACTGGAAGCCGATTTCGAAGGCAGTCTGCTCAACACCTACCGCTATCTGCGAACCTCCAATCCATCGCCGTACATGTTCTACTTTTCCAGCTCCGATATGGAGGTTGCCGGCGCTTCACCGGAAACACTCATCAAACTGGAAAACGGTGTTCTGCACACATTCCCGCTGGCAGGCACCCGACCACGCGGCAAAACGGAAGAAGAGGATCTGCAGCTGGAGCAGGATCTTCTCTCCGATCCCAAAGAACTGGCGGAACACAATATGCTGGTCGATCTGGGCAGGAATGATATCGGCAAGGTCAGCAGCTTTGGCAGCGTACAGGTTGAGAAGTATCACAGCATCGAACGATATTCCCACGTCATGCACATCGGTTCGACGGTTCGCGGGGAAATCGCACCCGGAAAAGATGCCGTCGATGCTCTGCGCGCCGTACTTCCTGCAGGAACGCTTTCCGGCGCACCGAAAATCAAGGCCTGCCAGCTGATCAATGATTTTGAACAGAACAAACGCGGTATTTACGGCGGTGCCATCGGCTATCTGGATTTTACCGGAAATATGGACACCTGCATCGCCATCCGCATCGCATACAAAAAGAACAACAAAGTCTATGTCCGCACCGGTGCCGGAATCGTTGCCGACTCTGTACCGGAAACGGAATTTCAGGAATGTATCAATAAAGCCGCCGCAGTTGTCAATGCGGTCAAAGCATCCGGGGAGGTGAAATAAATGATTCTGCTGATCGATAACTATGACAGCTTTTCCTATAACCTATATCAGATGATCGGCTCCATCGATTCGGATATCAAGGTTGTCCGCAATGACGAGCTGACAATTCCGGAAATCGAAACACTCAATCCGGACGCCATCATCCTTTCACCAGGTCCCGGCCGCCCTGCCGATGCCGGAATCTGTATCGACGTCGTCAAACAGCTCGGCAGCAAATTCCCGATTCTGGGCGTCTGCCTCGGGCATCAGGCAATCTGTGAAGCTTTCGGAGCTACCGTTTCCTACGCCAAAGAGCTGATGCACGGCAAACAGTCAGATGCCAAAATCGATCCGAACTGTCTTCTGTTCCGAAACTGCAGCCCGGTCACCCCGGTCGCCCGCTATCATTCGCTGGCCGCCGTCAAAGAAACCATGCCAGACTGTCTGGATATCGTCGCTGAAACACAGGACGGTGAGATCATGGCAGTCAAGCACCATGAGCACGAAATTTACGGGGTACAGTTCCATCCGGAATCCGTACTGACTCCGGAAGGTGCAATCAT
>Ga0129308_1003904_pt1 | contig 10066 bp, 6 predicted proteins | sample L827metagenome_FD_94440 | JGI IMG/M metagenome (GOLD analysis project Ga0129308, IMG submission 94440) | Ring-tailed lemur group fecal microbial communities from Wisconsin, USA - L827 metagenome | ecosystem: Host-associated > Mammals > Digestive system > Large intestine > Fecal | place: USA... | reverse complement strand
TGGAAAAAATGCTCTCCGAAATCAAGCCGCTTATCGACAGCGCCATTTTTACAGCGGACAGGGCGACGATTAAAGCTTCTTATGTTTTTGATATGATGGTGGTCGGTATCCTCCTTGTGGTGAGCCTGATTCTTGTAGCTGTCGCGTTTGTGATCCTGCGGTTTACCATTGCTTTCACGCTTTCCGAGGAGTTCCGCGAGATCGGCGTTATGAAAGCCATCGGTATCCGCAATCGAAAGATCAGAGGTCTGTACCTTGCAAAATACGTGGCACTTTCCGTGACCGGCGCAGTTATCGGTCTCGCGCTCAGCTTTCCTTTCGGTGAAATGCTGATGCGCCTTTCCTCGAAATCCATTATGATAAACAATCAGAACGCGGCTTTTGCCAACGTCCTTTGCGCGGTGCTCATGGTCGGCGTCGTCATGCTGTTCTGCTACGGCTGTACGGGCAAGGTCGGGAAAATGTCGCCCATAGACGCTGTGCGAAACGGTCAGACGGGCGAGCGCTTCCGCAAAAAGAGCATAATGAGCCTTGGGAGATCCAAGCTTCCCGAAGCACCGTTTCTCGCGCTGAACGATATCGTAAGCAGCCCGAAACGCTTCGGTATCATAACCTTCGCTTTCTTCCTTTGCCTGTCGCTTCTGCTGATCCTTTCGTCAACGGTTTCCACGATGAAAAGCGGTACGCTCACCGACGCTTTCGGTCTTGCGGACTTCGACCTGTCAGCAGAGTGCAAGGTAATGGAGTTTATGACGGAGGACGGACACGAAAATCTGAAGGAATACTTTTCGGATATCGAGGAAAATCTCGCCCGAAACGGTATGCCCGCGCGCTGTATGCTGGAAATGATGTTTAAGCTGCCCGTGTCACACGGTGAAAATGAGAGCAACATTTACATCTACCAGGGTACGGGAACAACTGCGGATATGTACGGGTACACCGAGGGCACGCCGCCGCAGTCTGCCGGTGAGGCTGCACTAACCCGTCTTTCCGCAAATAAGCTGAACGCGAATATCGGCGATACGATTACAATAAAAACCATCGACGGCGACAAGGAACTTATGATCACGGCGATTTTTCAGTCTATGTTCAATATGGGCGAGGGAGTGCGGCTTCACGAGGACGAGGAGATCAATTACATGCAGGCGATGGGCGCATTCTTCACACAGATCAAATTCACCGACGCTCCCGATCATAAGGAAATTGCCCGCCGTATGGAAAAAATTCAGGAGCTTTATCCCGAATTTGACGACGTCAGGGACCGCGCCGAATGTGTATCGGATATGCTCAAAGTGACGGATACTATTGATACGGTAAAACGAATGGTCGCTGTTCTCACGGTCATTTTAGCGGCGCTTATTACCGTGCTTATGGAGCGCTCCTTTATCGTTAAGGAGCGGGGCGAAATTGCGCTTATGAAGGCGATTGGCATACGAAACGGAAAAATCTACGCTTACCATACCCTGCGCTTTGTTTTTGTCGGAATTATGACGGTAATTGCCGCAGAACTTTTCGTCCTGCCGCTTACGCATCTTTTCATTGATCCGGTTTTTAAGATGATGGGCATGGAGCTTGCTGCCACCTATGTGATCAGCCCGTTTGAAATGTTCCTTGTTTTCCCGCTTGTTATTCTTGCTGCGACCACGACAAGCGCATTCCTCACCTCGCTGCATACCAGGAAAATAAAGTCCCTGGACACGGCGAATATCGAATAAGAAAGGAAATCTGATATGAATATTCTCGAAGTAAAAGACCTCTGCAAAACGTATATCGTAAACAAGCGGCAGAACAACGTACTGAAAAACATAAATTTCACGATTAGTGAGGGAGAAATGGTCGCTGTTATGGGGCCGTCGGGTTCCGGAAAATCCACGCTGCTGTACGCAGTTTCGGGCATGGACGGCATTACTGCGGGGGAGGTGCGCTTCTGTGGGAAAGATATTGCAGGGATGGGGGAAAGAGAGCTTGCAGACCTGCGCCTTGACGAGATGGGTTTTATCTTTCAGCAGATGTATATGCTGAAAAATCTTACGATATTGGATAATATCATACTTCCCGCAACACAATCCCAAAAGCTGCGTGAATCCCGCAGGGAAACGGCGCGACGCGGCCAGGATTTCATGCGCAGGCTTGGCATTATCGACATTGCCGACAACGACATCAACGAGGTTTCGGGCGGTCAGCTTCAGCGGGCGTGCATCTGCCGCAGTATGATAAACGATCCGAAAATGATTTTTGCTGACGAGCCGACAGGAGCTCTGAACCGCGCTTCCTCCGACGAGGTAATGGGAGAGCTTGCAAAATTAAATTATAAGGGAACGACGATGATGCTCGTTACTCACGACGTTAAGGTCGCGGCAAAATGCACCAGAGTCATGTACCTTGTTGACGGGAAGATAAAGGGAGAGTATGATTTAAACGACTGTTCCATGCAGACGAGAGAACGGGAGCGCGCGTTGAATAACTGGCTTCTGGAATTAGGGTGGTAATATGGATATTCTTATTGTTGAGGATAACAGGGAGCTTGCCGATTTGCTGTGTGATTTTCTCCGTGCGGAGAATTATACGGTATCGGCGGTTCAAACAGCCGAAAAAGCCTTGCTGCTGTACGAAAGATACGGCGCAAGGCTTGTCGTGCTTGATATCATGCTGCCCGGTAAGGACGGATTTTATGTTTTGGAAAAAATCCGCACGGAAAGCAACACGCCCGTACTGATTGTCAGTGCGAAAACGGAAAAGGAGGACAAGCTGAACGGACTGAATCTCGGCGCAGACGACTACATGGAAAAGCCATATGATATCGACATCATGCTCGCAAAAATAAGCGGGATTTTTAAGCGGCGGTATGCTCTTGACGAAATTACCGACGGCAATCTACGCATCAATAAGGCGAGCCGCACCGTTTACAAAAATGAGGAAGAGCTCGAAATGACCACGAAGGAATTTGAGCTGCTTCTGCTTTTGATGGAGAACAGGGGCAGGGCTTTGAGCAAGGAATACATTTTCGGACAGGTCTGGGGCAGCGACAGCTTTTCGGAACAACAGACACTGACGGTACACATAAAATGGCTGCGGCAGAAAATCGAGGACGCCCCCAAAAATCCGAAAAGAATCATTACGGTATGGGGAGTGGGGTATAAATATGAAAGCGTTTAACAGAATTCTTCTGGCAGTTGCGGCTGCCGTGCTCCTGTTGGCTGCGGCCGTGAATCTGATCCTTGCTGCCGGCAGGACCGACGGCGGCAGACCGTACCGTGTAGAGATAAGCCGTCTTGTCCGTGAAATGGAAGAGAACGGTTCTGCCGACATTTCCGAATGTGAGTATGTAACAAATATTGAGCGGTACGGAGATCATTTTTACAGCACGGACAGCGACTATGTTATCTGTGAGATAAACGGAGTGCTTTATCGTTTCGATTACGATGCAGATGGCAGCTCCGAAAAAACGTACCTTACGGGAATTGTGAATGCCGCTCTTTGCGTTATGGCAATTTTATTCATCGCAGTTTTGCTTTACATTAAATTCGCAATTCTTACACCCTTTGAACGTCTGAGCGGCATCCCCTATGAGCTTTCAAAGGGGAATCTCACCGCGCCGGTCAAGGAAACGAAAAACCGCTTTTTTGGAAAATTTCTTTGGGGGATCGATATTCTCCGGGAAAATATCGAACAGCAAAAGCAGCGCGAGCTGGAAATGCAAAAAGAAAAGAAAACGCTGCTGTTATCGCTCTCGCACGATATTAAAACGCCGCTTTCCGCGATAAAATTGTACGCGGCAGCACTGTCGAAGGATTTGTATCCGGACACGGAAAAGCAGCACAAAATCGCTGAAAATATCAACGAAAAAGCGGATGAGATCGAGGGCTATGTTTCGCAGATCATAACGGCTTCAAGAGAAGATTTCCTTAGCCTTGAGGTGAATCTGGGGGAGTTTTATCTTTCGGAGCTTATCGAAAAAATCACGGGATATTACGGGGAGAAACTGGCGCTTATCAAAACAGATTTTATGATCGGAGAATATAAAAATTGTCTGCTTTCGGGGGATTTAAGCAGGAGTGTTGAGGTGCTGCAAAATATTATGGAAAACTCCCTCAAATACGGCGACGGCAGAAGCGTGGAACTGAATTTCCCCGAGGACGACGAATGCGTCCAAATTGCGATCAGGAACGGCGGCTGTACGCTCGGCAAGGACGATCTGCCACATATTTTTGAGAGCTTTTGGCGCGGTGCAAATGCAAAAAGCATTCGCGGCAGCGGGCTGGGGCTTTTCATTTGCAGACAGCTTATGCGCAGGATGAACGGCGAGATTTTTGCGGAGATCGACGATGACATCATCACTGTCACCACGGTTTTCACAAGAGCGTGAATGACTAAAGATTGAAAAACAAGAGCCGGTAACACGCAGATTTTGAACTGCTGTTACCGGCTTTTGCCTGCCCCGCGATGTTTGCTTATCGGGAGCGCACATTTTACAGTCCCGTTTTTCGTCAGGCAAAACGATATCGTCCAGGGGAACCGCTCACCGCATCAGGCTCTCCAGATCCTCATAGAAGCCCGGATAGCTGATCCGCACGCAGTCCCGGTCGAGGAGCTCCAGCTCGCCGTCGCAGGCGAGAGCGGCGACGGCGAAGCTCATCGCGACGCGGTGGTCCTTCTTCGTGTCGATCACGGCGCCGTGAAGCGGCGTGCCGCCGTGGATGATCATGCCGTCGTCGCACGCCCAGACCTCACAGCCCATGCGCGTCAGATTGTCGGTCATGACGGCGATGCGGTCGGATTCCTTGACGCGCAGCTCGGCGGCGTCACGGATGATCGTCGTCCCATCCGCGAACGCGGCGAGTACGGCGATGACGGGCAGCTCGTCGATCAGCGTCGGGATGATGTCGCCCTCGATGACGGTGCCCTTCAGGGAGCTGCTGCGCACGAGCAGGTCGGCGCACGGCTCGGCGCCTGAGTAATTGGCGTTAAGAAGCGTGATATCAGCCCCCATCGCCTTGCAGACGCGCAGCATCCCGTCGCGCGTCGGATTGATCCCGACATTTTTGAGGAGTACCTCGGAGCCGGGAACCAGCAGCGCTGCGGCAATGAAGTAGGCTGCGGAGGAGATGTCGCCCGGCACGTTGATCTGCTGTCCGGTCAGGTGCGGTTTGGGCTCGATCGATACGGTCGTCCCCTCGCTCTTGAGCGAAGCGCCGAAATACCGCAGCATCAGCTCGGAGTGGTTGCGTGAGACGACAGGCTCCGTGACGGACGTGATCCCGTCTGCGTACAGCCCGGCGAGCAGCACGCAGGACTTGACCTGTGCGGATGCGACGGGAGAGGTGTATTGTACCGCGTGCAGCGGCCGCCCGTTGATCTGAAGAGGCGCGCAGCCGTTACCGTTCATGGAGCTGATATCGGCGTCCATCCTCTGAAGCGGCGTCAGGATGCGCTTCATCGGGCGCTTCTGAATGGAGTCATCCCCGGTGATCACGCTGGAAAAATGCTGTCCCGCGAGGATGCCGGACATCAGCCGCACGGTGGTGCCGCTGTTGCCTGCGTCGAGCACCTGCGACGGGGCATTAAGTCCGTGCAGGCCCTTCCCGCGGATCAGGATGTGTGTGCCGGACTGCCCGATGTCAATCCCCATCTGCCGGAAGCAGGAGATCGTGGACAGGCAGTCCGCTCCGGTCAGGAAATTGTCGGCTTCTGTCAGTCCGTCCGCCAGAGCGCCGAACATGACGCTCCTGTGTGAAATTGATTTATCGCCTGGAATGGCGAGCTCCCCGCGCAGGGGAGCAGCAGCTTTTCCGATCATAGTCTCTGGTCTCCTTCTTTTTATCTTACCCATACCTGATAACGGTGCTGGCGCAGCACCTCGGCGGCGCGCAGCGACGGTTCTTCCTCGTAAAATTCAATCTGGAGCGCGCCCTCCTCGAACTCGCGGCTGTGGATGATGCCGATGTTTTTGATATTGATGCCGTTCACGGCAAGTGTGGTCGCGATCGTCGCGATCGCACCGGACTCGTCGATGATATCGCAGAAAATGCGGTAGGTCTTTTTAATGCTGCCTGGCGTAGAGGACGAGAAGGAGTTGCGGTAGTCGCGCGAACGCTCGAACACGCGGTTGATCGCCTGCCCGTTGCCCTTTCGCATCTCGTCGCGCGAGTCGCACAGCAGCGCAAGGAACGTATCCATGACCTCGGAAATATTGGCGCTGTTCGCGACGCAGATCTGCTCCCACATCTCAGGGGACGAGGAGGCGATCCGGGTGATATCCTTGAAGCCTCCGGCGGCCATCAGCTTCATCAGGCCCTCCTTCGTGTCGAGATCGTGCACTGTGTTGACGAGCGCCGCGGCGATCAGGTGTGGCAGATGGCTGACCGCGGCAGTGACGAAATCGTGCTGCCGGTAATCGAGCACCAGAGGCAGCGCCCCGACGGAGGCTGCGAGCGCACGGTAGCTTTCCACCGCCTCCTGCGGCGTGCCGTCAGACGGCGTAATAATATAGTAGGAATTCTCGAACAGATGCGCCTGTGCATGTGCGAAGCCGGACTTCTCGGAGCCGGTCATCGGGTGGCCGCCGATGAAGCGCCCGTCGAGACCGAGCTCATGTGCGGCGGTGTGGATGTCCGTCTTGACGCTGCCGACGTCCGTGAGGATGCAGTCGTTTCGCACGATGTCCTTTATCGTGCGCAGTGCGTCGATATTGCTGCCGACCGGCGTGCAGAGAAAAATGCAGTCGCAGTCCGCAAACTGCCGGTCAGCGGGAGATGCGCAGACCGCGTCGATTGTCCCGTCGGCGAGTGCCGCCTGCGTGGTGGCGGCAGTGCGGGTGAAGGCCATGATCCGGCAGGAGGGATTGCTGCGCTTCAGTGCTTTTGCGAGCGAGCCTCCGATCAGGCCGAGCCCGATAAATCCAAATGTATGTAATTCCATCGCGTTTTCTCTCTTTCTGTATCTGAACTTACGGCCATTTTACTATTATCCGCCCGCAAAGTCAAATACTTCATCACTTTAACGCACAGAAAATGCGGGATTTCAGGCCCTCCGAAGCTATGCAGAGACAGGAAAACAGGATTCTCAATAAAAAGTTGTCAAAAATGAATAAAATGCTTGAACTATTCATGGTTTTTTAGTAGAATATAACTATCTAACGAGTATTGGAGGAAAAAGCTATGAATGTTTACACTACAGACAAGATTCGCAACGTCGTTATTCTGGGACATGGCGGAGCCGGGAAGACGAGCCTTGTGGAATCTATGGCATATCTGTCAGGTATCACGAGCAGACTGGGCAATGTAGCTGAGGGAAATACGGTCAGCGATTTTGATAAAGAGGAAATCAAGAGAAAGTTTTCAATCAGCACAACGATGGTTCCGATTATCTGGGGAGATACGAAGATCAATATTCTCGACACGCCGGGCTACTTTGACTTTGCCGGTGAGGCTGAGGAGGCTGCTGCAGCCGCTGACGCAGCCGTGATCGTGATCAACGGTAAGAGCGGTGTTGAGGTAGGCACGCAGAAGGCATGGGATCTGTGTGAGAAGTATAAGCTCCCGAGATTTTTCTATGTCTCGAACATGGACTTCGACAATGCCAGCTACCGCAAGGTTGTTGAGACGCTGACAGAGCTGTACGGCAAGAAGATCGCCCCGCTCCATCTGCCGATCCGTGAGAATGAGAAGTTCGTAGGCTACGTCAACGTTGTCAAGATGGCAGCCAGACGTTACGTCAATAAGCAGGAGAAGGTTGAGTGCGAGATCCCGGATTACCTGAGGGAGTATCTGGATCAGTACAGGGAGAATCTGATCGAGGCAGTTGCGGAGACGAGCGAGGAGTTCATGGACCGCTACTTCAACGGTGAGGAGTTCTCAGAGGCGGAGATCGTTGCGGCGCTTCACACGAATATCGGCGACGGCTCGATCGTGCCGGTGACGATGGGCGCGAGCCTGAATCTGCAGGGTATTCTGATCCTGCTCGACGATATCGTGAGCTATATGCCGTCCCCGGAGAAGAGAAAGATTGCCGGCGTCAATATGAAGACCAAGGAAGTCTTTGAGGCTGACTACAATTTCTCCAAGGCGAAGTCCGCATTCGTATTCAAGACGATCGTTGATCCGTTTATCGGTAAGTATTCGATGATCAAGGTTGCGTCCGGCGTTATCAAGAATGACGATACCCTCTACAACGAGTCCAAGGATTCCGAGGAGCGTGTCGGCAAGCTCTACGTGATGGAGGGCAGCAAGCCGATCGAGGTGAAGGAGCTGCATGCAGGCGATATCGGAGCCATCGGCAAGCTGAACGCTTCGACGGGCGATACGCTCTCGACGAAGGCTACCCCGATCGCATACGGCAGACTGAATGTGCCGGTTCCGTATACATACAAGAGATACAAGGCAAAGAATAAGGGTGAGGAGGATAAGGTTGCTCAGGCGCTTGCCAAGATGGCGCAGGAGGATCTGACGATGAAGGTTGTCAACGATGGTGAGAACCGCCAGACGCTGCTTTACGGCATGGGCGATCAGCATCTCGACATCATTGCGAGCAAGCTTCTCACGAAGTACAAGGTAGACGTTGAGCTGGAGAAGCCGAAGGTAGCGTTCCGCGAGACGATCCGCAAGAGCTCGGATGTGGATTCCAAGTACAAGAAGCAGTCCGGCGGACACGGCCAGTACGGTCACGTTAAGATGCGTTTCTCACCGCTCGATACGCTCGAGGAGGCGTATGAATTCTCGCAGGAGGTTGTCGGCGGTGCTGTTCCGAAGAACTACTTCCCGGCAGTTGAGAAGGGTATCCAGGATTCCGTTTTGAAGGGCCCGCTTGCCGGATATCCGGTAGTAGGCGTCAAGGCTGTCCTGTACGATGGCTCTTATCATCCGGTAGACTCGTCCGAGATGGCATTCAAGACGGCTGCCAGCCAGGCGTTCAAGAAGGGCTTCATGGAGGCAGGTCCGGTGCTCCTTGAGCCGATCGCATCGATCAAGGTAACAGTTCCCGATAAGTTCACGGGCGACGTTATGGGCGATCTGAACAAGCGCAGAGGCCGTGTGCTCGGCATGAACCCGGATCACAAGGGCAATACGATTATTGAGGCTGATATCCCGATGTCAGAGCTGTATGGCTATTCGACACAGCTTCGTTCGATGACGGGCGGCAGCGGCGATTATTCCTACGAGTTTGCGCGCTATGAGCAGGCTCCGAATGATGTGCAGGAGCGCGAGATCGCGGCACGTCAGAAGGCTGACGAGGAGTAAGCGGTTAGAGTTTTATGACAGATTACAGGAGGGCGTTGCAGGTGCACGCCCTCTTGTTAGTGAGAACACATAAATTCAGCCAGATGAATCAGAAAGGAGGAAACGCGATGGGAGAGACGAAAGGACGTGTGACGATTCCGACGGATGTTGACGTCGTGGAGCAGACGCTTGAACTGATGGAACGGTGGGGCGCGGACGCATTGCGTGACTGCGACGGCACGGAGTTCCCGGCCGAGCTGCGCAGGACAGATGCGAAGGTCTATGCGACGTACTATACGACGCGCAAGGACAATGACTGGGCCAGACAGCACCCGGAGGAGATCCAGCAGGTCTATATCATGACGCCGTTCTACTGTGCGCATGAGGAGGAGCTGGAGATTCCGCTGATGCGCGGGCTGTATCCGGATATGCTGAAGCCGAATACGCACGACGATATCCGCCGCTGGTGGGAGGTGATTGACCGGACCGCCGGCAGCGTGGTGCCTGCAGCGCGCTGGAGCTACGATGAGGCTGAGGGGACAGTGAAGATTTCGGGAGCGGAGCCGTTTCATGAGTATACGGTAAGCTTCCTGGCGTACATCATGTGGGATCCGGTGCATATGTACAATGCGGTCACGAACGACTGGCAGGGCGTCGAGCATCAGATGACCTTCGATGTGCGTCAGCCGAAGACGCACGAGTTTACGATGAAGCGTCTTCGGAGGTTCATTGCGGAGCATCCGTACGTGAACGTGATCCGCTACACGACGTTTTTCCATCAGTTCACGCTGCTGTTTGACGAGCAGGCGAGAGAGAAGTACGTGGACTGGTATGGGTATTCGGCATCGGTG
>Ga0129308_1003903_pt1 | contig 10067 bp, 9 predicted proteins | sample L827metagenome_FD_94440 | JGI IMG/M metagenome (GOLD analysis project Ga0129308, IMG submission 94440) | Ring-tailed lemur group fecal microbial communities from Wisconsin, USA - L827 metagenome | ecosystem: Host-associated > Mammals > Digestive system > Large intestine > Fecal | place: USA... | reverse complement strand
CTTTTGACCAGGGACTATCAAATTGAATACCTTCATCAGTTTTCTTCCATAACGCAAAATCAGTAGAACTTTCTTTTTTATCGTTTTCATCTACTCTCTCACTTGCTCCAGCAATAAGATCTTCAATCTTTATTCCTGATAACATTCCATATTCTTTGATTTTAGGAACTCTAAAATAAACATCTCCATCAACTTCATAAGCATAACCTGTATCTACAAGATCTTTAATAAAATTAATGATTGGTGTCATTGTTTCAGTAACCCTAGGAGCATATGTTGGGAATTTTAAATTAAGTCCTCTTCTTACATCTTCATAGGCTTTAATATACTTATCTGTAAGTTCCTTTTCTGTTATTCCTTCTTCTTTAGCTGCCTTTATGATCTTATCATCTACATCAGTAAAATTTGAAACAAATGTCACTTTATATCCTAAATATTCAAAAGTTCTTCTTAAAATATCAAAAACAATCATTGGTCTTGTATTTCCGATGTGAGCATGATTATAAACAGTTGGACCACATACATAAATACTTACTTCATTTTCTTTAATTGGAACAAATTCTTCTTTTTTGTTTGTAAGTGTATTAAATACTTTCATTTTTAACCTCCTCTAAATAAAAAAGCAAATGATAAAGACATCATTAATGTTCTTCCACTCTATCATATGCTTGACTTCTACTTTTAACGCAAGTAACACGTTCTTTCTTTTCAAAAGACTCAAATAAGTGCATCCAAGAATCTTCATTAAACTGTTTCCACCATTCAGTTCTCTCTATAAACTATCCTTCTTTTCATTCCTATTTCTAATTTATATATACTATAACAAATATCATTCATTTAATCAAGAAACTTGTTCATTATGAACAGTCAATGAACGTAAATATTGAGTAGCTATATTAATATGATCATCAAAAATTTTCTCTGAAGCTTGATATGAATAAACATAAGTCGCCTGATTTGTAAAATAAACAAGATGCTTAAATTTTATTCCAGAACTTGCATATATTCCACTAAACTCATAGCACTCTAATTCATTTTCCAAAACGACCGAAGTATAATCAGCCTTCACTGCTCCATCTTCCTCTAATTGACCTAAATATAATTGTGGCATATCTTTAATTTTATTATCCGTATCATCTATGATTGTTTGATACATATACGCTTCATCATCTTTTAACATTGAAACTTTCTCCTGAGTTTCTGTTGTTAAATCAATAGAAAAATCTTTAGGATAATAAAACGAAACATTATTCATAATATGATATTCAATTCCATCTGTTTCAAGAACAACTTTCGTATTTTGTTGATTACACGCAAATAAAATGGTGCATAAAAACAATATTAAAATTTTTTTCATAAAAATAGCCCCCTCTATGCCATTTTACTAAACATTACTCATGATTGCAAGAAACAGCTAAAACAATTATACCAATAATCCCATATATGTATAAAAAATAAGTGCTGATAAAATTGCAATGATTGTACCTACTATTGCTCTTTTCATCATTATGACCACCTCAAATACATTAAAACACATAATTATGTTAAAAATATGTAAAAATATTGGAATACTCATAAAGAAAAACATTTTCCTAAGAAATATGATATAAATTTAACTACTTTTACACTTCTTCATTACAAACTTAACTCTTAATAACATTAGTATCAAAAAAGAGGTACTCAAAACGAATACCTCTAGTCATTTAATCTAACAATGAATTAAATACTTTCAAATATGCATCAGCACTCTTATCCCAATCTAAAACAGCACTCATTGCACGATGTACTAAGCCATTCCATTGTTCCTTATTTTTATAAACATCTAATGCATAATCAATAATATCCATCATTTCATGTGCATTGTAGTTTTTAAAGCTGAAACCAGTACCAGTGTTTTCATATTCATTATATGGTTCAACACTGTCTTTTAATCCACCAGTTTCCCTTACAATTGGAATTGTTCCATAACGAAGTGACATCATTTGGGATAATCCACAAGGTTCAAATAATGATGGCATTAAGAACATATCGCACCCTGCATAAATTCTACAAGATAATCCAAAGTCATATTTTAAATTCAAAGATAATTTTTGATTATGATATGCAGCTATACCTTTTAATGGTTCTTCATACTTATCATCACCAGCACCTAAGATGACAACTTGAACATCACGTTTCATTAACTCATCCATACGATTAATAATTAAATCCAATCCTTTTTGCCAAGTTAATCTTGTGACAATACCAATTAATGGTACATCTGGATTAACAGGCAATCCACATTCTTTTTGTAACTCTGTTTTATTAATAACTTTCTTTTCACCAACTGTATCAATATCAAAGTGTTCAACGATTTGAGGATCAGTTGAAGGATTGATCGTTTCATAATCAATACCATTCAAAATACCATATAAATCATGTCTTCTCATTTGAAGAATACTTTGTAATCCTTCACCATAACTATCAGTTAAGATTTCTTCAGCATAAGTTGGAGAAACAGTAGTAATAGCATCACTATAATAAATAGCTGCTTTCATCATATTAAAGCATCCGTCATTACGACAATTTCCATTATAATATAAATAATTATCTAATCCAAAATGGTCACTCAATAATGCAGGATCACATTTACCTTGATAAGCAATATTATGAATTGTGAAAGTTATCTTAATTCCTTGATAATATTCATAATAAGCATATCTTTCTTTATACAAAGTCGCAATCATTGCTGTTTGCCAGTCATGTAAAGATAAGATATCAGGTTTAATATCAATATGTGATAATAATTCTAATACAGCAAAATCAAAATATGCAAATCTTTCATTATCATCATCATAACCATATAATCCAGGTCTTCTAAAATATTGTTCATTATCAATGAAATAATAAGTTACTCCATCGTATTCAGCTTTGAAAACACCACAATAGCATTTTCTCCAACCTACCCAAATATCAAAATTAGTTACAAATTCTATTGTATCAGCTAGTTTCATATCTTGATATTTTGGTAAAACAACAATACATTCATGTCCTTTTTGCACTAAAGCTTTTGGCAAAGAACCTAAAACATCTGCAAGTCCACCTGATTTAATATAAGGATTAGCTTCACCAGTAGCAAATACAATTCTCATTATACTCTATCTCCTTCTTTAATTAATAAAGGTTTAGTTGGTTCTCCATGTAAATCATTTTTCTTAGTTACAACAGCATATTTATCAACAATTACATTTTCAATAACAGCTCCTGCTTCAACAACTGAACCAGTCAACATAATACAGTTTTTAACAACTGCCCCTTTACCAATTTTAACTTCTCTACCAATAATACTATTTTCAACAGTTCCATCTACAATTGCCCCATTAGATACAAATGATGATACAACTGAAGAATTTTTCAAATATTTAGTTGGAGGTGTATCATTAGTATTTGTATAAATTGGCCAATTACTCTTAAATACTTGTGAGTTATTCAAAACATCAATCAATTCAAGAGAAGTTGTAAAATAATTTTCTAAAGAATCAATATTTCTTACATAACCTTTATATTGATATGCATGAATCACTTTTTCATCTAACAAGTATTTTAACATATCTTTTAATGAGAAGAATGCAGAAACAGCTTTAGCTTTCTTCATAATTTCTTCTAATGTAGGAACATTAATAACATAAGTATCCAAAGATACATCACGATTCTTAGCAGTTCCTCTATTAATATCGATAGCTTCAACTTTACCATCTTTAACTTTAAGAATATCACTACCAATAAATGCTTCTTTTGCATTATTGATCTTACTGTAAACCATAGTAATTTCAGCTCCTGATTTTTCATGAGCTTCAACAACATCTGCATAATTTAAAGTATTGATAATATGTGCAGGAGCAATAACTGCAATATCACCTTTTGAACTCTTCAAGAAAGCAATATTTTCTTGTAAGTTATTTAAATCATGATTATATTTTGCAGTACCTGCATATTTTTCATTATAAAGAAGTGAAAGTCCACCACGTTTTTGATTTAAATTCCAGCTTGTTCCACCACCTAAATGTTTAACAATAGATCTAGGTTTATTTTGAATTAAAACACCTACTTCATCAATTCCTGAATTTGATAAATTTGATAATACAAAGTCAACAATTGCATAACGACCTAAGAAGCTTACTGAAGCAGCTGGTCTTCTTTCAGTCAATTCTGCATAATTTACGTCTTCATGTAAATTTACAATACCAATTACTTTTGCCATTTTCAATAATCCCCCTACCCGTTTTCACTAACTAAAGCAACTTCTTTAGCTTCTTTATTAATAACTTCATTCATTTTTACAGTATAATTTTCATCAACGATTGCCTTATAAATTTCAGCACCTTCTTCAACCAATACACCTGGCATCAATACTGAATCTATAACTTTAGCACCTTTACCAATTTTTACATTAGAGAAAATAACTGAACCAGAAACTTCACCATCAACGATGCATCCTTGAGTGATCATTGAATTGCTGATCTTAGCATTTGCTCCAATTTGTTGAGGAGTTCCTAATGTATCTTCTGTATAAATTTTCCAATCTTTCTTTTCATTATATAAATCCAAATCTGTATCGTTTAATAAATCCATATTAGCTTGCCATAAACTTTCAACAGTTCCGACATCTTTCCAATAACCATCAAATCTCCAAGCCATTAATTTTCTACCATCATTCAACATAGCTGGGATAATGTCCATACCAAAGTCATGTTTGCTATCTTTTTTCTTTGCATCTGCAATTAAGTATTTCTTTAATTCTTTATATGTGAAAATATAAATACCCATAGATGCTAAAGTAGACTTAGGTTCAGCAGGTTTTTCTTCGAATTCATAAATTGTTTTACCATCTTCTTTAACATTCATTATACCAAAACGTTTAGCTTCTTCCAATGTTACATTTAATACAGCAACAGTTAAATCAGCTTTATTAGCTTTATGTTCAGCTAACATTTCACTATAATCCATCTTATAAATATGGTCACCTGATAAAATAACAATATATTTTGGATCATATTGATCTAAGAAATCAATATTTTGATAGATAGCATCAGCTGTACCAGCATATGATGTAAATCCAACACCATCCCCTCTTTCACGAGCTGGTAAATTAACAGCTTTAGATTGATCTCCGTCAAGACCCCATTTAGTACCAGAACCTACATATTGTCCTAATAATACTGATTCGTATTGAGTTGGTAACCCTACAACATCAACACCAGAATTTGCGCAGTTACTAAGTGGGAAATCAATGATACGATATTTTCCACCAAAAGGAACTACTGGTTTTGCAACTTTAGCTGTTAAAGCATATAAACGTGATCCACGCCCTCCAGCTAAAATCATTCCTACAATTTCTTTACTCATAAATTTTTCCTCCTAAACATCAATATGAAATCGCTTACCTATACATTCATTTTATCACATTTCACTGAAAATGAACATAAAAATCTTGTAATTTTTATCTGTCACTTAAATAAAAAATCAAATTCTCCTAAAATCTCTACCTTAATAGAGGATATTTTGAAATATGAATATAAATATTTTTTTCTTTCCTTAAATAATTCCTAACATTTTTTACCTATTCCTTCATCATCAACTCAATTTTCATCTTTCCCTTTCTTCTATTCAATTCAACAAAAAAAATGAAAAATCAATAATAAACATATCTTACATAAATGTAAGTTCATAAAAGCATGATCCATGCTATAATAGCTGACAAGGTCAGGTGATATACAAATGTTGACAAAACTTTTAAATAAAACAATCTTTTTATTGATACTTAGGGAAAGACAAACATTCACATATTTTCAATCACATTATTCAAATACTTCTTATCAATGGGCTATTTAACAACCATTAAATACGCTATACTTGTCTTTCCTTTCATCGCATTACTATTTACAATGCCTTTTATTCTCAGTCAGTATCATAAATATGGAGCCATATCATTATTGAAATCCATTATTATATACTTATTTATTTTTTATATGATATGTGCTTATTTTCTAGTCATTTTACCATTACCTAAAATAAGTGACGTTGCTAAAATGACATCGCCAAAAATGCAATTGATACCATTTTCTTTCGTTATTGATTTTATCAATCATTCTTCATTCAATATTACAAATATCCATACATATATTCCAGCATTAAAGGAAAGCTATTTCTATGTCCCTTTATTCAATATCTTTCTAACAATTCCCTTTGGAATGTTTTTAAGATACTATTTTCAATGTGATATGAAAAAAACAATGCTATATTCATTCTTATTAAGCCTATTCTTTGAATTAACACAGCTGAGTGGCTTATATTTCATATACCCGAGAGGTTATCGACTCTTTGATGTTGATGATTTATTCTTAAATACTTGTGGTAGTATCGTTGGTTATTTATTGCTTCAACCATTTATGAATATTATTCCAAAAATTAATGAAATTAATGACAAAGCCAAAGAAAGAGGGAAAACTGTTTCAGGACCAAGAAGAACACTTGCTTTTATTCTCGATTTCCTTATTCTTCTTTTCATAGAATTAATAGCGACGGTTATTTTTGAAAACAACGTATATCCACTACTCTTGATTGCAGTCATATATTATTTTATAATTCCGCTATTTTTAAATACAAGTACATTAGGAAAAAGATTTCTAAAGATCCAAGTATTGGACAACAACAATGAAAAAAACATCAAAAAATTATTTATCAGAAAAATTTTAAGTCTTTCTATCTATGTTCTCATTCCTTTAGGAATATGTCAAATCATCTTATATACAAATAATAGCAATTTCAAAGAATTTATTGGAATGATGATCATTGGATTTCTATTTTTAATGTACTCGATTTCCTTTATTAAATATCTTTTTACAAACAAAGCCATGCTATATGAAAAAATAAGCCAAACAAAATTAGTAAGTACCATTCAATAAAAGTGATTAAGATGCCCGCTTAATCCTTTTTTTCACTCATTTTATTTCTAAAACTCAATTCAATATAATTTCTTATCAATATTTTGATCTTTATGCATACAATAAAACTGAGGTGATGTATTTGAGTCCAAGAATACAATATAATGACAATGATATAACCTTACTTGCTCAAATCATGAAAGCTGAGGCTTTAGGTGAAGGTGAAGAAGGAATGTTACTGGTAGGAAATGTTGTTGTCAATAGAGTTGTTGCAAATTGTGATGTATTTAGAAATACAAGAAATATTTCTGAAGTTGTTTATCAAAAGAATGCTTTTTCAGGAGTAGGTCAACCTTTATTCAATGCTCCTGTCAATGCAAAAGAAAAAGAATTAGCACTAAAAAATATTAATGGTTATAGAAATGAGCCTGCCACTAATGCCTTATGGTTTAAAAATCCAGGAAGAGGGGTATCATGTCCAGCAAATTTCTATGGTTCATTATCTGGACGATATAAAAATCATTGCTTCTATGCCCCAGGCGGTAATCTTAAATGTGATTTATAAAGGAGAGAACATGGATACAAATAATAACAATATTTTAGAAGGATCACAAGCTCCTTCATCAACCCCTGCTCCCATTGTAGAGCAAACTTATTTAGAAAATATTTTAAGATTAAATATTGGAAAATTAGGAACATTCTATTTTACTTATACTGGTAGTAATGATTGGCGTGATCGTGCTTACAAAGGTATTATTGAACAAGTAGGTAGAGATCATTTTGTCATTAGTGATCCGAAAAACAACAAGCATTATTTATTCCAGTTTGTTTACTTTGACTGGGCAGAATTTGATGATGAACTCAAATATCGTTTTTAAAAGGATAGCCACCATCTGACTATCCTTTTATGTCTTTTGATTCTGTTAAATACTTTCTCACTCTGGAAATAAAATGTAAACTTCCAGTAATCACGATATGAGTTTTTCTAAGATACGCTGCTTTAATAGCTGCCTGATAACTTTCTGTAATAATTAACCCTTCTCTTGGTTTTACACTTTTAATATCAATAGCTCTATCATCATTAAATGAAGTTAAATACACTGTATAACCTTTCTTTAAAAGCATATCCAACATAATATCCATATCCTTATCAGCTAGACATGAGAAAATAATACTGACCTCTTTTTCACACTTAACTGATAAAGTTTGAATTAAAGCCTTGATTCCTGGAACATTATGTGCACCATCAATATCAACTGTCGTATCTTTATATGCTATCGTTTCATATCTTCCTTTCCAATTTGCTTCCTCAACTGCTTTCGTTGTCACATCACTATGAAGTTTAATCAATTTTGAAGCAATCGTTAAAGCTAATCGAGCATTAGAAACTTGATATATTCCTTGATTTTCTAGCGTAAATGCCATATCTCTGTACCTAAAATGGAATGGAAAACGAAAGACTTGATATTCAGGTACAACGACCATTCTTGCTTCCATCACATCACATTGTTCTTGAAGCCTCGCAAGTATCGTTCCTTTTGTTTCACTTGTTACAAATATTTGATGCGGTTTAATAATTCCCATTTTTTCATTAATAATATCATAAATATTATCGCCTAATTGAGCAGTATGATCCATACCAATATTCGTAATTGCACTTATGATTGGATCAATGACATTAGTCTTATCATGTAAACCACCAATACCAGTTTCAATAATACGATAATCTAAGTCCAATGATTGAAAATAATCAAGCATGATCATAACATCTATTTCAAACATTGATAAACCATCTTTTTCAATCACATCATAATATTTATTAATATAATAAAGTAATTTTTCATCACTGATTGGTTCATCATCAACACGAATACGATCATTATGACAAATTAAATATGGTGATGTAAATGTTCCTACTTTATAACCATGAGCATTTAAAATACTTCTTAAATAATTAACAGTTGATCCCTTGCCATTTGTTCCAGCAATATGGATCATGTTTTTTTGTTTCATATTAATATGACAATCATTTAATGTCTTTCTAAATTCATCAATTGATCTTTTTTTACGTTTTGATTCAATATATTCTAATGCATCATTAATATTATTAAACATTATTTAATCCTCCAGTCTATCGGTTCAATCCCTCGACTTTCTAAAAATGCATTTGTTTTAGAAAAAGGTTTAGAACCAAAGAAACCACGATGAGCTGATAAAGGTGAAGGATGAACACTTTTAACGACATAATGTTTAGAAGTATCTATCATTCTTTCCTTATCAATAGCTTGTCTACCCCATAAAATAAAGACTAATGGTTTTTCTCTTTCATTCATCTTTTGAATAATATGGTCGGTAAAGATTTCCCAACCTTTTCCTTTATGAGAATTTGCTTTACTTTCTTCAACTGTTAAAACAGTATTCAATAATAATACACCTTGAGCTGCCCAAGAAGATAAATCACCATGTCTAGGTATATCAATTCCAACATCATCATGAGCTTCTTTATAAATATTCACTAAACTAGGTGGTATTCTTACCCCTCTAGCAACACTAAATGCTAACCCATTGGCTTGATTGACTTCATGATATGGGTCCTGTCCAATAATAACAACCTTAATATCTTCATAGTCTTTAAAATTAAAACAATGAAAAACTCTTTTTCTAGGAGGGTAGATAACTTTATGAGCATATTCATTGTTCACAAAATCCTCTAATTGTTTGTAATAAGGCTGTTTTCTTTCTTCATCAATAATATCTTTAAAATTCATTATAAAATAAACCTTTCTATAAGTTCTGCAATAACACCCTCATTGTTATCTGACTTACAAACATAATCACAAGCATCTTTGACATCTTGCACTGAATTTCCAGCAGCTACTGAAAGACCAGCCACTTCTAACATAGCCATATCATTATAATTATCACCAACAGCAATCGTATCTTTAATATCTATACCTAAAATCTTAGCTAAATTTTTAAGTCCCTGTCCTTTATCTACACCTAATTTATTAAATTCCATGTAACGATTAGAAGAATAGCTCACAGAACATTCTCCCTCTACGATATCTTTCATCAAAGGCTCTAAACTCATCAAATAAGGAACATCTGTATTTTGATACAAAATCTTAGATATTGGTGTATCCT
>Ga0129308_1003900_pt1 | contig 10077 bp, 10 predicted proteins | sample L827metagenome_FD_94440 | JGI IMG/M metagenome (GOLD analysis project Ga0129308, IMG submission 94440) | Ring-tailed lemur group fecal microbial communities from Wisconsin, USA - L827 metagenome | ecosystem: Host-associated > Mammals > Digestive system > Large intestine > Fecal | place: USA... | reverse complement strand
TAGAACAAGTGGCGATAGTTTTAGAGAAAAAGTTATTTGATGTGGTAATCGATTTTATATCATATAATTTAAACGATGTCGTACAGCGTTATAAGTTATTTAATAATAAAATAAAGCAATACATTTTTATTAGTTCTATGACAGTTTGTAATACCTCAAATAGTATTATTTATAATGAAAATACATCAGTAGGAAATCAATACTCTGAATATGCACAGAAAAAAATTGAATGTGAAAGTTATTTAACTAATCAGTGGCGAAAGAAAAAATTTCCTATAACAATTATTAGACCGAGCCAAACGTATGATAGTTTTACAATTCCTTTGGGGATACATGGTATATATGGAAGTTGGCAGAATATTAAACGTATAATAGAAGGGAAAAGAATTATTATTCATGGCGATGGAACTTCAATCTGGTCTGCGACTAGAAGTGATGACTTTGCCGAGTGGCTTCTTAGCATTATTGGAAATAGAAAAGCTATAGGAGAAATTATACAAATAACAACGGAAGAAATGATGACTTGGAATCAAATATATTTTACTGTCTCTGATGAACTTGGCAAAAAGCTATATCCTGTATATGTTAGTAGCGAAAAATTAGCAAAGAAGGGCGGAAAATATAATTTTACTGAAAGTTTGCTTGGTGATAAAACAAGAACTATGATATTTGATAACTCAAAACTTAAATCTTATTCTGAATATACGCCATCATTAACTATGGAAGAAGGAATTAGAGAAGCTGTGCGCAATGTTTTAAATAATAAAGCCTATCAAAAAGAGGACATTCAATTTGATAACTGGTGTGATCTAATATGTAAAGAAGAAATATTGTAATATATATAAATAGTGGATTAGGCTATGTTAGATCGGATTCCACATAAAGATAGAAGGAGATATTTTCTTTGTGTTTGAATGAACTTTAAGGAGAGTGTGAAATTTTTTCTGAAAACGAGGATATAGGAGTTTTTTTGCCAGTACGCGTAGGGATTACCGAGTGCATTGTCATGTAGATAATTAGTTTTGTTTATACTTTGTGTAATATTCATTGATTTACAAAGAGTGATGTTAATAGCAATAAAGAAGAATAGAAGAGTGCTTGCTTGTATAGAAGGATAATATTTTTTTAGACACTATTTTACTTGGAGGATGTCTAATTTGTAACGGAAGAGCTGTGCTCTCATTATTATTGTAGAGAATTTTAAAATAATTTTCAAAGTAGCTAAAAAACGTAAAAATTACAAGAAAAAGGGAGGAAAACATGGTAAAGCTATTAGAAATGCAAGAGAGTTTAATAGATGTTTTTACTGGATATGCATGTACTATACCAATATTTATTAACAAACCAGAAGGAAAAAAGTGGTTTATACAAAATTATTTAAATTATATGATAACATATGATGAGAAGTATGATCATGTAGTATCTGATTATTTTTATTCTGATTTTACTTATAATTCGGCTATAAATTTTTATCAGCCAGAAAATATAGTTAATTTTCCATATAGCTGTTATTCTGCTCCTACTTCTATGATTTGTAATATAATTGAATTTATTAAACAAATAATTAATTCAGGATTTTATGTATGTTTATATGTCAATTTAAAATATTTAAGTAAATATTGTTTGAAAGAAGATTTGATACATGAGATATTTATATATGGCTATGATGATAATCAACAGTTAATTTATTCTTCAGGATATATGCAAAGGAAAAAATATTCGTTATATACTCATACATATAATGAATTCGTTATGTCTTATGAAAAGCGTAATGTTAATTCACCAATGCATATTTATTTTGATACACAAAGAATTAGTTATTTTAAATATAAAGACAATTTTGAATATAATTTCGAATTATCTAAATTTGTGGATACATTAAAAGAATATTTAAGCATTTCTACGGATTATAAAAGTATAAAAAGATATATATGTTATACAAATGAGAAATCTAATGAAAAAATAACATATGGAATTGAAAGTATTAAAGTACTGATTAAATATTTACAAAATATAAATGAGAAGCAAACTATTGATTTGCGACAAATATATTTTTTATATAATCATAAAATTAATATGAAGTTTAAAATGGAGTATTTAATGGATATACAGTATATTATGGACAAATCTATTTTGGAAAATTATCAAGAAATAATTCATGATTCAAAAATTTGTTTAAACTATTGTATAAAGTATACTATTAAGCCTAAAAAAGAGTACATAGTAAAAATGATATTATATTTGAAAGAGATTTATATAAAAGAAAAAAATGTTTTATTAAAAGTAATAGAATTGTTAGAGAAATCATAATAGTAATCTTGAATTATAAGACAGTTTCATATTTTGTACTTTATACAAAACATGAAACTGTTTCCGAAAAAATCATATATTCTCTATTTTTCCTGTATTAATTAGTAAGACTTGTCGATTACAAACAAGTAATGCATCTACTTGTAAAAAAGAAGTTGTGAGTTGCTTTATAGTTAGTAAGATATGATAATTCTTTTAAAGTTTTTGCTTAATCAACAATAATAGTTAGAAAGTTTTATGCTATTTTCTTTGCACAAATTTTTGATATTAAGACTACTATCTTTTTGTGCTTGAGTTAAATTTTTTATTCTTGTAAGCGAATGCTTTGTTTGGTTTATAATACGGTTAATTTTTTATTTCTTTTTGTATGTGGGATTCATTATATATAATTAAAAGGGCATATAGTATATGCAGGGTTTTACTACTTATTCTGAAATAGTTATTTGTAACTTTCTTTTTACTTTTTTTAATACAATATTTTTAGGAATGTGAGAGGGAAAAACATTACCTTTAGAGCATTTTAATATAATATGATTTATTTTATAATTTTAAATAGATATTATAAATATGAGATTACGAAATTACTTAATAAAAATTATTTAAGTGAGTTATAAAGAAGTAATATATTTAAAATATGGAAAACAAGGTTTAAATAAAATGTAAGAAAATGGAGAAAGATTATGAAAATAGGAATTATATCTGTTAATGATAAGAGCACCAATTTATTAGCCAGGGGAGGAACAGAAGTTTTTTCAGCAAATTTAGCATACCAATTAACAAAATTAGGGCATAAAGTTTTTTTGTTTGGCAGTGGAGATTCAATAGTTGAGGGTGTAGAAATCATTGGAAGCACGGATGAGAATCTGTATGATATTCAACAAAATTTTGAAAGTGAGAGATGGGATGAAATTAAAAATATTTTTCATGTAAAGAATATCTTGATGGCAAAAAAATATGAAGATTATGTGGATATCTTTCATGACAATATGTCATGTTCTTTAAGTTTATCAATGCTAGAAATATTTTCAAAACCAGTCGTATCAAGTCTGCATATGCCAATAGATGGCTTGTATAGACCATCACTTTTAAGTAAATATATCTATAACGACAATATTTCATATGTTGTTGCTTCAAAATTTCAAAAACAATTTTTACCCCATAATATCAAAAGTAGCTATATTCCAAATGGGATTAATACTTGTGCCTTTCAAAAATTCGGAATAAAGAATGATACAGAAGATATGCTTTGGATTGGACGAATCAACTCATGTTCCCCTAAAGGGCTAGATGATGCTATTTTGGCAGGAATAAGAACTAATAAAAAACTTAGATATGTTGGTTTGATTGAAGATATAAATTATTTTAAAAAGAATATTAAACCAATACTAAATAATAATGTGATAGAACAGAGACATTTCCTAAGTGATGAAGAAAAAATATTATTTTATCGTTCAGGAAAAGTATTGCTTAATCCTATAAAATGGGAAGAACCTTTTGGATTAACCTATATTGAGGCGATGGCAGCTGGAACACCTGTCATCAGTTATGCTCTTGGAGCAGCACCAGAAATTGTGGATGATGGAGAGACAGGATTATTAGTGAATTATTCTAAAACGCAGAGTAGAGGAAATTGGATAATCAAGAAAGAGGGAATTGAGGGCTTATGTGAAGCCATCCAATATATATACAGTTTAACAGAAGAAGAATATTTAGAGATGAGAAAAAACTGTGCGCAACGAGCAAAAGAGAAATTTGATGTTGTTAAAATGGCAAAGAGTTATGAAAATTTATATAATACAATATTAAATCAATAGTATGTTTGAGAAAATATCGAATGAACTATGTAAATAATTAGGAGAATGTGATGTTAAAGATATTAAATATTCAAGATAGTATAGTGGATGTTTTTAATGGGTATGCCAGTACTATCTCAATCATAATTGATAAACCAGAAGGAGAAAAATGGTTTGTGCAAAACTACTTGAATTATATGACAACATATGATTCTGATTATAGTCAAGTGGTATCAGATTATTTTTATTCTGATTTTACATATAATTCTGCTATCAATTTTTATCAACCAGAAAATATAATAAATCTGCCATATGATTGTTATTCTGCTTCTACTTTAGAAGTACAAGATATAATAAAATTCATAAAAGAAAAAATTAATATGGGATTTTATCTCTGTTTTTTTGTTAATTTGAAATATTTGAAAAGTTATAATCAGAAAGAAGATTTTATACATGATATTTTTGTATATGGATATGATGATGAAAAAGAGATAATATATGCAACAGGCTATAATCATAATGGAAAATATAGTTTTTTTGAGCATAAATATAATGAAATTGCTATGGCATATGAAAATTGTAACGTTAGTTCTTTCAATCATGATTATTTTGATACGAAAAAAATTAGTTACTTTAAATATAGAGTAAATTTTAAATATAATTTTAATCTAATTAATTTTATTGCTACTTTAAAAGAATATTCAAACATATATCATTGTCAGACGCATGCAAGGAGATTTATTTGTCGTACAGGAGAAAAGTCAAGTGGGAAAACAGCATATGGTATTGATAGCATAAAAGTTTTAATTGAGTATTTTAAAGATTGGAATGACAGTAAAGAACTTGATTTGAGACAAATATATTTTTTATATAATCATAAGATTAATATGGAATTTAAAATAAAATATTTGTTAAAAAATAAATATTTAGTGGATGAATCTATCTTAGAACAATATAGAGAGATTATTCAAATATCAAAAATATGTTTAAATTTATCCATAAAATATTCTTTGAAAGGCGATATAGAATACTCAAATAAAATAATAGCATTCTTGGAAGAGTTTTATAAAAAAGAAAAGGATACTCTTAGTAAACTAGTGGAAGCTTTGGAAAAGCTGTGCTAAGCAGATTAGAGTTAAAGCTAATATATTTATGGGAGATGAATAATATGAATGATAACAATAAATACATTAGCATACCTCACACAGATATTCATTTATTTTGTTTGGTATTAGGGACAGCAAATGCTGGTGTAAAATATGATGAAAAAGAATTTTATGAGATATTAGAAAAATATATCTATTATGGTGGAAATATAGTGGATACAGCAAGTGTGTATTCAGATTGGGTATGTGGAGAAAAATCGAGATCAGAAAAATTAATTGGAAATTGGATACAAAAGGAAAATAAAAGAAAAGATTTAATAATTTTAACAAAAGGGGGACATCCCACATTTATAGATGGAATAGCCAATATGCATAAACCACGACTAGACATAGAGAATATGCGTAATGATTTAGAAAATTCATTAAGAAATTTAAAGACAGATTATATTGATATTTATTGTTTTCATAGAGATGATAGGACAAAAGAAGTTGATGAATTAATAGATATGATGGAAACTTTTCGTAAAGAGGGTAAAATTAGATATTATGCTTGTTCTAATTGGGATGTGGAGAGAATAAAAAGGGCAGATGAATATTGTAGTGCAAAAGGGTATAGAGGGTTCATTGCAAATGAATGTATGTATAATATAGCGTGTCAATATGTTCAAATGCAGGATTCAACGTTGCATAAAATAGACGAGGCAATGATAAGATATCATATGAAAAATAAATCTAATATTCCGATAGCTTATTCTAGCAATTGTAGTGGTTTTCTTTATCATTATAAAGATAAGCAAGATGATATGTATAGAGTTTCAGAAGCTATAAAATTGGCTCAAATAATTGAAAATTTTTCAAAAGAAAGTCGATATTCTATTACGCAGATTGCATTATCCTATATTTATAATATGAAAATATCGTGTATTCCAATTTATGAACCTAAAAATTTCAAGCAAATAGAAGAAATAATGAAATGGATTCGGAATTGTGAATTTTCGAAAAATGTAGAAGATATTATGAAAAGAATCCAAGATATATGTAGAGATGAAAGTTTAAAAATAGATTATAAAGAAAGTGGTGTTAGAGTTTAGCTTTAGCACTATTTTTATTTTTGGAAAATTTTTCTAAAAAATAATTTTTTATGATAAAAGATACGCATGCAATAAATGAGTATATTTTACTTATACAAAAACGAAAAGTATAAGAATTAAATATGCACAAATAGGATATAATTAGGACATATAAAACATTTTACAATATGATAGGAAATTAAAAAAACGAATATTATAGGAGAATGTTTATATGGAAACTGGCTATATAATATGTATGAAAAACTTGGGTATTCACCTCTTATTATAATGAAACCAAAACACTACTATATAAGTGAGTTAAATACTGTATGGGATAAATTTTCAGAAAAAACAACTAGAGAGTTAAATGGAATGGTAAAGCAGACAATTACCTTGATTCAAAAATACGAGTAATGGAGATTGACTATGAAAAATATATTGATTGTTGAAGACAATTTGATAACATTGAGTAAATTATCTGAGGCTATTTACAAAGAAATAGGCGGAGAAATTAAAGTTTATGAAGCTACGACATTGGAAGAGGCTTATGTAATCTTATTGGCAAATCGAATAGATGTATTTATTATAGACATTATATTAAACACTCAAATATCAGGGGATACTTCAGGAGTGAAGTTGGCAAATAAAATTAGGAAAAATAATGAATATTTATTTACGCCAATTATATTTATTACGGCATTGGCAGATCCTAAGTTATATGCCTATAGAGAATTACATAGTTTTGGATATTTGGAAAAACCTTTTTCGATGGATGAAGCGATTCGTCTTATTCAATTAGCGTTACAATCTCCAGTACCAGTTGATGAAGAAAAATTAATATATTTTCGTAAAGATGGAATTTTATATGCTGTGCAGACAAATAAAGTTATCTATATACAAGTTAGAAATCATATTATGGAGATTTATATGATAGATGATAAACTAAAAATTCCCTATATTACAATTAAACAATTTCTAAAAGAAGTAGATGCTAGATTGTTTTTGCAGTGTAATCGAAGTACACTTGTCAATAAAAAGTATATTAAATATATAGATTTATCTAATCGATGCGTTGGACTTCAAAAATTTTCCAGTCCTGTCGATATAGGTCCCACATTTTATAAAAAAGTTATAAAAGAGTTACAGAGTAATGGGGCATGTTAATATTATACTAGAAATTATAAATATAGTTTTTTGTATTAGATTTCTTTTAGATGAAAAGATAAAAATGGACTTTCGAACGGTAATTCTTATCGTTATAGATTTATTAGTTTTTCAAATGGTAAATATGTATGAATTAAAAAATATTTTTCGAATTGTCTTATATCCTGTCATTATAATGTATTGTTGGTCAGTGTATAATTATTATTGGCAGAAATAGAAATTATTCTTAAACCAGAAAGGAAGTAGAGAAAAATTCCCTACTTCCCAATCATACAGTTTTCCTTTATGATGTTAATTTGATCTGGTCAAGCTTTTTTGTAACATTAACACTGAAAAAAGATTGAGCGTTATACGGATGGTATGATTTTTACAATGCAGATGCAGGAGGCAGTCAAAATATTAAGTGCAGCAAAGGCGCCGAAAAAGGATGGAAAAGGGAATGCATATGTAGATATAATTAGTCATCATATGCCGTTGCTGGATGCAATGAGGACAGCGTCAAGAAAGGCGTTTATATCAGTGTACTGTTATTAAAAGAGAAAAAGAGGGAAGGATGAAACTCTCTTTAAAATAGTCAGAAAATAGAAAGAATAATCAGACATTAAAAGAAAAAGGGAAAGTGCTAACGATTACTTGACACAAACACTATGTTTTTTATTGTTAAATATTTAAGAGAATTATGATAGAATGATAAAAGTAGAAGAATAAATTTAAATTTCTCACTCGGAAGAATAGAAAGTAGAGGGTATTTATATGGATAAAATTGTCGAGGAAGCAGTTAGTAAAATTCATGAGTTGGAACAGAGTGTTCCAGAGGGAAAACATATTGTTACTGGAGATATAAGAAAATTGGCTTCTAAATTATTTAGGCAGATACAAGATAAAAGGATTGAAAATGTGTTTGCTTTGTGTGAAGAATTGCTCAAACAACGTACATGGGCATTAGGAGTAATTGCATATGATTTTGCATATCGAGTAAAAAAGCAGTATAACGATTCCACATATGATTTCTTTTTTCATTGGTTGAAAGATTATGTGAGAGGTTGGGGAGATTGTGATGATTTTTGCACTCATGCATTTGGTGAACTGCTTAGGCAGAAAAAATCTTTATTTGCGAATGTAATTATGTGGACGGAGGATGAAGACTTTTGGGTAAGAAGAGCTTCCGCAGTTATTTTGATTCCTGCTATTTTGAAAAATGACTATGATGGAATAAATCCATTGGAAATATCGAATCGCTTGATGAATGATGAAAATGATTTAGTTTTGAAGGGGTACGGTTGGATGTTGAAGTCTTTGTCAAAAGTAGATTCACATTGCGTTGAGGAATATTTGATTGCAAATCATGAGAAGATGCCAAGAGTGGCATACAGGTATGCACTTGAAAAATTTGACAAAGAAACAAGAAATAAATTAATGAAAATAGGATAGTATTTTTGGTCTTTATAGAAAAAACACATAAGAATGGTTTGTGGATTTTTGATAAGGATAAACCATAAGATTTCTATCTCTCTATAATTTTTTAAAATAATTTTTAGACATATAATTTCAACATTTCCAATTTCTGGATATATTGACCGACTAAGAGGTTTATGGTAAGATGAAATCAATTACGCCAGAAACGATGCGTGATTCCGATTTTGAAAAGTTTACAACAGGTTTGGCTGAGGCTTTTCAGTATATCAAATACTCGAGAGATGAGGTTGCTTTTATAATGTACCCTATAAGGTGGACACGACAAGAAGAAGGGATTTCTTGAAATGTTGATTACCGCTAGGGAAAATAATATATTATGCTAGGACTGAAACAACTAAGTGAATCCTAAAATGTAGACATCTTATGAAAAGGGAATATCCATAAAAATGGACATGCAGATTGAGGGGGGCTGTGTTTTACTGTGGACAGATAAAAGAAGGCAAAATACCGGAAAAATAGACAGTAATCAAAAGTAATGAATCCTTAAAAGTAGACAGAAGTTAAAGGCATGGGAACCATAAAAATGGACATACAGGTATTCCTAAGAACAAGGACATCCGATACAATAAACGATAGACTGGAGAGGATGTAATGCGAGAATATACAGCAAAAGAAATGAAACTGCTTAAGGCTAATCCATATACATTGAAAGTAACCAAAAATAGAATTTATTTTACAATAGAATTTAAGAAAGATTTTTGGACAGCTTATGAAGCAGGAATGGCACCAAGAAAAATCATGGAGGATTTTGGGTATGAGCCCGAAATGTTTGGTCAAAAACGTATAGATAGCATAGTACAGAGAATTAAGGCACAAGCACACAGCGACAGAGGTTTTACAGAGGGTGAAAACCGAACACGACGAAAAAAAGATGAGTTGGTTATACCAGAAGGAACAATCACAGAGTCAAAAGAGGTGTTGACAAGCATACTGAATGAGGTAAAGTACCTGCGTCAAGAAGTGGATTTTCTAAAAAAAATTGTCAAAATAGAAAATACAGTAAAGAGGAGATCCTGATGAGCTCTGGGTGGAAATTTGAAGTAATACAGAAAACTCTGGAGGAAGAAGATAACCAGTTGAGTGTGAGGATGCTTTGTGAGATAGCTGGAGTTTCGCGGTCTGGGTATTACAGATGGGTCAATGCAGCAGACGTCAGGG
>Ga0129308_1003898_pt1 | contig 10081 bp, 6 predicted proteins | sample L827metagenome_FD_94440 | JGI IMG/M metagenome (GOLD analysis project Ga0129308, IMG submission 94440) | Ring-tailed lemur group fecal microbial communities from Wisconsin, USA - L827 metagenome | ecosystem: Host-associated > Mammals > Digestive system > Large intestine > Fecal | place: USA... | reverse complement strand
CCGTCGTACCTCGGCGGACTCGACCCTGATTCCAGAACGCAGCTTGCACAGCTGAATCAGCTTTCGAGCATCATTGCCCAAATGGACTCCCGTGAACGGAACATCTATGCCGGCGCCTTGGATAGCAACAGCATCAATGATCTGAACGATATGATTCGTGTGGCGGAACAGGTGTCGGACTACATTCTCATCCCCAACGTCAATTCAGATGTGATACTTGGCCGTTATGTCGCTGTTGCCGGTCAGATTCAGGGTGATCCCAGATTCCCCGAAGCGGTCTGGCCCTATCTGGACTTCGCAAAAATCGGCGCAGAATACTATGCCGGGCATGGCGGCGCCTATACCTATGCAGGCTATGTGCTCCGCAAGCAGGATGATGAGCTTGTCAGAGAGAAAAAATCGAAGATCCAGCTTGACCTCTCCTCTTCCCAAGCGCAAGTGAGTATCTGCCTTCCGGCAACGAAGGAGGAATTGGAGCGAGTAAAAAGAACACTGGGAATCGATTGTTTTGCAGAGGCAGCAGTAACCAAGGCGTCGTTTTCCGTTCCCTATATGGACGAGCATATTCCAACCACAGGGATCTGCGTGGAAGATGCGAACGAATTGGCTTCAGGGGTTAAAAGAAGATGCGATGAATACCGAAACACAAAACCAGACGCCGCCTGAAAGCTTACATGCGGAAGCCGTGCTTCCTGCATCTGCGGCAAGCATAGCGCAAGAAAAAACAGCAGAGGTAGAAGAAAATCAGGAATATAGCCAGCAACTGGACAAAAAACAGGATGATCAGCCTGCCATCAGCAGTGCGGCGCCAGCAGTAGAAGAACCGTTACCGCAGGGGATTTTGTTCGAGAACAGCAGCGTGCGTTTTTTGCCCCCACAGCCGATCGCTCTTTGGCTTGCACCTCAAATTGAGTGTGACACGGTAACTTTATCATTGGAGGCCGAGGAATTCCCGCCTTTTACCCGATATTCCACAGACGGCGGAGCGACATATATTGTATTGGCAGACGGAGGTACGGTTGAAATTGCGTGCCGGGGGAAGAGCAGGACACCCGTGCTTCTCGATTTTTCATGGACGGAGCTGGTCGATCGGGCTGCGCTGGGCTTGTCCGCAACAGCTTGGAGCGGAATAACACAGCTGGCACAGCAGATACTTTCCGTCATACCGGAGCCGGGATACCCGATTTTAAGCATAGCAGCACCTGCAAGGCCGTTGCTCGCAGCAGAAGAAAGCCTGACATTTATGCTGGGCGGCTGTGCTGAGGATACAGGACTGGAAATATTGCTGGAATATCTTGATGAAAATGGATATCAGATGCGCGCTTGGGAAGAATGCGGTTTGGAGATAGCGTACGACGCAGTGGAACACTGTATTGCAGTGCGAAATCCAGCGGGCAAAGCCGCTGCGGGTACATACCGAATTACCGTGCGGCAAACCCGATTGGGCCTTACCATTTCAAATACACAGACTGCATTTTTTGTGAATTACGAGTAAAAAGTTTAAGCAAACCACAGGAGGCGTCAACACATGACTGAAACAGTAAGACGGATCAAAGCATATCGCGCGTCATTGCCGCGGATGAGAGAACGCGTAATGGCGTGTTTTATGCTGTTGGTTGTTTCCGCTGTTATGATGACATCGGCTACATTCGCCTGGGTAACATTATCCCGCAGCCCGGAGGTGAGTGGTGTAGCAACAACAGTTGCAGCCAATGGAAATCTGGAGATAGCTCTTTCAGATCTGGATGGAGAAGAACCAGAAACATCACAAATTGGGGACAGCAACAAGGATCTTGTGGCAAAAAACCTCACATGGGGCAACCTTGTGAACCTTTCGGATGACTCTTACGGGTTGCAAAATCTTGTACTGCGCCCCGCTTCCCTAAATACTGTGAGCTTACAGAACAAGCCGCTGTATGGCGCCAGTTACGGAGAAGACGGCCGAATTGTAAAGCTGGTAAACGATTTTGCATATAGCAATTACGATAAAGAAACCGGCTATTTCCTCGTTCCGGAAGAAACACAATACGGTGTGCGTGCAATTTCTTCGGTGTCCTATAAGGATATATCGGGTGACACGACGTTTCGGGAAATGTCGCAGGAGGCCAACAGCATGCTTTTGGCCGCGCAAAACCAATATCTTACCATCACTCGTAACCAGGCGTACATGACGTCAATCAGCGGCTTGATGGGCAAATATCTGACGGCAAGACTAAATAATGCAAGCGCAACGACTGATTGCTCCGAGTATATTGAAGACCTTTATCATATGCTGTCGGACTTTTCGGAAGCTCTGGAGACAACTGGGCGTACCTTGGCGCAAATAGCTGATATGCAGCAGATGATCAAGCTGGGAGCGGGAAACTATACTCCGTTTACAGTGGATGCTCTATGTGATGCATCTGCGGCCGAGCTGGAAGCTAAGGGCGTAGAACTGGAAAGCCTTGCCTCATATAAAGCCGACAGGCGCAGCCTTGCGGGGCACTTGGCCAAATTGAAGGGATATTACGAGAACGTACGCGATACCGGTGCTTCGGTATTTTGGAATGATATCAGCGCTATTGTGAATTTTGCTGTAGACATCAACAGCTGTACCATAGATGGAACGCCGGTTGGAAGCATAAGCGCAGGAAATGCCTCTCAGTTTATGGGCGGTGGTGTACATGAAGCAGTGATTACCAAGGGTGCGCTGTGGAATATGGAAAAGCGCCTGGGGGCACACATGTATGCTGAAAAGCTGTCGGTCAAAGTACAATATATGGTGACAGTAACAGTCACAGCGAATGTGCAGACAGATGCAGGAGAGCCTTTTACAATTTTGGAAGACTACAAAAATGCTGATTCTTACGGCGGCGACTTTGTTGGCGGCGACCCCACAGCGGAAGACACATATGGTCTTGCCGTCGACCTTTGGGTGCGTACAAATGCACAAAACGGTTATTTGACGCTGGAAGGCAAAGCTATTAAGGATGCTGATGGGAACGTCATAGGCTACGAAGGTGAAAACCGTGTATGGGATTCCGAGCTTCTTACAGACAGCAGCACGACGCAGGGCAACGGAAGCTGTTATGTGTTTTATGCCGATGATCCGGTAGAACAGGCCAAAAGCCTGGAGCTACTACGCGGGATGACAGTGGCTTTTGTGGGTGAAGGCGGGGATCTGTTGGCATATGCAGACATGGATACATACAATTCTTTTGAAGAGTACGGAAAGGTTACTGTCCCGCTGAAATTGCGCGGGAGTAGCATTGTGGCGGGCGAAGACGAAAACGGCGATAAGATATATGCAATTACACGGCTTGTACAGAATGAGGCCACGCGCATTACGGCGCTGCTGTATATCGACGGAACAAAAGTGACAAATGAACAGGCCTTGGAGGAAAATGATTTGCAAGGTCGGCTGAACATTCAGTTTGGCAGTACGTCGGAAATGGAAGCAGTGAATGATGAAACGCTGAAAAACAAAGAAATTCATGTTACAGCTTCTGCGGATAAAACAAAATTTGAGTATGGGCAGGACGATACGCTTGTTTCTGCAATTACGCTGACCGTAGAAGGAAGCGCGCCGCAGGAAATCCGCGCCAGCTTCCTGCGTGCAGTGAATTCTGCACAGGGATCTAAACAGAATGAAATCGTGTTCACTCCCTCTGAGGACGGAAAAACCTGGAGTTCGTCAATGACTTTCACAGCGCCGGGTACTTATATGCTACGCAGTGTCTGGGCGGATGGAACGGAATATCAGTTGGACGAAGTGCTCACAGTGGAAGTAAGCGGCTTTGGTGTTGCCAGTTTGAGCTGCGATGTGTGCGGCAGTGACGGCACAGCCATTTTGATGACCGCAGGCGCTTCGGCCTCCGCCAATTTGAATTTGACCTTTGCAAGCACAGAAGAAGTGCCGAAAACGGTTCAAGGCGTTTTCATCAATGACGACAATCAGTCGGCAACAGCAAACTTTGTCAGAAATGGAAATATATGGAAAAGCATGGTGAATTTTACGACGAGCGGCACTTATCATCTTCAGTATCTAATGCTCGACGGAGAATATTATGAATTGGCTGTTGATATGCAAAAGACGATCACAGTCTATTTGGGAATGAGGGCAAGAGTATGGGTCGCGCCTGAAAATAATTTTGAATTGCTAGATGGTCCTGTGACATTGCAAATTTCGGCTGTGATCACGGACAACAAAGGAAACGAGATGTCCGAGCTGCAAGATGTAAAGCTGTACTATCGGCATAAAACCTCCAGCATTACTGCGTTGGACACTGACCTGAACTGGGATACAGCAAGCGGACGCTATACAGGTGCATTTCTGGTGGAGAAAGCCGGTGTATATAACTTCGACTCAATTACTGTGGGCGAAAACACGATCACTTCGGCTACCGCCCCAGTAATTACCGCAAAAACACGTGATGAAGCGGCATATCACAGCAATCGCACGCAAAACTATCAGTTCGCTCCTCATAAGGACGCTTCTGTATGCGTGGGAATCGCTTATTCAGAAACAGCGGAAAGTGTGTCGGCAGTATTGACGCGCGGAGGTATCGATTACACGGTTGCCGGCGTGATGGGAACGACATACAATGAATCCGGTGTGAGCGTTACAGAGTGGCATTTCGGCGTACCGGAGATAGCGGGAAGTCAGGAGGGCATTTGGAGCGTAAAGGAACTAAAACTCATCGGTGTATATTATAATGGAGCATTTCATGAGGATGAAGTTACTTGGAATATGCAAAGCCAACACATTACATCCAAAGTTGTAAATATACTGCGTGCAACGGTAACCGGCAGCGAAGATAAAGATTTTACCGGTACTTTTATGGAATTGCATCAGGTAGAGGGTCTACAGGTCACGGTTGCAGATTATGAAGGAGCAAGCATTCCCGGGGTTTCGGATGTTACACTGACGTACAATTTGAATTATTCCGATATTCAAAACTATGGATACTCTTCTGATTACATCACCATGAATGCAGAGGAAGAGAACCCGCAAGCTACCTTCAGCATGGCTGCGGATAGTGATGTGCTCTATAATGCTGACAAGCCGTTCGATTTCCGTTATGCCGGAAGTTACAGCTGCAGGTTATCTCTCAAAATCGGCGAGGAAGAATATACAACTGATGAGAGTATAACGTTGGTGAGCGCACCTGATTTTACAGTTCAGTGGGTTGCGCCGGATATAACAGTTATGGGTGTGAATCCGGCTCCGGAGACGGAGATCTATGTAAATACAGGAGGTGGTACGAGTACAAAGAATGTAACAGTACACAATTATTTTGAGGATCATTATGCATATCTGGGCATGCAGAATAAGAGCAGCAGTGGAATTCCGAGCTACCAAGCTCCACGGGTAACTTTAAAACTGACGGATGCTGGAAATATATTTGAGAAAGCAACGTTTACGGCTATAACAGATGGAAATTCGTATCCTTGTGATTTTGTATTTAGCGCAGATACAACAGAAGCGACGGCGTATATGGGACGTATTGGTAGCGCGACAGGCACGAGTGGAATGAGCACCCGCTACAGCGTAAACAAAACTGTCAGCACGCTTACAATGACCTATAAGGAAATGGACTTTACACTTTCATTGGCTTTCCCCGTCCAGATCGTGACAAAAAACGGTAAGATGCCGGAACTGACGTTCTCCCTAGAGGGAACAAAGGCTGAAAACTATAAAGATCATATACAACTGCCTGAATCCGTTAGGGGAAATGACGGAAGAAGTTTCCAGATGAATCTACCGGAGCTCGAGCCATTTGACGTTCACGAAATTATTGCGGGCGACTTGGGAGAGAAAACAGAAGTATCTGCGACGAGGCTGGTTTATATGACACGAACAGAGGGTTCTGGCTGCAATTCGAAAACGGTATATGATACATATGAGAGGACTATTGTTACAGAAGATTATCCGGCAGCAGAAAAAAGGAACCAGACATCTACATATGCAGTTACAGGTTGGCAGATACAAAAGCCTACCGGATTTGACTCGGGCGTTGATGTAGTGAGTGGCTGGACAAATCTGAAAACATACACGGCGGGCCAGGCTTTTAAAGTAGATGCATATTACCGGGCTGTACCACAGTTGGAATTGATCGAGGATGCGGGAGTAATCTCCACACAGGCGCCGTATAGAATTATTCGGTATACAGATGTACCGAAAGAAAAAGGCTTGACAAGCAAGCCAACGGGCGCGGAAGAAGCAACTGAGCTCTATACAAGTACTACCATTGTAGACGAGTTGTGGGTCGAGTGATCTTTGGCGCAAGAGCCTTATCGGATCCGGCACAGACAAGAAGAATTTTGAATGTGGCACAAGATCAAAGCTAGGAGGCGTGTATGCACAGACAATTAACACAACAAGTGAAACACCTGCTGCAAAGGAGGATGGCTGCATTTGCAGCCATCCTCCTGGCGGTAATCCTTGGCACGGAAGCTCTGGCTGAGCAGACAGCAGAAAGCTGTGGAGATAATGTAACATGGACACTTTCCAACGGTGTGTTGGAGATTGCCGGAAGCGGTATAATGACAAATTATACAGAAACTGCCCGCCCACCCTGGTATCCCATGCGCGATACCATCAATTCTGTTGTTGTGAGGGAGGGCGTTACAGCAATAGGCAATCTCGCCTTTTACGACTGTACGAGGCTGGTTTCCGTGGAAATAGCGGATACCGTTGCAGCGGTGGGGGACTGTGCTTTTGCCAAATGCGAAAGCCTGTCCATGCTCACATTGGGAAACGGACTGACTTCTATTGGAGAATCCGCCTTTGAGCAATGCTCCGCATTGGTTTCAGTTCGTCTGCCCGATACGCTCAATAGCATTGGAAGCCGTGTGTTCTACCGCTGTGCAGAATTGTCGAGTATAATTGTTCCGGCGGCAGTGACGCACATGGGAACAGCAGTTTTTGCATACTGCAGCAATCTTGTATGGGCTGATATTCAAGGCGATTTATCTATTTTGCCGGCTTGGACATTTTATGGGTGCGACGCGCTCAACAGCGTATGTCTACCCTCCTCATTGACGGCGCTTGGTGAATATACATTCAGTAAATGCAGCCATTTGGCAGCAGTCGATTATAGCGGCACGGAGGAAACGCGGCTGCAGCTGCTGGAAGAAGTTCGTCGGGACATTCCGGACTTTTCAGAGTTTTCTATCTATGGAGGAGCATCCGACACCGGAAAAAAGGTTGAATTACAGCAGCAGCAGGAAAATGAAATCGTACTGAAAAAAATATTTGCGTCAGACAATGCATCGGGAATTGCTGAAATAAGAAAAGACGCAAACGAATTGGACAGCGTGGAGCTTACGGCCACACTGGAGAATGAAAAAGGCTGGGCGGAGCTTCGGACTCAGGCAGAACAATATTGGTCATCAGGAAAAAACGCGGAGCGCATCGTGCTGAATCTTTACCTAAAAGGCGGGATGGCATTCGAAGCGGAAATATTAGAAATATTGGCAGGAAAAAATGCGTCACTCATTTTACATACGGAACAGGGCGCTGTTTTGGCAATTGATTGTGCCCAGCTAAACGGCGCTTTTTCCGACGCATATGACTTATCCGTGACGGTATTGGAGAATCAAGAGCCGACAAAGGAGCAGCAGAAAGTGGCTGGAGAAACCGGAAGCTGCTTGATAAGTTTTGCAGATGAGCTGGATTTTCCTGTCAAAGTTCATATTCCTGTGGGGATGGAATGGAAACGCCACACAGCTACAATTTTTGATACTCAGTTTCTAAAAGGTTACCGACCATTGCAAACGGCTATAGTGGATGCGGATGGCTGCGCAGCTTTTCCTTTGGCGGCTGTGGAGAAAACAGAATACCTGCTGACTTTTGACACGGGTGAACCGGAAAATGCGATAGTTCCGCAAGCGTTGGCGGATGAATACGGTAGTGTGGAAACTTACAGAGTAACAGAGTATGTGGTCACGGGCCGCAATTCCTCCTGGGGGCTTGGCTTAAAACAGGTTACATGGATCTTAGCTGCCGTTATGGTAATATCCGTCATTGTCGTGGGAGCAGCTATGTGGGGGCTTCAGCATAGAAAAAGTAGAGAAAGAGACAGGCTGAAAAAGCACAGAAGCGGAGGAACAGCATGAGTCTTATTATATTTTTGTCCATTGGAACGGCTGCAATGCTGTTTATGGGGCTGCTGCGAAAGAGAAAATATAATTTCTCTACCATGAAAACCGTAATAGTGACTTTGTGTTTGACTGTAACCGGAGTGTGGGGAACCAGAATCCTATTCAAAATTGAAAGCGGCGCTTGGGGAGGGCAATCCTATTTTGGTGCAGTATTATTTGTGCCGTTGCTGTTTGCGGCGCTCGCGCCCGTTCTGCGGATATCCTATGGCAGATTGATGGATTTTTGCGCTCCGGCAGAATGTGCAATGCTCGCAATTATGAAAATCGACTGTGTATTAAGCGGATGCTGCAACGGGCGCGTATTATTTTACACGGAACAGGGGCAGGCAATCTGTTTCCCCAGCCAGCTGATAGAAGCTGTTAACGCAATTGTGGTAATGTCCCTGCTTCTATGGCTCGAGCATACGGGAAAGCACCAGAACAGAGGATATTCCTGGTATTTGCTGTTGTATGGAGGCACACGTTTTGCTTTGAATACACTGCGATCGGAATTAAAATCTTTTGTATGGATTTTACCGAGCGGACATTTTTGGGCTTTGCTTTGTGTGATAGCAGGCGCTGCTGGCTTGTTGCTTATTCCTGTCGGAAAAGATACAGCAGTAGAAAAAATGTAGGGCTCTCGTAAGGCTAACGAGAATTGGGCCTGAGGAGTGTGTGTTTGTGTTTATCCTATGGACAAGAGCTGGAAGGGAAGTTTGATGCAATGACGAAAAAGGTGAATCTGTTTGCTCCGGAAGACTTATTTCGGCGCCTATGGGGATATGGTTTGTGCGAATCTCTGCGGGGTCGTGGGCGAATTGCATGTGACAGTGCAGGAAAAACATTGAAGAAACATTGTCAAGCGCTTTCCACTGAGGAACTTTATTGTTACCTCGATGATTTGGAAATAAGAGTAATTTATTATGCGTATTTTCTTGAGCTTTTGTATGCAGAGCAGGAGGCGGCAGAGGAGGAATTTCATAACCGCCGCTGTCCAGTCGATAATCATATAAAGAAAAACCACAGCAGGGGTGAAGAAAATGACTGATAGAATAATTGAGCATAGCGGGGCGGCAAATTGCACAAGAGATTTATTTGAAGATTTGGCTACTATGCTTGGCTGTACATATATTTCAGATTTAAAGGAGCCGAAGTATCTTAATATAGCTCGGATATGTTTGACAGCGCCATGCTTTGCGGGGTACCCTGTTGCCGTATGGAAGGATATGCTGAATTATCTTTCAGTGTGCATGCCGCAGGAGAATTTGAAAGATGAAAATGAAGCAAAGCAACTTTTGTTAAGAGAAATCGTATTCGAGGGCAGCAACTGTAAATAGATATAATTGGCATTCGAATTCTTCAGCACTGTATTCTAGTAGGAGAACTTCAGATAAAATTGTATTTGTACCATTCATTAGGCTGTTTTTTCACTTTTTTGCAGGAACGATATGTAAAGCTCCTTCTCTCTATATAAATTGCGCAATAGAGGTGTTTTACATATAGAATTATAAGCTGTTCGTCTATAATTCAATCAAGGGAGAGTTAGACAGAATCAGCATGAAAATCAGACAGACAAGCATTCAGAGAGAATGTTTGTCTGTTTTTTTGTAAAGAAACCACCGGCTGTGCCGGTGGTACGGAAAAGCTTAAGCTATGAAAAGAAACTCCTTCTAGTAAAATGGAAGTGCGGTCTGGCAACTGCACGAACCAACAGAAGGAGGCCATTCAGTGAATGACAATAATAGTTTAGCGCATACAAAATGGAATTGCAAATACCACATTGTGTTTGTGCCGAAATATCGGCGCAAACTGTTCTACGGAGAAAATCGAAAAAAGATAGGAGGGATTTTGAGACAGCTCAGTGAGAAGATCAACTTACAGATCAGATGACGTTAAAGGAATACATGAATCCGCTTGCGGGTAGCAAGTAACAATCCTATGCAAGTGTCAGACCGTT
>Ga0129308_1003896_pt1 | contig 10087 bp, 13 predicted proteins | sample L827metagenome_FD_94440 | JGI IMG/M metagenome (GOLD analysis project Ga0129308, IMG submission 94440) | Ring-tailed lemur group fecal microbial communities from Wisconsin, USA - L827 metagenome | ecosystem: Host-associated > Mammals > Digestive system > Large intestine > Fecal | place: USA... | reverse complement strand
TGCATTGGGTTCGTCTACAATGTCAGGAATCCAATTATCAAGCGAACCTGTTTCAAACAGCATATCCTCCGTGTAGAACTTCTTCTGAAATTCACGGGCAATTTCTTCTTTGTACAAAACTGCCGGTACTAAAAACTCACGCTTCATTTCCATTCCCCTTTCATCATTCCCTGCTGTTTTCAGCAAGTCTCATGTAGTCCTCCTCAAAAAGATCATTCCAGCCTATCGTTTCGCCGTAGTAGCTTCGTACACAGTTAATAAATTTGTCCTGCTGAGTTATTTGCTCTTTGAGTTCCTTGATATAAGCCTGAACTTCGGTATCCGAATACCATTTACCATTGACCCACATTCTTTTTTTCTTTCTTTAATCGCTTATATAGACTTTTCAGGGCTTTTATATAATCTCTGAGTATTTCGATCTCATCGCCTTTGTCTCTATTCTCACAGTTTTTATGTTCCTTGACTTCCGAACCAATCGCAAGATTTTCTATTTGCACTTCGTCGTCACGGCACTTACCAGTCGGTACGGAATCAGATACAAAACTCCATTCATAAGCGTCAAGAATACCATCAAGTACAACATAGCACCGTTTACCTCCGTAGCTCTCTCCTTTTTCGTGTAGACATTTTACTTTGTATTTATTACATCCGCATATTGAACATATTCTCTTGTTGACAGAGCATGAGATACTTACTTCCTTTTTGATACCGCCATCAATCTCGGCTATAAGGCTGCGGTTTTCGTCAGTTCTTATCATGTAGGCGTTTGCCTTAACATATCTGTATGTGTCGCCGTTTTTGGTAATACGGCTATCGTCCGTGATTATCTCCGTATCAAAAATACGTACCGTCTGGTTTGGCGAACTGGGATCGCGATCGAAATAACTCGTCTTTCCTACAAAAATCTCTGCTATCTGTTCAAGGGATTTATCCGAAAAGCGTTCACCGTCACAGTCTATGTCGTTATCGCAGAGTGTCACGGAAAACACATATATTTCATCCTCAGTTAAAGGACTGCGTGCAAATTTATTTATCTTTTCAAGCATTTATCTTCTCCCTTATTGGCAATAGTCAACAGCCTCCTGCCTGTTTGTGAAAAAATGAATCCCCGGAGCGCATTCTCTCCAACGTTCTTCGCAGAAATTTGGTTCTTCCACAATTTCGCCGACTCTGTATACAAAATCACTTGCCCAGTTGCTCCTAACTTCTTGCACTGCTGCTGGTGAACCGTCAAGATTTTCAATCGCTAACACTTTTACTTTGCTGCATCTGCATTTTCTGTCCGTTGCGCTGGTACGCTTTGCATCAGCTGTAATTTCAAGTTTTACAATTAGGTGGTTTGCAGTTTTCCAACCTATAAAACTTCCAGAATCAGGACATGTCATAGGAATATAAGGTAAGTTTTTAGCTCCTCTCAGGTTAGCTCCTCTCAGGTTAGCCCCTCTCAGGTTAGCCCCACACAGGTCAGCTCCTCCCAGGTTAGCTCCTCTCAGGTTAGCCCCACACAGGTTAGCCCCACACAGGTTAGCTTCATACAGGTTAGCCCCACACAGGTTAGCTCCACACAGGTTAGCTCGTACTCCACCTTTTTTTTCTTTAATCCACAATTCATGTTTGCGTAAAATTTCTTCCAGTTCTATGATGTTCATTTTATTCTCCATTTCCGAAAAAATTCTATTTTATTATTTATTTTCTAAATTGTCTTTTGTGGTTATTGCTTTTGTTATCCTCTGGTTTGTTTCTCTGTTGATTTCCTGCCAATACTTAGCCGACATTTCAACCTCTGTTAGTTCTTTCACAACGCCATTTCCTTTCATCGTATTCCGTTTATCTCACACGGTCATTTTCTCTGTTTGGCGCAAACACTAAGTCTTTATCTCAGTATTTACATGTTGTATATGCCAAAACTCTCTTCAACATATACAATTGGTAAGTTGATTGTCAAACCGTAGTTGATCGAATAGCTTCACAGCTAATTCTTCATCTTCGTCAGACAGAATACATGTGTTTCCCAGCAGGTAGCCAATCGTGTCCAAATGTTCTGAATAGGATTCTTCATCAGGTTCTATAGATGATAAAGCATACTTGTCAACGAAATACCTAACTATGTCCGAAGCATACCAGCGTCCATTAGGATTCTTTTCTGGTAACTTAACACCGTAGTCTACCCTAAGACCTCTACTCATATACTGTGTCCTCCCCCTTTTCAAGTCATAACCAATAATTTTTTTGGACTAACAACCCATTCAATCAGCCCACAGCATTTCCACTCATACATCTATGATAATGGACTCATTGCGTAGCGCACATCATAGTTATAATAGTAATGATTACCTTGCTCTCAATAACCTTGTACTTCGGTTGGCGAGAGAAGCCGTCTTAACTTCGTCCTCAAAACTATCTTATAAATGCCTTCCAATCAATGGTACCGTTATCAAGTCATTACCTCAACAACGATATATTGCAAGTGCCAATATTAAAACCAGCACCTGCGTAATCAAGTGCAGATAACTCATTACGACCTCTTATGGTGAGGTAAATTCTTTACCCGCTAAATCGGTTTTGAACTCAGGTAGAACCGAAAAACTGCCTGAGTTGGTGAAATCTACAGTTCAGTCGTGTACCCACCACCTACGACCTACACCATGTATTTTTACATGAGCTCTGCCAAAACCTTCAAAATAAGGAGGCAAACATGGCAATCTTTTTTACGTGCTAAGAGCAACTGCCGTTAATTGTTCTCCATCATTCTGACTTTCTCCATCAATTGATGTGCTGCCTTTGTTGCACACTTGCTTCTCCACAAAACAACTCTGCTTTGCTCCACAACTTTATTCGGTGTTTCTACAATATTTCACGAGTGCAAATTGCCAGCTTCGCACGTAAATGCTTTTTCACTACGACAACCCGTATCTATAAACTCGTAGTGCTGATTCCCCACCATCAATAGGAATCTTCCCCAATTTTAAGTGCTAATAATTAAGATTCCGTCTCAATCAATATATGTACTTTCTCTTTCCCAACGGCGTGTATCACGACAGGTTTTGCATCTCTTTGGAACGCTGAATCCTTTGTTTCTGTACCATTGCATTTCACTGTCTGTGAGACAGAACCATTTACCGCAGTCTTTACACTTGAAGTAATCATCCTTGCTTACATCTACAGGGTCTATATACAAGTATTCTGTCCCTTTAAACCTCCTGCTTAGCAATATATTGGTAGATGAAGTGTCTAAGATATATGTCTTCATGTAGTCTGATTTGTATACATCAACAACATCGCCCGTGTCGATATAACTTACCTTAGAACCATTGACTGCTGCTTTATAAAGATGCGGTGATGTTTTTTGCAACGGATAAACAGATGGAGCAAGATCATGACCAGCACAGTAAACCCCGTAATAAACCTCGCTCCCAGTAAGTGTTTGATTGATTAAAGCAAGAACCTTGATGTGCTGAGATGTCAGCCTCGTATAATCAGCCATTGTATACCAGTCAACTAATCCTTTCGCTTTTATTAAAGCAAGCTGACTTCTTTGTGAATTTATCCTGTCTCTGGCATTGTAAAGATAGTCCAAAATATCAGGAATATCATCACTTTCATCTTTGGCGTGATACTTATACAAAGCAAGACCTTTGTCATTAAGCATCTTCACCAATTTTCTTTCTAAATTAGTCATTTGTATTTAGTCTCCTTTATTAAATTTATATCAACAATAGTCAAGTATGGTCTTTTGAATCGTCCAACGTATTCTTTTACACCATATCCGCACTGGTTAGGGTAGTGGGATTTGAACCCACGCATAACAGAGTCAAGGTCTGTTGCCTTACCGCTTGGCTATACCCTAATATATTCCGAATTGGCTTTTGTTCTAATCCTATTATATCATAATATTCTATGCGCGTCAAACGATTTTTTATCAAGTTTTACGTTTTGTCTTTTTAATATGTAAATAAGAAGCTCAGTTGCTTCTTATTTTTGTTATTATTTCGTCATGTTTTGTTTATAGGTCTTGTATTCAATAAAAACCCCACTATTTAAATTACCACGAATTTGCTTAATTTCCTGCCTTGATAGTTCTCGACCCAAAGAAAGCTCTTTGTCATAAAGTCTAAAATATAATCCAGAAATAAAAATTCGATTAGAATAAAACCTTTCGTCTTTACAAGACTTGAAAAAATTCTTTTTCATTCTATACAAAGTCCTTGTTGTTACATCAGCTTTCTTTTTTGTCCGCAGCAATGTGCTTTGTTGATATTCCCAGTTTAACGTTTTTGTGGTGTTTTTATACTGCCATACATCATCAGCAGCTTTTTGGTTAAGCAGCACCTCTCTATCAGACAAAGGAATGTATATCCTCTTCCCAATATCTTTAACGTCTGACAGTTGAACAGAAACAAACTCCTCGGTTGTCACTCCGAACCATTGAAGCAAAAAACCGATTTTGACCCCGTTAAAATCAGGAGTTCTCCCCATTGCTTCTTGATATAGATATGCTGACTCTATCTCGTCATTAAGAACTCGATAAAACTCATCGAAAGAATAAAAAAATACATTTTTGCGCTTAACGTCGTCACAATAAATTTGAGATACCATGAAATAAATATCGCTGGTGTCTACTCCGTAGTTCTCGTTTAACCATCGCAGATACTTTTTTACGCTATATTTTTTATTTGAAAAAGCATTTATTCTTTTATTCGCAAGAAAAGTTTCAAAATCCTCTTTTGTCATATCCAAAATGTTTTTTGTATCTTTGTGAATGCCAGACAAATCTAACGCTGCTCGCATATCATATTCTTTAAATTCTTCATAATTGTCGATCACCCAACTCACCTCCTTACTATTTAATTATACACTAATCCCAATGAAATTGCAATAGATTCTTGTACTTTTTTTATTAATTCTGCTCCGTTAATAGAGCCACATTTTTTTACGACTCTATCCTTGCTAATGGTTCTTACCTGCTCGGCAAGAATAGTAGACGGTTTGACTAAGCCCGTTTCGTTCGGCTCGACCTCTACATGGGTAGGCAACTTCCTTTTTGTAGTGCTACTCGTAATGCCACAAATTATAACAGTAGGAGAAAATTTATTTCCCATATTGTTCTGAATTACCAAAGCAGGTCTTTTTCCACACTGCTCTGAGCCTTGCTGTTCTCCAAAATCAACTATTATAATGTCTCCCCAATGAAGTTGTAAGTTTGTTACCATAAATTTTCTCCTTTCTTTAGCAAATATGTATTTTTAAAGAGCAATAAAAATCTTGCCACCATCCATAAAATCTACCCATTCAATAGGCTTTCCTTTATTTATTTTAGCACTCCAATTACTTATAATATAATCATAATTGTCGCTTTCGTGTGTCCTTCTCTGAGTATATAAACTCTCTTGTAGTCTGTCCGTGAGAAAACGCCCCTTTACATCAGGCATTAGCATGTTGATTTTTAGTTTGAGCCAATCGCAACAACGACAAGAAAATGTATCGGCTTTATTTTTGAGTTGCTTGTACAAATTCTCGTCTATTTTTTTCGAGTACATCAACGTACCCACAATCAAATCGTCTAATTCAACATAGATTCTGCCCTTGTGCTTGACCGCAAACGCTTCAACCTTTAGCTCCTTATTGTCAAACACTATGTAATAATTGCATATGTCATTGATTTGTATGTCCGAGTACTCAGTTTTTATGCTTTGAGCTACTATCTTGAGCAGAGGTTTTGTTGTCTTGTTGACCACCACTTCTAAATAGCACTTGTTACTGGTGATTAAATCCTCTCCATCCGACAATATGAAAGAGTTTTCTACATTTACATAGTTAATATCCAACAAATCAAACAAAGGACTGTTGGCGATAACTGCTTCTCTGATCGATGCCATTATTGCCCTCCGATTCCGTTTTAACTTCTAAAACTTTTTTATTATGCAGCTCTACCGTCCGAAGCTATTTCATCGTCAAGATACTTTGAAACATAATCGTTTATTATTGACTGCCTGTTGCATACGCTTTCCGAAGAATACAGTGAAGCTCCGCTGCCGGATACACAGTATTCTTCGTACTCCGCATAATCATTGCTATTCCAGAACGCCCTAAGAACGTCAAGGAATTTCTTGCCTGTATTCATTTCGTTAAAAGTCTTCAACATCATTAAGATGTGAGGAATATTACAAGCATTGAGATATTCAAGTTCTTCATCTGTCATATCATACTTTATTTCCGCAAGCTGCTCTACGAGACCAGAAAGCATTTTAACGTCCGACATCTTTACGTTTTTATCAAAATTCTCTCCGTCCACAAATGAAGTCATGTTTGCAGAACTCAGCCCCACGCATTCTCCCTTGACCAACATCATCAAAGAACGTACTACACAAGCAAGAATACTGTCATTTTTAGCCTTGCAGTTATCGTTGTCCTCCCATAATGTGCTATCACAGATCGGTTGTATACTCCTCATGTTTTCAGAACCGAGAGCAAATCTTATCTTCTGATACGCTGTTGGCGTTTTGCCGTTGTTGACTGAGAAAACTATATCGTCAAGTTCTTCATCTGTGAACCCCTCATACCTGTAAACAACCAAGCGATATTCAAGAATAAAATTCTGAATCGGCTTAGGGAGCTGATTAAACTTTTTCCCTGCAACATCAAGGTTATGTTCAACGATCTCCCCCTCCTCATCGACAAATCTACAAGGAATAGGCTTTGCCTTTTTATTAAGACTAAATCTGTTATGTATAAAGTCAGCAATAGCAGTCGTTCTTTGCAATCCGTCAATGAGAGAGTCGATCGTATAGCTCTGACTTTCAGAACGTCCTCTCGCAACAAGAATGCCTCCAATCGGTCTGTCGGCAAGAATAGACTCAATGAGCTTTGACTTCTTGCTGCGTGTCCACTGGTCGTCAGTACGCTGAATCAAAACATCACGACAAATTAAACCGTTGTCAATTTTATCAACATACTCTTTTACCGCATACGGAATTTCTCTTACCTTAGTATTAGATTCGATTCGTTCCAACAGCGTGAATTTTTTCCCGTTTATTTCAACAGTGCAATTTGCCTTTTTCTCCATGATGTTAATTCCTTTCTCGGCTTATTTTACCGTTCTGTGAGAAGCTGTTTTAAGCCCCTTGCTTTTCAACTGAGTTTTTTAACATTTTGATAATGCCTTTCTGACCCGTTGGCGTAACCATTGTAGTTAAACAAATGCGAGTGAAGTTCGCAGTATCGTACACGCTTTCTTTCACCTGAAACCATGACTGGCTTTCTATGTATCTTTGGTAGGGAATGTTGTCTTGTTTAAGCACCTTTTGGCTTCTCAGGAATGCGAACAGCCTGTTCCTACCTATCTTAACCCCGTTCTTGTTTGCGAGCTTTGCCATATCACCCATTGAGATACAGTCGTCCGACACCTGTATATGCTCTGCAAACTCCACAAGAGGTTTGTCCTGTTCAATTTTGGTGTTGAGATTTGTGATCGTTGTCAACGCTGCACGAAACAACGTCTTTGTATTGTCGTCTGCGAAGGGCAAATATGTATTGATAAATAAGTCATCATTGGCTACATAACCACCTGTTTTACGGATAGTCGGGAGAACTTCATCAAAGACCCAAGATTCAAAACGTTCTGCTGAGGGGAGTTTACTGTGTGCAATGAGACGGTAAACATCACTCTCTGAAATGAAATTTACATCTTGGATTTTACCACTTATAGGGATACCCCGTTTTAGGGCAGCCTTACAATGTGCCGAAATAGCATTGTTTGGCTTACTATAACCAAGAGACCTTGCAACATCCGATCCACAGAAAAGCACCCTTCCATTTTCTTCGATAGTTCGGATTTCGCCGAACTCATTGTCGTTAAAACTTTTAATTATGTTTTTGGACATAAAATTAGACACCTCTTTCTCGAATTTTAATCTTGACAAGGGCATCTTCCTATGATATAATATTTAAGAAGATACACGTTGTGTTTAAGACACACCTTGTGTTTTCGTTCATATAAGCTGTAAGTGGTTGGTTGGTAGCTTGGCACTTACGGCTTATTTTTTTAATTCTCGGTACTTTTCTTCTATTAATCCTCTGACCGTTTGAGAACGAGTTTTATCTTCTATTAAACAAATCTCGTCCAGTTTGCTCAAAGTAGAACTATCGAATCTCACTCTTAACATGTAGTCTTTTGGATTGTCTGTAAGCTTAGTACCTTTTTTGATAGCAGACAATATTTCACCTCACTTTCATTGTTGCTACGATCTTATTATATCATGTAGCAACAAACTTGTCAACCCTTTTTCTAAAAAATGTTGCACAAATATGATAGGATATTTTTGTTTGCTTTCATGAAATTTAAATTAAAATCTCGCCATTTATTGACATTTGATGATAGGCAAAAAATAAATCCCAACTGCAATGAGTACAGGACAATTGCAATCAGCAGCCTATAAATGTACCTTATAGAATCAATCGGCTTCGAGACTATACGCGTTTCTAATAGTAACAAGGTTGTTATTCACTTTTATATCATCAAATGTCAATAAATGGCGAGATTTTAATTTAAATTAAGTAAACATTGTGACACCCTCAGAAGTTTTGTCTTTTTCTAACAAATTCTTGACTTTTTTAGGATTTTCTGTTATACTTTAATTATGATTTTACGTATTGGGTTTAGTCTATATTTAAATTATACTTGAAAACTTTCAAGATGTCAATGCTTTTTCTTGAATTTTTTCAAGTTCGTTCAATTTTAACAACTAAGGAGCGTGATTTTAATGAGTTTTTATGAAAATTTTTCAGCTATTTGTAAAGAAAAGAAAATATCTAAAGAAACCGTATGTGTTAAATGTGGCTTATCAAAGAGCATCCATAGTAAATGGAAAACAAGCTCACCAAAATCAGAAGTTGTTGTTAAATTATCTGAATGCTTAGGAGTTTCGATTGATTATTTGCTACTCAATAAAAAACCCACTTTGCCACATGAATATAACCTAATTATTTCAATCTACGATAATCTTTCCCCTGACAATAAAAAGATGGCTCTTGGTCTCATGCAGTCTATATACGAAACTCAGACCGAAATTGAAGCTCGTAAGAAAATCAAACATCACGTTATTAAACACAGTTTGTATAAGGTCTCTGCCGGAATCGGATATGAGCTTGACGATGAAGAATGGGAGAACATTGAAGTTATAGATACGCTTGAAACACGCAAAGCTGATTTTGCCGTTACAGTTGACGGTGACTCCATGCTGCCTAAATACAAAGATGGGGATATTGTACTTATTAAAATACAGCAGGATATTGATATAGGTCAAATCGGTATCTTTATCATGGAGGGCAAAGGCTATCTTAAAGAAAAGGGCGAGGACAGATTGATTTCCTTGAATCCAGATTACCCCGACATTTTCCCCTCAGAATATGGTGAAATTCAATGCTACGGGCTTGTTGTAGGAACGGCACAGTTATACGACTATATATAAACTCATTCCGTTTGTCCGCATTTTACACGCGTTGAACGTTTAACTTGACCGAAAACCTCGCTTGGCTCTACATTGTTGACCTGCATTATAGCAGCAGCACTCTGAAAAAATGCCCTCCATTCTTCTTGTTGTAGATGCTTGATGTAAGGGGGCTTTCTGTCTCCTCTACGTTTGAGATTGATGCCGTGTTTGTACAAGAGTTCTTTATAAATCAGACCCCATACTACCGAATACGGCACTCCTATGTATTTTGCCATAATCCTTACAACGGAATTTGCGCTTGCTCTGTTGCTCCATTTAAGAATGTCTCCTGCAAGAATACTGTTGCTCTCGGCAAGCTCCTTATTTTCTTCTTGCTTAGTTTCAAGCTCGTCTTTCAGTTTTGAAATATTCCGTTCCTTGTATGCGTTCATCTTACAAGTCGATGTAAGAAGTGCATTAATGTCACCTGAGTTAAATGCAGACATAATATTTTCCATGAGGTTCATTTCGATCTCAATTTCTTCTGTCACTTTCTCGGGTTCTGTCTCAATAACATTTTCTGCGATGTTGAGCAGTTGCGTTCTGATCTCTTTTGCTACAAGACTATCCCGGAGAAGCATACCCATGCGTAGAATCGC
>Ga0129308_1003895_pt1 | contig 10096 bp, 8 predicted proteins | sample L827metagenome_FD_94440 | JGI IMG/M metagenome (GOLD analysis project Ga0129308, IMG submission 94440) | Ring-tailed lemur group fecal microbial communities from Wisconsin, USA - L827 metagenome | ecosystem: Host-associated > Mammals > Digestive system > Large intestine > Fecal | place: USA... | reverse complement strand
CTGGGCCGACGCTTCCTCGTTTATGAGCCGGAGTGTTTTCATCTCGCTGACAAGGGAGCTGTCCGCAAAGGAGACCAGATCAGGAACTTCCGACAGCATGGGTATGCGGATCAGCATGGTGGGCAGACGAGCCCCCAGTTCCTTAATCCGTCGAAGCTGTTCCAGCCGGGAACTGGCCAGGGCGGTAAAACCGCAGCGGCTCAGTATGTCGCAGCACTGGGGCAGACTGTTTACGCCCTTCACCACCGCGCAGGCGGAGATGCCTCTGTCCCTGCAGAGCTCTGCCATTCGCCGGCCGTTGTTCTCCAGTGCTTTTCGGTCAATGCGCAAAATCGGATATTGAGAATGTCCCATCCTGTCTCTCCTTATTTCTGATGCTTGCCGTATAAAGCTTTGCAGAGCTTCATACCCATCTCTGTCATGGCCGTTTTCGCGAAATCTCCCATAAAGCGGATGGACTCGTCGGCGTCATGGCCGCAGACGCCGCTTCCCAGAGGTACCTCAAAGCCCTCCATGGCCAGCATGGCCCCCTCGATGGCGATGCCGGCGGCGGAGGAGAGCTTCAGGGCGCAGGCCGGGCGGGGCCCGTCGCAGACCACGCCGAAGACATTGATGATCGTATTGTTGATGGCCATATGTATTTCTCTGATACCGCCCCCCAGCAGCAGGGCGGTTCCCGCAGCCACTCCCTCGGAGGCCGCCACCACGCAGGCGCACATGACGGAATGACGCCCGATGCGCTGTTTTCCCAGGATGGTAACCAGATAAGAAAGGGCTGTGGCCCGGAGAAGAAGCTCTTCATCCGCTCCCATATCCTCCGCCAGACTGAGAAGAGGCATGGAGCCTGTGACTCCCGCGTTTCCGCTGGTGGCGCAGGCCATCGCCGGCATGCCGCAGCCGCACATGCGGGCCTCGGAACCTGCCGCTGTGATGGCTCTGGCTTTCCGGATCCTATCTCCCCCGCTCCGCTTCAGAAGATTTTGCCCCAGCCCGATGCCGGTCTTCCCATCCAGAGCGGCCTGGGCCAGGGCCCGGTTTTTTTCCAGCGCCTCTTTTATCAGTCCCAGACTTTCGACCGGCGCCTCTGTTGCGAAGCTGTACAGATCCTCCAGCGTATACCGGCTGATGGGGTCGTTGGTCTCGTCAATGTCCGTCTCTCTCTGAAAGTGCGCGTCATAAAGCACCCTTCCATCTGCTTCCTTCAGCACCAGGTTGTTGTGAGCCTTGGCGATGATGGCTCTGCCCACGCCTTTTTCCGTCTCCACGATGGCCTCCGCGTACAGACCCACGGGAGCCGTGTCCCAGTCGGGTTCCACGCTGCAGGCGTCGGTCAGGGAGAAGGCGCAGGCCCGTTCCTCGTCCTCAGGCGCGACGCTGCGCAGCACCTCCAGTTTTTTGGATGGATCTCCCGCGAAAGCTCCCAGCGCGGCGGCCATCCTGAGCCCCAGGACCTTTGTGCCGGGAATACCCACATCCTCGTTTCTGGCCGCCAGCTCCTTGTCGCAGATCACCCGGATCCTTACGGGAGTTCCGCCCACCGCGTCTCTGGCTTCAGCGGCAGCGTAGGCCACTCCAACGGGGCCCGTACAGCCCAGCGCCGGTTTTATTTCTGCCTGCAATATTTCTTCCAGTTCTTTGTATTTTTTCACCTTTTACCTCCTGTTCATTTTGCTTTTCAGAGTGATCGACCTGTTCCGCTGTTCTGTTTCAATGTCTGGCTCAATGGCTCACTTCATAAATATCATGGGCAGCCACTCCGACAATCCTGGGACAAAGCTGGTCAGCAGCAGCACGGGCAGCGCGCCGAAGACCAAAAAAGGAAGCAGCGGCTTTACCATTTTGGGAACGGTGGTGTCGCAGAGCCGGGCCGCGGTGAACAGCAGCATGGACATAGGCGGCGTACAGGCGCCGATGCCGATGGAGACGAACAGAATGACCCCAAGCTGTATCTGGGAGATTCCCACCGCCGTGGCCGTGGGAATGAGCAGAGGACCCATGACGAGAGTCATGACCGTGGGATTCAGAAAGAAGCCCGCGATCACCAGAATTGCGTCGATCACCAGAATGATCACGTATTTGTTGGCGGAGACTCCTGTGATAAATGCAGCTATGGCCGTGGGCACATCATTGGTCACCAGAATACGGGTAAAGATCATGGTCATGGGCAGTACGGCCAGAAGAGTCCCCACCGAGTGCGCCGTCTCTGTCAGGCTGTCCTTCAGCTTTCCGAAATTGAGCATGCGGTAGACGATGCAGCCCACCAGCACAGCGTAGACACAGCCCACGGCGCCGGCCTCCGTGGCCGTAAAGATGCCGCCGTAGATCCCTCCCAGCACGATGACCGGAAACAGAACGGCCGGGAGTATTTCTTTTGTCCGGGAAAATTTTTGCTGCAAGGCCGGTAAGCTCTCAGACGTCCCGGCTTCCGACGGCTCCTCCCCCGCTTCCTCTTTCCCCACGGGGGAATACCATTTTTCATAGGTGAGCCTGTTGATCAGCAGATACAGAGCGCACATGATGATCGCCGGAAACACCGTGGCCAGAAACAGAGAGCTCACCGACGCGGAGGAGACCTTGGAAAATACGATGGCGTTTACATTGGGAGGGATCAAAAATCCCAGGGGACCCGAGGCCGCGATAAAGGCGGCTACATACCGGATATCCCAGCCCTTGGCCTTTAACCGGGGCGCCAGCATGGTGCTCATCACAGTGGCCGTGGCCACCCCGGATCCGGACAGAGCGCCGAAGAAGCAGGATACCACGGGAATGGTGGCTCCCATTCCCCCCTTGACTCCCTTCAGCAGCCGTTCCCCCGCATCCACCAGCACCCTGGCAATACCGCATTTATCGATCAGCACCCCCGCCAGCGTAAAGAGAGGTATGGCCAGAAGAGAGTTGGAATCCAGGGAATAAAAAGCCTGTCCCATGAAGAAATTAAAGGAGGAACCGCTCAGCACGCAGTATAAGACAGACCCCAGAAGAAAGCATACAGGAATGCTCATGCCCGCAAAGATCAGGACAAGGACAGCGGCTGTGGCGATCAGTACAATATTCATTTGTTCCACCTCCTCCCTTCTTCAATGATGTGAAGGATAAAAAAGTAAGCGGATGCAAGGGAGCTCACAAAGATCACTCCGTGAATATACCACAGGGGAAACTGCAGAGCCGCCGATGTGGTCTTACGGACAAAGCTGACCTCCATATATCGAAAGGCAAGGTATGTAAAAAGCACATAGCCCGCGGCGGTGAGGATAAATACCAACAGGCGGACCAGCTGTTTTATCCGGGCGCTTTTCACGAACTCCTGTACCAGATCCACCTTCACGTGCTTGTCGTACTTGGAGGCGATGGAACTGCCAAGCCAGGCGGTGACCATCATCAGGTAGACCGGAAGCTCTTCCAATCCTCCCAGATTCTTGTGAAGTACATAACGGCCGATCACCATCACAAAACAGATCGCGGTCAGGGCGAAGACGCTGGCCATGGACACCCAATGGATCACCCTCTCATAGCAGTCGCCGATTTTCTTGAACACTTGCATGATGGCTCCATCTCCTTTCCAGGTCAATTGCGCTTTTCGTTGGACTCATCCACGATCTTCATGGCCTTGTCAAAGGTTTCCCCTCCCACGATCTCGCGGATCTTCGGGGCCACGGAATGGGCGTAGTCGATCCATGTCTGCATTTCTTCCTCAGTGGGTATGTAGACTTCCACATTCCGTTCTTCCAGCATCCGGTGGGCTTCTTCTCTATATTTTTCTTCCATCTCATTTTCATATTGTCCGGCTTCCCAGGAGCACTCCACCACGATCTCCTTTAAGTCGTCGGGAAGAGCGTTGAAGGCGTCCGCGTTGATGATGGTAAAAGAACCCACCCACTGCCACTGGATCTCGCTGAAATATTTCACCACCTCGTCGTTCTTGCTGGAAATGACAATATTGCTGGCCATCTCGGCGCCGTCCACCACCCCGGTCTGAAGGGCCGTGTACAGGTCGTTCCACGGAAGAGGCTGAGCATTGCACAGGGGCGTCCAGAACGCGTTGACCGTGGGATCCTCATAGATGCGGATCGTCAGATCCTTTACGTCATCCACTGTTTTGACGGGATGCTTGGTGTTGACCAGGCCCCGGAAGGTTCCGTGACCCATCCCCACCAGCTCGCAGTTATGATCTTTCAGAATCTCTTTCATCATCAGGAAGAGCCCGCCGTCAGGGCTGCACATCAGCTCTTCGACCTGATCGTAATCGCTGAACAGATAGGGCATGGCTTTGAAGCCAAAGCGCGAATCGATGCCGGACAGAGGATTGCCTCGGTAGACCTCCAGATTTCCATCCCTGCAATCGTTCATCATCTGAACGTCGCCTCCTAAAATCGAATTGTAGTAAGGGGTAATAACCAGACGGCCGTCGCTCCTCTCATTGACCAATTCCACAAATTTGGTCATGAATTCACTGTAAGAACTCAGCAGGGACATAGCCGGGTCCGCCCCCGCGCTGCCCATTTTCCACTCGATCACGGCCTCCTTATCCCCGGCCGAGCCGCCCTGATCCCCACAGGCAGCCACACAGAAACACATTGCTAAAACTAGTAAGATCGCCAACAGTCTTTTCATAATTTACCTCCTGATTTCGATACACAGCTCATCACCAGAGTTATAATTTTGATTATTATAACAATTTGGAAAACTGCATGTCAATATGATTTTATGTTTTTGATTATTTAATTTTATATATCGTTATTTAATTTTATTTTTTAAAATCTAATTTTCAAACATATGTTTTTTTAGATTGACAATGCCCCATTCCTTACTGTAATATGAGACTATAAGCATAATATTGGAATTTTATATAAGAACCAAACAGGAAGTAACTTATGAAAACAAAAAAAACTGCTGTGAACGCCAACGAGAAAGCTTCCAGCCAATCATCAGATAAGCTGCTGCAGATATTGGAGGCTATCGCTCACTACCGCATGCCCGTCCGGCTGCAGGATCTGGCCGAACTGGTAGGGATGACTCAGCCCACGGTACTGCGCTACCTAAACGCTCTGCAAAACGCGAATTACGTGTATCAGGAGGAGGCCACCTCCCGTTACGCCCTGACCTGGAAAGTCTGCCGGCTCAGCGAAAACCTGAATTCATATCTGAGTCTCCGCAATATCACCTCCCCTTTTATCAGCCAGCTGGCCGGCGACCTGGATCTGGGCGTCTGCCTGACTATGGATCAGGATTATGAATGCGTCTACCTGGACTGCATCGATAATTCCGCCGGCAGGAGCAATACCCTTCAGCGCATCGGAAGGCGTTCGCCTCTTCACGCTACAGCTTCGGGAAAAATTATGCTCTCCAGCTATTCCGAATCCCAGATCGACGCCTATATTTCCATCATTGGATTGAAGAAAATGACGGACCATACCATTGGCACAAAGGAAGAACTTCTACACCATCTCGATCAGGTCCGCGAAAAAGGCTTTGCCATGGATGAGGAAGAATGTGAATTGGGACTGCGCTGCATCGCCTTCCCCCTCATCGATTTTTCCGGAAAAATCATAGCGGCCATGAGCGTGTTCGGAAATACTTCCAGCCTGACTCAGGAGCGCATCGACGAAGACATCTACAGCAGAATGAGGTCTGTCACCGGGATCATCTCCTCCCGCCTGGGTTATTCCGAAAAAAAGTAGAACGTGCCCCATTACAAAATGTGATAATCTCAAAACGTTAGACTTTTATTGCGCAGCAGATTTGCAAATCCGCTGTGCATTTTTTATGACATAGGAAATATTGTCCGCTGATATTTCCGTATGTTTCAAAAAAGTCCACCTTGTGAAAGTGAGCCCGCAGGGCGAATATGTTTCCAAAGGAAACTTTTTTATTATGCAGGAAACATTGCAACGCTATCTTGATGGAATAGCAGAAACGCTTATTTTGTAGAAAGTAAGGCTGAAAGGCGAATCGTATTTTGTGGGATCTATTCTTAAATAAAAACTAGCGGTCGCACAAGGCTGACACCCAATAAGGAAGTATTGAGAAACATTCAGATTGGGCAATCGGCAAGCGGAATGTGACAACAAAAGACGGGCTATCGGCGGTAAACTGATAGCCCGTCTTTTGCATTGAGAGGGCCACGGATATGCCGTGGCCCTCTCAATGGGGTTTCCAAAGGGGCACCCTTTGGAACACGACTTTGCGAAGCAAAGTGTAGTGTGTTATACGCCCTGTCTCCCGTCCCACGCCGGACTTCGGGACAAAATGTCCCGAACTTGTGGCTACACTCCCGAAAAAATAGCAGGACAGAGGGCAAACGTCAAGGCTGAAATGAACGGGTTTGCACCCGGCCTTGACCGCCGCCCTCCGTCCTGCTGAATGGGTAGACAAGGCGGCCAATCCCCCAAAGTGCTTGGCCGCTGTCCTCTTGATTTTGGGGTGGTTCTTCTCTCAAAATTGGAATGGGCGGGAAAGCCATTTTAGGGCTTTCCCGCCTTGATTGCCCACCAGCAAAAACGGACGAGGCTGTCAACGGCGGCGCTGTAAGCGCCGTTCATCTTGATCGTTGACTGGCTCGGCTGGCTTTGCTATCTCCTCGGTTATGCGATTGCGGCTTATACCAAGAAAGCGTACTACGCAAAATGCTCATTAGCTTTAGCACATTATTTCACAAATACGAAGCATTAAGGTTACCGTTCCTCAAACACTACATCTTGCAAAATAGTCTCGTCACGGGGTGTTTCTTCCCCCATGGGAATATTGAGCCATTTCCAAGCCATACCATGTTCCTCAGGTCTATAATCGGGATGACTGTAAAGCACATACAAACTGTCCAAGGGCAAATGCTCCTCCACCTGCAACACACAGTCAAGCACAGTTGGGGTGAGCAGCTCTTTTATTTCGTCATCACTTGGCATCGTAGTGTTGTCACGATCGCCATAATCAAACCGCAGGGTAATGTGAGGTGTTTCGGGAGCATCATACTGCCAGCTCATAGAGCAGGATAAAAAGCGATAGTACTTCCCTTCCACATAAAGGCGGTGCAGACGATCTATGGTATCACGTACTCCACTATCTTCGAGGAGTTGCTCTCTGCGATATGGGTCGCCAATGTGTGTGCCACCAGGTGCAGTGCTCAAATAATAGCGTTCCCCTTCGATAAGAAAAGGCGATTCAAACGAGTTAGAAACTGGGTTAAAGTGTGTTCCCTCCAGTGTTATATCGGGGTAAATTTCTGCACAATAGTCACTAATTCGGGCGTGTGCATTTATCCGCTCGAAAAAAATGGGAAAACCCAGCAGAACAGAAAGTGCTGTATAGGCGATAATCAGTAGCACGAAAAGCCCTATTAAAAATTTCTTCATAGGGGTGAGCACTATTTTTTTCATATCCCAACCTCCCAAACTAATATAAATAATCTCTTGTATGCCTTATCCGCCTAATGCGTACTTGCTATTTTCTTTTGCCCCGCTGCGACACATAGCTTTTTGCCAGTTCCGATTTTTGAACAATCCGGGTCAGCCATTGTTTTAGCAGGGCGGTATCAACTCGTCCGCTTCGTAACTGCCCAACGCAGACCTTGAAAGCCCGGCCTGTTCTGCAAGCTGTTCCAGTTTCAACCCACGCTCCACACGCAAATCTTTTAGGCGTTCCTGTATCGTCAGCAATATGACCTCACCGCCGTTCATTAAAACCACATTGCTTTTTCATCTCTGAAATGTGGTTCTGCACTATCTTGATATGGGTCATAACGATTATTGTTACAACCAAACTCTTTCAGAAAACAGATTTTATCGTCCTGAGTCCATTCGATAAGGGAGATACCGTCAAACGCTTCTATTCTTCCATCACACATGGTGTTTTTGAAATACCACTCGACGACAGTTTGATTTCCCCAATGAAAACACTGCTTTATGTCCCATTGGAGGACAGTTCCCCGTGTGTTCCATTCATCAAACCAACGCTTGATTTTTGCAGAGCCATTGTATTCCGGCCCCCAGCTTTCAATGTAAAGCGCATTGTCGGAAAATATATCCAATATTCCAAAATTGGACTTTTGCAGCCACTAACAAATCAAAATTTAATGATTTTTTCTCTCTTTTCCATCGTGCCGCTCCTGTTTCTATCCATTTTACCACAAATCCGAGAGCGCGGAAATAGTGCGTTTTTCAGCGGTATTTCCAACCTTTCGGATATATGAGACGGGCGGTCAAAAAAGTGTAGACTTGTGTTAGTTCATCGATGGACGAGCACAAGTGAATGACCGTCCGAAAGAGATATTACCGGCTGGGGAAGTACGCCATAACGCCGCCACTTGTGGACAAAATGTCCAGAAGTCACATCGGGCCAACTTGGCCCGATGTTGGGGAGCGTACCAACGCCGGAACACGCCGCAGGAATGGGGCAGGAACGGCTTTCGGGGGAAACGGCAGTAAAGCGGAAATGGAGGAACGCATGAGCAAAAAACTACCAGAGGCAGAGCGCACACCGGGCGGCGGCTTGCCCCGCATGACTCCGGCGCAGCGCAGACGGGCAACCGCCCTTATTCGGAAAACCTGCTGCAACTATGAGAACGGCAACTGCCTGCTGCTAGATGATGGAGAGGAATGTGTCTGCCCCCAGACGATTTCCTATTCCGTCTGCTGCAAGTGGTTCCGCTGGGCGGTGCTGCCACAGGACAAGGCGCTGGAAGCGGAGATATTCCGCAGCGCCAGCGTGAAGCGTTGAACGGAGTGCGGGGCGGCTTTCGTCCCCTGTTCCAACCGGGCCAAATACTGTGAAGCCTGCGCCAGACGGATACATAGGCGGCAGAAGAACGCCAGCGACAGGAAACGCCCCCGAACCGTCCGCAGGAGGGAGGATTGATAGATTGCCGCAATATGCAATCCTACGATTTGCAAAGCACAAGGGCAACCCGGCAAAGCCGCTGGAATCCCATCACGAACGGCAGAAAGTGTTCAGCAGGTGGAAATCAGCTATAACTGTGTCGGTGTGATTGAACTACCGGACACCAACGAAACGAACAGCAAAACGGCATAGCCAAAATTGACTATGCCGCTCGCTGTGACATTACTTCTTTATTGGGGACCGCACAAAGCGATCCGCCCTTTTTCAGACCTCAGTCAAATCAGCACGGCTCCAGCGCCGCCGCTCCGCAGCTTATACGGACGCGATAGATCCTCAGACCTTTAAAACTGTTGGACCGGCGGCAATTATTAAACGAAGCTGCTTACGCTGTAGTCACAGTAATAGGAACTGTAGTACCGTCATTTAACGTTATGCTTCCGCCGGTGACCGCTCCTCCAGTATCTACCGTCAGATTAAGCGCGGTAACTCTTGAACCGGAGGGGCCGGTGGGACCGGTTGCTCCATCCACACCGTTGCGGCCGGTGGGTCCCGTGGGTCCTGTCGCGCCCTTGGCTCCGGTGGGTCCTGTTGGGCCCGTGGGGCCGGTGGCTCCCGTAGGACCTGCAGGGCCCGTGGCCCCGTTCGCTCCCGTGGGACCTGCAGGGCCCGTGGCCCCGTTCGCTCCCGTGGGACCTGTCGGGCCGGTGGCTCCGCCTGCTCCCGTGGGACCTGTCGGGCCGGTGGCCCCGTTCGCTCCCGTAGGACCTGCAGGGCCCGTGGCCCCGTTCGCTCCCGTAGGACCTGTCGGGCCGGTGGCCCCGTTCGCTCCCGTAGGACCTGTCGGGCCCGTGGCTCCGTCCGCTCCCGTGGGACCTGTCGGGCCGGTGACCCCGTCCGCTCCATCCGCTCCGGTATTTCCAGTTGCTCCTGTGGGACCGGTGGCCCCATCGGCTCCGGTGGCTCCTGTAGGACCGGTGGGACCGGTAGCTCCGTCTGCTCCTGTTGCTCCAGTGGGACCAGCAGGGCCGGTGGCTCCGTCCGCTCCATCTGCCCCGGTGTTTCCAGTTGCTCCTGTGGGACCGGTTGCTCCATCTGCACCGGTGGGTCCCGTGGGACCAGTGGGACCGGTGGCTCCGTCTGCTCCTGTAGCCCCCGCAGTTCCCGTGGGACCGGTGGCTCCATCCGCACCGTCGGGGCCTGTGGCTCCGGTGGGACCGGTTGGTCCTGTGGGTCCTGTTGGTCCTGTGGGTCCTGTTGGTCCTGTGGG
>Ga0129308_1003894_pt1 | contig 10097 bp, 15 predicted proteins | sample L827metagenome_FD_94440 | JGI IMG/M metagenome (GOLD analysis project Ga0129308, IMG submission 94440) | Ring-tailed lemur group fecal microbial communities from Wisconsin, USA - L827 metagenome | ecosystem: Host-associated > Mammals > Digestive system > Large intestine > Fecal | place: USA... | reverse complement strand
TTATTTCTTCGCTTCCGCAATACGGACACTTTACTTTTACCTCTGCCATCTTTTATTCACTCCGTTTTTATTTTTATTATATCACTTCTTTCTTATTTTTTCAACTTTTTTGCTACACTACCCTTTTTCAATCTCTTTCGGAACATCGCTCCCGAAACAGATATAGTGAAATCTACCCATACAACCACCTATCACACTTCTTCATCTGATAAAGCGGTAAGCGGTCTGAAATGCTCTGCCAGTAATACCTTGTTACAGGCTGTCAAAGTATATGACGAATTGAAAGCACAGCCATAAATATAGCGGTATATCAGCATATCCCTTTTATCTTGTGTGGAAAGATGATAGTGTTCCAGCGAGAACAAGTACAGGCTTCTGAGAGGATAAAGCCGTAAGGCAATGCAGATAGCAGCTATGTGATTGAAGCTGATCCTCCGTTTATTCTTCGTGTAGTAGTAGATACTTGCCTTGCTGATACCTGTCAGAGCTGAAAGCATAATGGGATCGACTTTCAATTCACTCATATATCTGCTGAGAGCCTGTCCGAACGTTTCTCCCGGTTCAGCCTGAACATAGGAGAAGTCCTGAATAAAATCGGCATCAGCAGCGTTGATCGTTGGAATATGCCCTTTCATTTCTCGTCCTTTCTTCAGACGGGAAGCACGAATGAACGCAGTTATCCTGTCATACGGCATTCCCGTTCGACAATCAAACCTCTCAGCTCATTCGATTGATATGTATTCAATGATACAGCCGGTGTCCTGAGATACCTCTGCGCAGTGAGGTACACCGACCGAAAGCCATATAAAATGTACTTACTCTTATTATGAATCAAACGAAATAAAAAAGCAACTCACTCCGAGTGGAACGGACTATGCGTACTGTTTTCCTTGAAAATAAGGCATAATTCAAGTATTTCAGGACAAATATTGAAAAATCAGCATAGCGTTGAAATCTTCATTATTACTGTATATACGAAAGAAAGTCCAGCTTCTGTTTTCCACTGTTGGTGGAATTTTCACAAAAATTTTAGGAGTATATCACATTTTACAGCCGTCTGAAAAGGAAGATTGAAATGCAGCTTTTTTTACTTGCCTAATTCACTCAAACCGTTTTCACGAAGCTCACGATTGCAGGAATCCACATTAAGTGAAACATCAAATCCGCACCCAATCAGATATTTTTGACAGATACGATCTTTCAACGAATCCTCATCGAGAGAGAGCCTTGCTTTTTTCATCAGGAGCAAGCTACGGGGATAGTATAACCTCATTCCGATACAGAGTGCAGCTAAGCTGTATAAAGTCGGAAGTCGTTTTCCGGTCAGGTAGGCTGAGATTGTAGACTTCTGTAATCCTGTCAGCTCTGCTAATCTTATTTCTGTAATACCTATTTTACGAAGCTCCGCATAGTATCGTGAAAGGACTTTTGCAAAGTTTTCCCCGTCATAGCTTTTCACATAGTCAGAAGCATTGATCTCAGCGAATTTTCTTTTGGGCAAAATCGGAACGACGAATTTGGCATTCTCTGTATCTTCTGTAATATCCGTTGTAAACATATATCCTTCCTCCAGAATTTTGATTTTGATGTAATGCAAAATTCTGGACTAAGGTGAGTGACATTTCTTTATTTCAAAATGAATATAAGAATAAAATATGCACCTAATGTGACAGACAGACACATCAGGTGCATTTTCTTCTATATTATGACAGTAAAATTGAATTTTCTGTTCAGTATTTAGGGTGTGTTCATCCTCTGCTGATGCAAGAATTTTTTTAGCAGTATTACCTCAACAAAGTGATAATACCTCACAACAATAAGCAATTTACAAGCATTCCAAAACATAAAACTCCCCAGTCCAAAAAACTGAACAGGAGATTTTCAGGCAGCACAAAAGTCCCGTCACAAATTCAGTTTTTTTTTGACGGGATACTGCAAGTATTTAATTTTGACATTTCAGTTCAAATATTATGAATTTTTAGACCATTATATTTTACTGTTGAATAGGGTATAATTATAAAGGATGGAGGTGAACTGAAAGTGCAGAATGGATACGATACGCTTAGTGATGTAATTAAACAAGCAAGACTGAAATATGGGTTGTCTATTGAAGGACTTGCAGACAGGATCGGTGTTTCGGAAAGACATTTATATAGAATTGAAAATGAAAATAAGAAGCCCAGCTACGAAGTTCTATTCAAACTCATTCGTGAGCTTTCTATTTCACCGGATTTGATCTTTTATCCAGATGAAACAAATGAAATGTCAGACCCGAACAGCTTACTGCATATGCTTCAGAAATGTGATCCACGCTCTATAGAGGTAGTCTGGGCAACCGCTATTGCTTTGATCGAAACAGCAAAAAAAGAATAATAGACATAAAAAGAGCCGATAAGCTATGAATTTTCATAACTTATCGGCTCTGCGTCTTTGCGGCTGGCTCTTGTATGATTATCATTTGTAATTTCTTTACTGAAACCAAAGTTTCATTTTTGCATTTAGGACAGAATAGCGGCAAGTTTTGTATGATAGTATCAGCTCTTACCTTTACCCGTGTCTTATTTTTGCATAATGGGCAGATCAGCCATTCGCTTTCATTCATATGACCACTCCTTAAAATTTAGCTGACAGCTAAAAAAATATGTAACAATTTTGCGGTCTGTATCGCAAAATCATTGTTCATTTTTTCAGCTTTTCTATGAATTGTTCCCATACCTCGTCCGTAGCATTAACGGTAAAGGCACAGCGCAGAGCTTTCTGCACGGTCTTGTTTTTTATAATATATTCAGAAATATCAGGACTGATTAGTCCTGTTGCCTTTGAATACATATCAAAAAGCTCTGCGGATTCTTCATGTGTTAAGTCAAGAACTTTAGTTATTCTCATAATAACATCAGGATCAGGATTAATCCTGACCCCGTGCTCTAATTGACTGAGATAGGCATTTGATATACCTACCTTTTTCGCCAAGTCCTGACTGCTCATGGAATGACTGGTTCTTAGGACGGAAATGAACAAACCGAAGTTTTTACTTTCGTTCATAAGCACCTTATTTTATCATCATTCTTTTGTTCCTAAACCTTATATCTGCTTGCTTTGAGATAATTTGTCTATATCCGTTATTGTTTCTCCTTTGTGTTAGCCATATCCTTTATTTTTCTAATTAACTCATAGTCCGTCTTACAGCAAAACGAGCCGCCTAATCTTTTTGCTTCATGTTCAAGACGTGAATCATCATTGCCTGACATTAACATAAATGGAGTTGAAATATTCTGCTGCCGCAGCTTTTCAAGCAGTTCAAGCCCTGTACCGTCACGCATATTGAAATCTGAGCAAATTGCGTCAACCGTGTTACCTTCCAACAGTTTTAAGGCTGCCTGTACACTCGTAGATTTATAGATTTTGAATTGCTGTTTTTCTAAAATTGAGGACAGTATATTCAATAACGTAACATCATCATCAACAATCAGAATACTTTTCATTGTATATTCCTCCTATTCACTCCACTTTTAAAGACAAAGATCCTGTGAAATCTTTACCCTTCAAAGAGATATAATTGTCACCTGATTCAATGGTTAGTTCTATCGTACCAATGCCAGCCTTGTCTGTAAGTGTATAAACACTGCCACTATGAATCCAATTAAGCTGCACCTCACCCGATTCAATTTCGATTGTATATGTAACATGAAGTGTATTACCATTCTCTCTTTTAAGCCCTGTTGCGCCGAATATTTGCTCCGTGTCGCTATAATCCTGATAGTCAGCAGAGTAACTTCCGGTGTACTCATCATCGCCCTGTTCTTTTTCACCCTGGAGGTTTTTATCTTTTGTCAGAGCGTTTTTACTAAAAATGTGCAAACCGTTATCATATTCGTCTATTATTTCATCCTTTGGCATTTCACATCCAGTAATCAATACAGAAATGAATGCCAACACTACGATCATAAGTAATTTATGCTTCTTCATGGCTATCCCCTTATTTCATTATTTTAGGAAGAACCATCATACATATAGCGGCAATTCCTCCCACACCATAAAGTCCATTAACCACAAGGCAAACTTTCATCAGAGTATTTTGCAGTTTGCTTTTGGTGTATGAAATAATGGTAAATATGCCGCTGAATATCATGAATACAGCATAACTTGTAATCATAATTTCTGCCACAGGTGATTCCAATGCCCAATCATAGCGGCGCAAATACAGAATTGTCCAGGGAATCAGTAACATGACTGTACAGATTGCAATTTTTAATTTATCTTTCATACTCATTGTTTCCTTTCGTCTTTTCCGGATTTCAGATGGGATATCAGCAGTCCTGGAACCAGTATCACGATCACAAAGACCATTAATTTAATTTTTTTCATCATACATTATTTCCTTTCTGACCTTCCGAATCCCAGACAGGATATTAGCAGACAGATCACGCTAATTCCTATAGCTGTTGGCAGAAACGGAATGAGATCAAGCGTTGTATCGGACATATTCGTTGTGAGCTTCGCATATTCGTTAGTGATAACATAGAACGGATACGCCATCGGATAGGCAAACCATACTTTTGTATTGATCATCAGAACGGACGGTACAATTGAAGCAAGACCGATTCCAATTGAGAAAATCGGTGTTTCGATCAGAATTGACAAAAGCCAGAATACGGTAAGCATTGGGATACCGGAAATCAACATCAAAGCTGTTTCTTTGATAACAAAGGAAAACGGAAGAATAAAGTCATAGTTTTGTGTTTTGCTGACAACCAACGCACTGATATAGTACATAATGACTGTCATTACCATTTGCAATATGGACAGTGCAAGCAATACGATAAATTTCGCAATACAGAGTGAAGTCCCACGAATCGGCAGACTGAGCATTTTCAGAATACCACGGTTTCCACGTTCCGTTTGGTGGAGCAGAACCGTACTGACTATCATGCTTGCAGGGAACATAAACCACGCCATTCCGAGAAATCCTTGTATCAGAAAGTTATTCTCCGGCGAGATGCCTATGTCGTCCATTTTAAAATTAACGTCACCATTTATCATTGCAGGGATCCACATAATGATCGCTGCAATTGCAAGAATCAATACGATTTTTGAACGGCGTATCTTTTGAAATTCGACACGGATCAAGAATAACAAATTCATTTCAATGACCTCCTTATCTTCAGGAATAATGCTTCTGCAATGCCAAATACAGCGATTTCACACACAGCTGCAATCATGTAATTCCTTAAAATATCTTCCGCAGTTCCAGCATACATCTGAAACGGCAGTGCAAACGGAAACAGCGAAAATACAAATTGTTTTGCAGGGAGAATGCTGGCTGTAAATACACAGATCACACCGATTCCAAGTGAGATCCACATATTTTTGCAGGCAGAAGCGATCAGCAGAGCAATTGAAATGACAGGCAACAGCAGTAAAAGGGAATAGAGAAAATGCTTCACTATGTCAAGTACCATTTCCTGTGATAGCTGAAACCAATGCTGGGTACAAAATCCGATTGCCGCTGCTTCGATCAGAAGAACAATGACACATAGCATCGTTATAAGGGTTGCTTTGCTGAAATAAAGTTGAAACTCTTTGATTGGTAATGTGTTCATTTTCTGGATAGCATTATCAGCATATTCAATATTGTAGAGCAAACACGCTCCTACGGTAATCAGCAAAACATTCAGCATAGCCATCATTTGCCAATTTTCTTTTAGAAGAATTTGAACTGGCGGCATTTCAAGATTTATAAAGATTTCTGATCTTACAGCCATATTCAGTATTGGGATCAAAGCTGCAAAGATACCGCCAATTACAAAAGTCGGAAACAAGCCTGAATGTTTGATTTTCTTGAATTCTAAGCCTATCATTTTGCACCTCTTTTGCTATTATCATCATTGATGAGCGCAAGAAATGTATCTTCCAAATTGTCTGTTGGATAGCCGTTTGATGAAGCACTCCTCTTTAATTCGTTAAGTGTTCCCTCAAAGAGCAGTCTGCCGTGATTCAGAATCCCAACATTGTCTGCCATCAACTCAATTTCAGAAAGCAAATGCGAGGATACCAGAACCGTACAGTCAAACTGTTCAGGCAAGGAACGGATCAGCGTTCTGATCTCATGAATTCCGACAGGGTCAAGACCGTTTGTCGGCTCGTCCAGAATCAGAATGGGCGGTCTGCCGATCAGTGCGCCTGCCAGACATAAACGCTGCTTCATACCGAGAGAGTATTTCTTAGCAAGGCGGTTTTTGAATTGTGTCAATCCCACAAGCTCCAGTGCGTCATTCACACTGGACTTAGGCAGTCCGAGAATTTTGCGAATAATGTCAAGATTCTCATACCCTGTCAGGTTTCCGTAAAAAGCAGGTGCTTCAATGAAAGAACCGATCTCTTTCAAGATCTCTACTCTGTTTTCAGGAAAATGCTTTCCGTCAATGGAAAATGTGCCGCTTGTTGGTTTTGTCAGTCCGAGGAACATTTTCATAGTTGTAGATTTTCCTGCGCCGTTCGGACCGAGAAAACCATAAACTGTTCCTTTTGGAATGTGAAGATTGATTCCTGACACCGCTGTAAAATCAGCATAAGATTTTGTCAGGTTGTTCGTTTCGATGATATTCATAAGCAAAACTCCTTTCTGTCATATAGTATAACATACTTACCTTACATTCACTTTCTCTCTACCTTACATTTACCTTACATTTTTGTCGCTTTTAATGAAATATTCATTTTTTTATGGTATCATATAGTAAAGAGGTGATTTATAATGAGCTATCTGAAACAGAAACAGATTTTGCTTGTAGATGACGAGCAGGAGTTATTGGACATGGTTGTATCCATTCTTAAAAATGACGGTTATCAGAATATACAGACTGCAACGAGTGTACAGCAAGCGCTAAAAGCTGTAGAAAATAATTCGCCGGAGCTTGCGATACTGTTATGCTACCAGACGGTAACGGCTTTCAGCTAATGGAGCAGCTAAGAAAGAAAGCGGATTATCCAATACTTTTTTTAACGGCCCGTGGTGAAGACGAGGATAAATTCAAAGGTTTCGGTCTTGGAGCAGATGATTATATGGTCAAGCCATTCCTGCCGAAAGAGCTGTTATTTCGTATTGCGGCGATCCTCCGCAGAACCTACAAAGAAGAAAATACTCTGGTATTTTTGAAGCATTGTGAAATTGACTTTCCCCGTGCAGAAATTATCCGGAATGGTGAGCATATCTCACTGACTGCAAAGGAACATGATATTTTATCTGCTCTTTATAGGAACGCAGGACGTATTGTTGACATTGATACTCTTTGTACAGCGGCATGGGGCGATAATCCTTACGGATATGAGAATTCACTTATGGCACATATTCGGCGTATCCGAGAGAAAATTGAAGCGAACCCCTCAAATCCGGTGTCTTTGATTACGATTCGTGGATTGGGTTACAAGCTGATTGTGGAGAATAAGTGATATGAAAAGCATTCCGAAACTGATTCGCAGATTTGTAGGCATTTTATCATTAAGCTCCATACTATTGTTTTTTTTGAATGTGCTGCTTCTGGTAGTGATCACGTATCGACAAGTACCGAATGCCTCTCCATGGCAGACAGCCGAAGAGATCGCTGATGCTGTGCAATATACAGACAATGGGTATATTTTGCCGGAAGAGATCACTAACCAATTAAGCTCTCAGGACATATGGGCAATCTTGATCGATAACGATACAATGGGTGTTGTATGGCATACGGAAGTGCTTCCTGACACGATTCCGCTGCACTATACCATCGCAGATATTTCCTCCCTGACCCGTGGCTACATTGACGGCTATCCGACATTCACAGGTGCTGCTGAAAATGGTTTGCTGGTGCTTGGCTACCCGAAAGAGAGCTTCTGGAAGCATATGTGGCCGAGCTGGGACTATCAGTTAATTGCTAATTCACTTAAGATAGGATTTAGTGTCATTGTCATCAATGTTGTGGTTATTTTCCTTATATATATCATTGTCAATACCAAATTATTAAAATCCATAAAACCAATCACAAACGGCATACAGTCACTTCCGACTGGTGAACCTGTTCATGTCAGAGAAAGCGGTCTGTTGTCGGAGGTAGCGGTTCATATCAACAAGACCTCTGAGATTCTGCAAAATCAGGAGTATCAATTGAGAAAAAAAGAAACAGCTAGAGCAAATTGGATCGCAGGCGTATCTCATGATATTCGCACTCCGCTTTCTATGGTAATGGGATATGCAGGACAGTTGCAGGAGGATACTGCACTTAATGAAGATCAACGCCAAAAGGCAGGAATGATTGTAAGGCATAGTGAGAGAATCCGTGATCTGATCAGTGATCTGAATCTTGCCTCAAAGCTGGAATATAATATGCAGCCGATTCAGATGAAACATGAAAACATGGTTACTGTGATCAGGCAGGTCACAGTTGAATTTATCAATCTAAATATGGACGGAAAGTATGAGATCACATGGCTGCCTGATGAGTCTGTCCGAAACTGTCTTGTAGAAATGGATAAGGACTTGATAAAACGAGCTGTCGGCAATCTGATTCAGAATACAATGCATCATAATGAAAATGGATGTAATATTACCATAAATATCACTTGTGATGATTTGTTCTGCACAGTTACAGTTTCCGATAATGGAATTGGGGCTTCAAAAGAGCAGATCGGTAGTTTTAACAATATGCCGCATTATATGATCTGTGATAAAAGTACGAATGAACAGCGTCATGGACTTGGACTTCTGATTGTAAAACAGATAGTTGACGCACATCACGGAGAGGTTATCATATCTGAGAACTGTTGTGGAGGATTTGAAGTCAGTCTGAAAATTCCGTTATCAACAGATAAGCAGTAAAAAAACATTTACTTTTATAATAATGGCATACAATTCCAAATTTCATAAGCAGGTGGCACTATTAAGCCACCTGCTTTTATTATTTTATTCCGCATCTATCGTATCCACAATAGATAAATCCCGAATACGTTTTGTCGGCTGATATACTTCCATATATGCGCTCAGAATTACAACAGCAGCTACTGTCAACAGGAGCAGTAGCGGAGCATTCCATTCATCGCCCCAGCGCTTCGTAATCATTGACAGGAATAGAAGTCGGTGAACATATACACCAAGCAGGCAACCCACTATACTTCCGGTAACAGCATACGTTACAGTCTCTGCTCGTACCATACGGACAAGTTGTCGTGTACTCATTCCGATCGCCCGCATTGCACCATATTGTTTGATATGTGCAGAAACGCCCATATTGACCGTGTTGACGATATTGAAAATGGTTATCAGCGCAATGATGACTAAAAATCCATAAACAAACAATGAAAGAGAAAAATACGCCCCCATTGCTTCAGAATTGCTCTGTCGGCTGTCGGAAAAGCTGCACTCCTCTCCGGCAAGTGTCCGCAGCTTAGCTACATCGTCATCTGTCACATCTTTCGTAAATTGAATATCAAGAATGGTATACGGTGCTTCTCCGAATATAGCTTCATAGGTTTCCTCTGTGCAGATCAGACATTGTGTATTCGTTGCGAACGTGTAAGGTGATTGGGAAAGAATGCCTGAAATCTGTACAGTATGTCCGTTTTTCAACTGCACCGAATCACCTGGATGCAGATCATATGATCCATTATGAACAGCAAGCACTTCATTTTCCTGTAGATCAATGCTGCCCTCCAGAAGATCTTGTTCTGCCCACGAAAACTGCAAGTCATCGCAAGTACCGATATTATATGCACCCTCCATACCGACATCATATTGTATCGTTTTCCCGTATGCATTTTTCACAAATGTAAGAGAATTCAGTTCATCTGCCAGTGATTTCGGAACACCTGTTTCGGCAGTAATAGAATAATCCGGTGCAGACGGACGCAGAACTTTTAAAGAATGGTGCATCAGATCAATCAGAGGAGAAAACGCAAGAAATAAAGTAATGCTTAGTGCATATGAACCGACCATCATCAGGAAATTCGGTTGTGTCTCAAATTAGTTGAAAGCAGGCAAATCCCTATTCCAGTAGAAAATATTGATAAAAGAAGCAATAACAGTTTCATGAATAATTTTATCTTTAGAAAAACAAATAGATTTTCTTGCG
>Ga0129308_1003893_pt1 | contig 10099 bp, 9 predicted proteins | sample L827metagenome_FD_94440 | JGI IMG/M metagenome (GOLD analysis project Ga0129308, IMG submission 94440) | Ring-tailed lemur group fecal microbial communities from Wisconsin, USA - L827 metagenome | ecosystem: Host-associated > Mammals > Digestive system > Large intestine > Fecal | place: USA... | reverse complement strand
CAGGGTCGAGGCGGCATAGTATAGGCGACGTGGTTTCAGGCTGCGGCGAGGCCGCCTCCTTCGGAGCCGAGCCTTACACCAACTTTCACGACACTACCCTGAGCACTTCTTCCTCACGCCGCGTGAGGCCGTATTCGAATGCCGCCTTTGAGCAAATCGCCTGCATGGCGTTTTCGGGCGTGTCATTGGCTGTGCGGGCGGTTTCCTTGGCGTCAGAGGGTTTCCCATCGACGCCCCAGGTGATCTCGCCTGTGTTTTTCCAGCTAAGAGCCACATAGCACATGGTGAGGGCCAATGCCATCCCGGCAATCAGCAAGATGAAGGCGTCGTGCTCCCAGGGCGAGCCCTTAAATGCGAGCAGTGCGCCCGCCAGGGCCGAAAGGCTTCCAACTGCTTTTGTGATGCCGAACAGGTACAAAGCGTTCGTGCCGTAGCGAAATGCCACGTTGCAAAGCACGACGGTGATGAAGACGCCGAAGAGCGTCTCTCCGGCATGGGTCAGCAAGGTTGCGGGGATGCCCCATGCGGGGGAGGCCAGCAGAAGGCCGAAGAGTCCTGCGAGGGTCAGCGGGAATGCAACTGCGCAAAGGGGCCACAGGTTGAAGCGCATGGTCGAGCGGCGGAAGGCGACTGCGAGCACGATAAGGCAGGCAAGGACGCCCACAGTGGCCCAGGGTCGGTCCTCCGTGGGCAGCATGTCACGTGCAAAGACGTTTGCGAGCGTAAACGTTGCCATGAGGCATACGGGTGCAAGGGGAAAGTTGGCGCTTGATTTTGATGGGGCGTCAGAATCCATGTGCGCGGGTTCTGGTTCGCCTTCGGATGAGTCAAGGCTGCGCAAACGCTTAGAAGCTCGTGCAAGCAGTGCGACGCTTAGGGGCGGCAGCACCACCATGAACGCCAAAACGACGGTAGATGGTGCCTGAAGGCTCATGAGGAGCGTCAGCAGCGCCTGAAGAACATTGGCTCCCAAAAACAGAAGGGTCACGCGCCGTATGTCAAGGCGGGCGTACAGCTCGATCCAAGCCATCCATAGGATGCCGGGTGCGATGCTGCCTATCACGCAATATGCGAGGTGGCCCAGCGCGGCGCCGCCGAAGGGGAGTGCTCCCAGAATCGTCGCCCCTTCGATGGCCACTTCGACAACGAGCGCGGCTCCGCATGCCCACATCAGCGCCGTGCGACCTGCGAGGCGCTGCATGCGCGACGAGAGAAGAGCCGCTGTTAGAAAAGTGCCTGCTTCAAGGCAGCGCTGGACGATGAGCGGTGTATAGCCAAGGCTCATCGTTAGCAACGGCAGCTTGCTTCCCGTCAGGCTTTGCATGGTGATGAAGCAAAGGAGCAGGCCAAAGCCCGCGATCATTTGAGGCGCGAGGAACCCATCTTGAGGGAGCGGGCCCTCGCTGCTTGTCGGTTGTTGCCCGGCGCAAGGGGTTTGGCAAGGGGGCTGAATTGCCGCATCCTGATTCCCGCGCTTGTGTTTGTTCTCCCGCATCCCCGAATGCTTGATGGCCACGTCTCTCATGCATCCCCTCATTTGAATCGTGCAACTAACTGTAGTCTACCAGGCGTGTTGCAAGCAAGGTTGAGAAATCTCGTACCTGGTTCTTTGTAATCTCGAACCTACTCAACCCTGACTTTTGGTCGCGGGCTCGGTATGACTGTGATTGACCCGGCATGAGGCGCGAGCCTCGATGCCACTTCTCAAGCGAAGGGATGCATCACATGATCGATCGCAGGGATTTTGTTAAGGGTTCCACTGCTGTTGTGGCTGCAGCTGCTGTCGGCGGTACCGTTGCTACTGCCTTGGCGGATGCCGCGGGCTATGTTCCGGGTACCTACACTGCGTCCGGCGCAGGCGTTGGTACCGTCACCGTTGAGCTCACGTTCGATGAGACGACCATCACCGGGGCCACCGTCGACGTGTCTGGCGAGACCCCTTGGGTGGGCGGTCAGCTCGGCGAGACGCTCGCCGCGGCGCTTCTCGACCACCAGGACGGTACGGTCGACGTCATCGCCGGCGCCACTCTCACCTGTGAGGGCGCTATGACCGCTGCCGCTGCATGCATCGCGCAGGCAAAGGGTGAAGAGGTTGCCACTCCCATCACCGCATGGGACGATCAGACCGCTGATAACTGGCTGGGCACTGAGCCCGTCATCGACGAGGCTGCCGTTACGGAGACCTGGGACACTGACATCCTCATCGTGGGTGCGGGCAATGCGGGTTGTACTGCAGGTGCCTACGCTGCCAAGGCCGGTCTCAATTTCCGCCTCATCGAGAGTGCCGGTGTGGTGCAGGACACGCGTCACTGGTACGGAGCCATCGACTCCTCGGCTGCTCAGGAGGCTGGTTGCGACCCCGTCGACCGCCGCAAGCTCCTTTCCGAAATCAGCCGCTATGCCAGCGGCAAGTGCGACCAGCGCGTTGTGCGCATGTGGATCAACGAGTCGGCAGCCATGCATGATTTCATCGCTGGCATTGCCACGGCCGAGCCCTACAACTATCAGTTTAGGTTTACGAGCGGCGAGGCGGCCCATTGGCCCGAGGACTGCGCCGAGGAGAACTCCGTGTACTTCTTCCCTGAGCAGGAAGTTGCCTGCATGGGTTGGGAGAAGCCTCGCAACGTCGTGCTCAAGGAAACCATCGAGGGCGCCGGGTACTCCATCGACTTCAACACTTCGCTTGTCAAGCTCGAGAAGGACGAGTCGGGCCGTGTGACGGGCGCCATCGCGCAGAACACCCAGGACGGTCACTTCATTCGCATCAACGCTGCTGCGGGTGTGCTGCTCGCGGCCGGCGGCTACGACGGCAACCCCATGATGATGGATGCCCTCGACCCGCTTTCTTCCAGCGTCACTACCTGCTACAACTACAGCCCTCGCGACCGCGGCATGGGTATCCGCGCGGCCCTGTGGGCAGGTGCTGCCATGCAGGCCGAGCCCGCATCCATGCTGTTCGATCGCGGCCTTGTGGCGCCTGGCGTTGACGCCGGCTACCATGAGAACCCCGCTGCATTCGGTGGCAAGGAGTTCCCGGGTACGCTCAAGCAGTATTTCCCCGGCACCCAGCCTTTCCTTAAGGTCAACCGTCGCGGCGAGCGCTTCATGAACGAGTCGCAGACTTACGACAACGCAAACTTCGCCGCGTTCAACCAGCCTGGCCATGTGTACTGCCAGATTATCGACGCCAATGCCGATGCCGACGTCGACCGTTTCCACACCGTGGGTTGCTCTGCCGGCGTGCAGAACGGCAACATGATCAGGAGCGTCGAGGGCCAGGTCGAGGCCGGTCTCGTCATGAAGGCGGACACGCTCGAGGAGCTCGCCGACAAGCTCGGCTTCGAGGGTGAGGCCAAGGAGACCTTCCTTGCCACTTGTGAGCGCTACAACGAGATGTATGACGCCCAGTACGACGAGGACTTCGGCAAGCCTTCCTGCCGTCTGTCCGAGCTTCGCACCCCGCCCTTCTATGGCGCATGGCTGGGCGCGAGCTTGCTGTGCACGATGCAGGGCATCCTCATCAACGAGAACGCCCAGGCTATCGACGAGGCCCGCGAGCCCATTGCCGGCCTGTACTGCGCAGGCAACAACGCCGGCAGCTTCTTTGCCAACAACTACCCGTGCGTCCTGCCTGGTACCCGCTGTGGCTCCGCCATGGTTCAGGGCATCAAGGCCATCAAGCAGATGGGTGGCCTGGAGTAAGGGCGGTTATGGTCTAGACCGAAGCCTGAAGGCCGAACACAATGGGCATCGCCGAGATGCGAGTGATGTCTTAAAGATTGAGCGACTTCCATAAAGTCGCAAACACAGAAACTGGCCCCAGGGGGAATTATCCCGGGGCCAGTTTCTGTGTTGCTTCCCCGGGTGAATCGAAAAACCCCGCATGTTTGCGTTTTAAATGCCTCCAAACAACTGCGCGTGTATTTTGGTCAATCATTCCACCTGGTAGATGCCTTGACTTGAAAGTCAGCGGCAGGCCTGGTGGAATTAAAACGCAAACATGTCGCGTTTTTTAGGGACGGGAGGGTGCCTCCAGCTTCTCTATGAGTTCGGAGCGGCTGTGCACGCCGATTTTCTGATACGCGGCATGGGTGTGAGACTTCACGGTTGAGTTGCTTATGCAAGGAGTGTCTTCAATCTGCTGGGCGGTCATGTCTTGCATGAGGAGGCCGAGCACTTCCTCTTCGCGACGCGCGAGACAACCTTCCTTTGCCATGCGCCCGATGCCTGCGCGTCGACCTCCTTTGGGTCCATCGAGTCACGAAAGGGGCTGTTTAAATCATGTGTGTCGGTTGTGCACCGCTGATGCCCCACCCTCCCTTCCGGGGTGTTTTGAGAATCTGTTTGAATGATTTATGGGCATGGGACAGCGAGGGTTGCAGGCTGTTTTTCAATGTCAAATAATCCTAACTCGAGTGTGGAAGCGTCTTTCTGCGTTGCGCTTTTGACTCGCACTGCCGCGCAAGGTGCTTCCTTATCTGCAAAGGAAAGCGATTCGCGCGGGTCACAACAAGACACAAATCCATACGTCGCTTGAAAGGATGTCTGTCATGACTTTCATTTCCCATGCCGTGTCCCGTCGTACGGTTCTTGCCGGTGCCGCATTTGCCGCTCTTGCAAGCTTTGGTCGCGCGAATATTTCCCTTGCTGATGCCGCCAAGACTGGCGATGCGGATGTCGCCAAGGACGAAAGCACTGTTACCGCTGGCACCGTTACGTATACGGTGGATATGACCCAGTATGCCGAGGGCATTCCTGTTCGCCTGTGGTTGCCTGTTGCCCATGACAGCGACTATCAGACCATCACCGATGTCACCTTTGACGCCTCGGGTGCTAATTTTGCCGAGGTTACCGAGGATGACCTGGGCAACAAGATGCTTGCCGTTGTGTGGAACGCCGACGCCAAGCCCGAGGACCGCACAGCCACCTGCTCCTTCCATGTTGAGCGCCAGGCCGTCACCTGCCCCGAGCTTGTCGAGGAGGGCGAGCCCGGCGACGATGTGGCGGAGTATCTCGAGGGTTCCCTGATGGTTCCGGTAAACGACCAGGTCATTGAGGTCGCTGAAGAGATTTGCCAAGGTCAGGACACCTACCTGGGCAAGGCCCGCGCCATCTACGACTGGATCATCGCCAACATGGACCGCGACGAGAGCGTAACCGGTTGCGGCACGGGCGATGTTTGCATCCTGCTCTCCAGCCGCGCGGGCAAGTGCACCGACATCAGTTCCGTGTTCGTCGGCCTGTGCCGCGCCGTGGGCGTACCTGCCCGCGAGACGTTCGGCATCCGCATGAACGCTGACGACATCACGAAGAACCAGCACTGCTGGAGCGAGTTCTACCTGCCGGGCACCGGCTGGGTCTGCGCCGACCCTGCCGACGTGCTCAAGGCCGTCCTCAAGAACGATTGGAGCAAGGATTCCGACGAATGTCGTGAAAAAGCCGAATTCTACTGGGGCAACCTCGAATCCGAGCGCGTGGGCTTGTCTGCCGGCCGCGACGTTACGCTCAATCCCGCCCAGTCTGCCGGCCCCCTCAACAACTTCGGCTACCCCTACGCCGAGGTCGGCAACGAGGCCGTGGACTACTACGACCCCGAGAACTTTGTGTACTCCATCGCGTTTGTCGCCGATGAGGCGTAAAGTCTCCGGCTTTTCGGAGTATCGAACTGCCGTAGTATGACATATTGAAAAGGCAGGCGATTCGCATGGCCTTGGCGCTTGCGAGCCGCCCGCTGTTATGGACGGTTCGCGGTGCCTGTAACCTGTGGCACTTAAGCAAGAACGAAACTAACATCACGCGTCAGCAGGCGGGTATCATGGCATCGTCCGCATATATCCCACGCGCCGCCGATCAAGGAGATTCTCATGGACAAGGAACTGTTTGACTTTGTCTCTGCCCGCGCCGACATTCTTGCTGTGTCCAACGCAAGCACGCAGGTCACCAAGGACGCCGCGCAGGCCTGGAAGGATGCAGTGGCCGCTGACGCCAGCGAGGAGGCTGTAAAGGCCGCCACCAAGAAGCTGCTCGACATTCTGGAGGGTCGTCCCACCACCATCGACGGTGTCATCGCGTTCGCCGAGGGCCCGGCCAAGCAGCTTTTCGGGGAGGAAGCCGCCGCAGCCATGCTTGCCGAGCAGAAGGCACGCAAGGAGCAGGGTGCAAAGTGGTGCAATTGCGAGGCTTGCACCGCTGCTACCGAGCTTCTCGCTAAGTTCGGTCGTATCGAGCTGTAACGTGCCGTTTCACAGACAACGTGCCGCATGCAGGCGGGTCGAGGCGGAATCATTCCAGCCCCGGCCCGCTTTGTGTTGGACACCCAAGCGATGGGCGAGTTCGAGCTGTGTGAGGCTGACTTCCTCGCTCAGCGCGTGCGGGTTCTGTTCCCGCGCGCTGAGCGAGAGGTAGTTGGAGCAAAACGTCTTCTCGGTGCCTCTTCTGCATGAGTCCACGCGCTTATACATCACGTTTGGCGGTCCGCCTTGCGTGTTATGCTCGATCGACCTTTATCGCTACTCGCCTTCGCCGGCCTTCTTCATGCGATTCTTTTCCTGCACGTCCATGATGAGGTGCTTTATGGCGAGCACGGGGCAGTGGAAGATCATGCGGGGGCCGGAGTGGCGCATGGCAACGCGGATCTTCTCGCGCATGGCAGGCTTGTAGCAGGGGGTAGGGCAGTTGGAGCAGAATGTCTTCTCGGCACCGCGGCGGCATGCGTCCACGCGGCGGTCGGCGTAGTCGGCAAGCTCTGAGCACTCCGGGCACAGCGTCCCTTTGGCCGTGCCGTGCGTGTCGTTGCAATACAGGGTGATCATCAAGCGCACGACGCGCTTCTCATATGTCTTGCGGTCCTCTTTCACGATGCTCCCATCGAATTGGGTCTCCCGAATCACTTCTATCTGCCATTTTAACGGCAGCAAACGAAAGCGCCCCTTTGGAAACCTTGCGTTTTGCCAAGGAGTCCAAAGGGGCGCCAGCGGTTCGGCTTAAAACCCGAGCATATATCGTGCGTGGTGAATCCTATGCGGCCAGGGCAAAGCCTGCCACGATGTAGCCGACGATGGTAATGCCGGCCACGATGCCGATGTAGGGCAGCTGCGCCATGGCGTAGTCCACGTTGTTGATCTTACAGGCCGAGGCGCTCATGAGCGTGACGTCGGAATAGAAGCAGGCCTGTGCGCCAAAGCACGCCGCGGAGATGATGGCGCCCAGCGTGAGCGGAATCGAAGCGCCCGTGGCGGCGGCGAGGGGCAGAATGATGGGCGTGCACACAGCCGGGATGCTCCAGATGTTGGCCGTGGCGAAGCACACGAGGCCTACGAGCACAAACGTGATGACGGGCAGCCATTGGGCGCTCATGAAGGGGCTTGCGACCTGGATGAGGTAATCGGAGAGGCCGATGAGGTTGATGGCCTCGCGGAAGAACAGCGACGCAATGAGTACGGCTGCAATGAAGAGCATGTCCTCCAGACCCTTGTAGCAGGCATCGCAGAACTTGCCCAGGCTCATGATGCGCGTGGGCACGTAGAGCACGAAGCACACGAGGATGCCGACGACGACGCCATAGAGGATGTCGTCAAGAATCAGCGTGACCGCAATGACAGCAGCCATGGGAACGAGAAACGCCCACAGGTGAGGGGCTGCTTCCTTCTCCTCGGCACGGTCGTCGCTGATGGCGCCGAGAGCCTCGCCCATGTCCGCCTGGTTCTGGGTGTTGGACGAGTCGGGCCAGAGCTGCCCTGTTTTTGCCACGCGCTCATAGGCGCGCTTGATGCCGCCCATCTTGGGCACAACGCCAAGGATGACGAGAAGCACGAAGATGACGCACAGGAACGGATAGAAGAAGTACGGCATGATGCCGTAGTAGATGCTCATGGCCGAGTCGCCCACAACGGCGGCTTCGGGCTGTTCGCCGAAGATGCCCGAGAAGAACACCACCCAGGCGGAGATGGGAATGATGAGGCACACCGGCGCGGAGGTCGTGTTGATGATGTAGCACAGCATCTCGCGCGGGGTCTTGTGCTCGTCGGCAATGGGCAGCACGCAGTTGGCCGTGACGAGGATAGAGAGGTAGTCGTCGATGAAGATGATGATGCCGCACAGCCAGGTGAGCAGGAGCACCTGCTTCTCCGACTTCACATACTTGCGGGCCCACATGGCCATGGCCGTGGCGCCGTTTGACTGGCGCAGCAGCTGCACGAAACAGCCGAACAGCAGGCAGATGAGCACGATGTAGTTGTTGTCGGAGTCGCATGTCGCGTCGAGCAGGGCGTCGACGGTGGGCATGAAGAAGTCAGGGCCGTAATAGAGCAGGTAGCCCAGGATGCCCGACAGCAAGATGGAGAAGATGCACTTGCGGGTCACAAACGCGAAAACAAAAAAGCTGAGAGCGGGAATCAGGGTGAGGATCCCCAGGTTGGTGCCTTCCACAACAGGTCCTTCCGAATCGTACGTGCGGCTGTGCCTACACTTTGCCTAGAATCGAGACCTCCATGTGCAGCTCGTCGGCATAGTATCGCTGAATCTCCCCCACGCGCGCGTCGCTTGGTGCGCAGAAGAGCTCCTGCTCGATGCCTACGTTGCGCGCCTTGCTGCGCCCCAGGTCGTGATAGGGGAGCAGCGTCACGCACTTGATGCCGAGCCGACTGTAGAGCTCGCCGCTGCGGCACACGATATCATCGGTGTCGTTGACGCCGGCCAGAAGCGGCATTCGTATGCACAGCTTGGGTGCGCATACCTCGTCGCGTGCCAACATCTCCAGGTTCGCCAATATGAGCTCGTTGCCGAAGCCGGTATATTCTCGGTGCAGATTGTTATCAATCAATTTCATGTCATAGAGAATGTTTGTGACGTTTGACATGCGGGCCAAGGCGAGCAGGTCTTCAGCCCGGCCCAACCCCGAGGTGTCGAGGCACACGTTGATGCCGAGCTCTGCTGCACCGGATACGATCTCGCGGGCAAAGGCGGCGTGCGAGAGCACCTCGCCGCCACTTATGGTGATGCCGCCGCCCGTGTTGTCGTAGAAGCCCTTGTCCTGCGCGGCGACGGCCAGAACCTCGGCCGCGCTCATCTCCTTGGCTACCGGGCGCAGCGCCTGCGCATAGCATTCCCGTGCGCAGGCAAGGCACACGTCGCAGCGTGTGCGGTCGATTACTACGCCCGCCTCGGGGCTTGCCGCTATAGCGCCTTGCGGGCAGACTCCTGCACAGTGCCCGCAACCGATGCAGCGCGACTGCGAGAACACTAGCTGCTGACGAGCGGAGATGAGCTCGGGGTTGTGGCACCACCGGCACCGCAGCGGGCAGCCCTTGAGGAAGACGGTGGTGCGGATGCCCGGACCGTCTTCCACGGAGAACTTCTGAATGCTTCCCACCAGAGCCGTTGTTGGGGTTGATGCGGGCAGACCGGCGGCGTCCGTAGCATGCGCCTCCGGCCTGCCTGCTGCATCGTCATGTATGGGTGCGGTGTGTGCCATGCGTGTGCGTCTGCCCCGTTGTTCTTAGCTGGCCTGAGAGAGGTGCGCGGTGCGGTAGATGATGGCGTCCTGCGCAGCCTTGTCGAGCTCGGTGAAGTATGCCATGTAGCCGGCGACGCGCACCATGAGGCCGCGGTACTTCTCGGGCTCCTTTTGCGCGCGGCGCAGCGTCGCGTTGTCTACCACGTTGATCTGGATGTGCTCGCCGCCGTTTTGGAAGAACGTTTTGATGACGCCCTCGATGGTGGCGATGCCCTTCTCGCCCTGCACGCCCTTGGGGTCGAAGCGCAGGTTGAACAGGGCACCCTCCTGCAGGATTGCCTGGTCGATGGCGGCCACCGACTTCACGGTGGCGGTGGGCCCGCAGATGTCGCGGCCCATCATGGGCGAGGAGGCGTCGCAGAACGGCTCGCCGGCCAGCCTTCCGTCGGGAAGTGCGCCGGTCACCTTGCCGTGGGGAATGTTCATGGTCTGCGAGTCGATGCCGAATGCGTAGTGGCCGCCGCGCGCGTCAGGCCAGCTCTGCACGTTGTCGGCGATGAAGTGCATCATCTCGCGATAGATGCCGTCGACGTGCTCGCAGTTGTTGCCGTACTTCTCGGGCTTGTTGAGCAGCAGCTGGCGCGT
>Ga0129308_1003892_pt1 | contig 10101 bp, 5 predicted proteins | sample L827metagenome_FD_94440 | JGI IMG/M metagenome (GOLD analysis project Ga0129308, IMG submission 94440) | Ring-tailed lemur group fecal microbial communities from Wisconsin, USA - L827 metagenome | ecosystem: Host-associated > Mammals > Digestive system > Large intestine > Fecal | place: USA... | reverse complement strand
TTTGAGCAATTTAAATGATAAGGCGGCGATTGAGCAGGTGGACAGAACCAATGCGGCGATTCATGACATTACCGGAGAATATCCCGAATATATCCGCCCGCCCTTCGGCTGTTGGAAATGCAACCTGGACTATGAGACGAAAATGATAGAGGTGCTTTGGGACGTGGACCCGCTGGACTGGAAAACCAGCAATTCTGATGTGATTACGAAGCGGGTAGTGGATAAGGTGCAGGAAAATGACATTATTCTGCTGCATGACGCGTCGGAGTCGTCAGTGAACGCAGCGTTTAAGATTATTGACGCGTTGCAAAAAGAGGGGTATACGTTTGTGACGGTGGAGGAGATATTATTTGATTGAGAATATTGAAGTCGGCGGGAAAATTGTGTATACTTTTTGTAGACAGTGTGTGCAGAGGAGGTGTTGGTAAATGGATGAAATGATATTAGATGATACTGTTATCAGAAAAGTAAAAGAAGAAGCGACAGACATGGTGAAAAAGCTAATGGGAAAAGATTTGATACAGGTTATCTTATATGGTTCCTGTGCCCGTGGAGATTATACGCAGGATTCCGATATTGATATCGCACTCATTACAAAATGTGATAGAATGGAAGTAAAAATGTATAGTGGAAGAATAGCAGATATTTCAATGCAGCTGGCAATGGAATACTTTGCAGTTGTTAATTTTGTCTGTTTACCATATGCTGAGTTTACGCAAAAGAAGTCATGGTATTTGTATTTTCAAAATATAGATACGGAGGGTGAGGTGCTTTATGGATAAAGAATACTTTGAGGCTCTGGCGAAGGTAAGAATGGAAAGAGCCAGAGAATTATTTGATGAAGCAACTGAATTGCTAGAAAAGGGTTCTTTTAAGTCAGCCAATAATAGGGCATTTTATGCCATGGAAAAAAGTATAAAAGCGTTGCTTGCCATGGAACAAATTGAGGTTGCAACACATAATGGAGTATTGAAGCAGTTTAATTATATTTTTATCTACAAGGGAGATGGGACTTTTAACGCGGAGGACTATCAGAAAATCGCAGGGGCGGAACAGATTCGGAACGCTTCGGATTATGATGACTTTTATATTGCCAGCAAAGAAGAGACAAGACAGCTTGTAGAAAATACGAAGTGTATTTTGTATAAAATAGAAAAGTATATTGTTGATAATAGATAGAGATATGCGTTAATATAGAAGGTAGAAGAACTCTTAGAGGGTTTAGAGGAACGTGGCGTGAATGCCACGTTCTTTCTGTTGGGGAAAGAAGTGGAACAATATCCTGATATCGTAAAGGAAATTAAAGCTGGAAGCCGAATCCGGACTATGAGACGAGCATGATAGAGGTGGTGGATGAGATATTGTTTGATTGAAAATGTAAATTGGTGAGGTGAGAGGGAACTTACGAGAGTAGAAGAGAATATTGCGTTTTCTATGAGAAGTGTTTAAAATAAAAGTAGTTAGATTGCTGGATGAAGTTGGCATGGGAGGACAAAAGGATGAAAAGCAGAGATGAATACTATTTGTACATAAAAGAAAGCATTTCAATCAAAGAATTGTGTGACAAATTCGGAATTCAAACAATGCAGATTGGAAACGATTATACATGTTCCTGTATTTATCATAGCGATCCGCACCCTTCTATGCATATATATACGGAGTCAGGGAGTTTTTATTGCTTTGAGTGTAATAAAGGCGGGGATATATTTACATTTTTAAAGCAAAGGTTAAATTGTGATTTTAATGGCTGTATTGAGTGGTTAGAAAAAGAATACCCATATCTTTTGGAAAAGAAACCTGTCTGGAATCGTGAGAGGGACATTGCTTATCACAAATCCGGGTATCAGATTGCTTATGAGAAATATAAGGCAATGTCATCAGAAGAAGAAAAACAATTTCAGGCATTTGCAAAGAGCAGGGTATATTCTACTGACTTTTTAAGCGAGAGAGGAATCTTTTTTGCAAAGGGAAGAAAATTGCATAGTTCTTATGCTGTCTCACCCGACGACTACATTGAAGAGGTAGAGAAACTGAAGGAATGTCAGTTGCTCAAAACATTACCAAGGGAAAAAGGCTGGAAAGATGTATTGCGTTATGAGGATTTTTGCCGAAACGATCGTGTTATCATAACACTCCGGAATGAGAATGGAATAATAAAAGGATTTGCTGCCAGAAGCGTGGGAGATGACAAACCTAAGTATCTTTTTTCACGTTATTTAAAAAAGGCGGAGATGTTGTATCGGCTGGATGAGGTAAAAAAGCATCTAAAAGATGGTAGCGAAGAGCAGCGAATTTATATAACAGAGGGCTTTTTTGATGCACTTCGATTAGAGACAAAAAATTGTTTGGCAGTAGCTGTCCTTGGCAGTACGCTGGCAAATAAGCAGATAAAGCTACTTGAAGAAACAGTCGGGGAGAGAAATGTTTCTCTGAGATTGTTTCTAGATGCAGACGAGGCAGGACAGAAGGGAACAGTGTCCTGTATTTCAAAGATATGGAGAAATAAGATACTCAGAAGATGCTATTTGGATGTCGTTGTACTAAAGGGGAAGTATGAGGAGGAGTATAAGGATCCGGATGCGATATGGAGAGAACAGGAAAATGCTGAGATTGAGATATACTCCGGCTTTGAATTTTTGATGCGGTATTACATGAAAGAGGCGAATCAAGCTCTTTCTAAGATAAATATTGCGGAGTCTTTTCAGTCAATGAATGTAGAGGAGAGGATATCCTTTTTACATAAACTGGAAGGGATTCTTCCAAAGCAGGAATGGCGAGAGCTTTTTGCGTATTACGACGGAATTATGGAAAATGGATTGGAGCAATCCGATAAAAGTGCTAGAAATATGGCATATTTTATGATAAGACATTTTGTTTTGGGTGGTTCCGTAAATGATTTTGTAAAGAAAAATGTGTTGTCAAATATTCAGCCGGAAGAAGAGAAAAATTATCATTATCGGATGCAGACTGCACTCCAGATTGCCCGTACAAGCTATGATAGAGAGGAAGTTTGTCTTGATCAGGGAACGTGGGATAGAATTGCAGTTGGCGCAGATGCATATTTTGAATATTTGTGCGCGGGACTAAGAAATAATGAGAAAATTGCAATTCCTCTATTTTCTATGTTGATTCCGAAAAAGATTGGAGTGCAAAGAAAGAAGGCGTTATATTGTCATGAAGAATTGTTAATACAGCAATATGTTTTGAACGAACTGTTGGAGAGCAGTCAGAATATAAATTATGAGAAAAATATACCAGCGGTGCGTTACCGCAGGGGGGCAGGAACATATTTAACAGGATATCAATACCGGGATATTTCTGATGAACCGCGTAGTTTTGCATATCAGGTCGACATGGGAGCAGTAAATGGAACTACGGTAATAAAAAATGGAATGTTTCGACCATTTTATGATTGCTGGAGAGATTATATTGGTTATATACAGGATGGAATCGAAAGACTGGAAAGCGAGACGGTTTACCGTGTCAAATTGGATATAGAGAGGTTTTATGACAGTATAAGTAAATTTGTAGTGAGGAATGCGTTGTATGAATCTGTCGAAGAGGCGTTGCATTATGACGAAAAGAGGTTTTCGTTCCTTTCGAATGAAGAGGAAAACAATGATTTGGCAGAAAAGGTTGTTTCGTGGATTTTAGATGAATTGTTTAAAAAAGAATATTATAATCCACGCACTGGTGAATTAGAAAGAAAAGAAGATGATAATCAGGGAATTCCCCAAGGCCCTAATCTTTCTGCCTATGTTGCCAATGTTTCACTTTTTCCTGTAGATCAAAGGGTGGCAGAGGTGGTTCGTCAGGCAAATGAAGACTGCGAGGATGGAAAGATACGTGCCCGCTATGCACGTTATGTAGATGATATGATTATTATAGCATCCACACCGGAATTGCTTTTGAAAATTAAAGGGGTAATTGCCGCACAATTATATGATTTTGGATTAAATTTGAGTCCTAAAACAGAGGCAGAGGATGGCATATCAAAAGAAGAGGCATATGATTGGACGACAGAAGAAAGAGGAGGGTTTGGAGTTTCTGCGGGTTTTGATATGGCGGATGATTCGTATGAATCTCTGATGGAAGATTACGAAGATTATGAGGTGACTGACAGAAGGGCAGCGTTGCGCCTTCTGCAAAGTAATTTATACACGTTATTGTACGAAGGGATTGAAGAGGACGAGGATATCAGTTCTCAGTTTGTTAATGTTTTTTTCCAGACAGAGGATATTCGTTATAATGATATTGTGCGTTTCTCAGAGATGCTGATATATTATGCCGCAAAAGAAACTAAAATGCTTGATAGATATAAAGATTTATGGGAGGAAGGATTAAGGCATAGTACAGATGATGCGCTTTTTGGCGAAGAAGGATTGGACATGCTGATTCTTTTGTCCGGGTGTATTAGGATTTTGCGGCGACAGAGGAATGGAAGAAATATTGACAGTCGAGAAAAATGGAAATTTGTAGAAGAAAAAATTTGTAAAGAAGGGGAAGAAATCTGTGACAGCGTAAAATCTGCTGTTTCTGAGGGTAATATTTTAGGGAAAAACCGCTGGGCACTGGGATTAAAAGTAATCGAATTTCGTGGATTGGCACAGCTTCCGGTGGAAAGTACTGTGGGAAACGAGATTATAAAAAATGAGTATGGATATCGCTGGGTATGGGATGCACTCGAAAAGAGTTCGGAGATTATGCATTTTAAACCGGATCAAAGGTATAGCAAACAAAATTTGTTGCAGAATTTTTCATATTGTACAGAAACTTTTATAAAAATGCAGAAGGAAGAAGAGTATAAGGAGATAACGAGTCAGTTTCAGAAATATCTCTCACAATATGATAAAGGTGCAGATAATGTCTTTTTCAATTGTATTCGGATATGGTTTTTTAATGCATCTGATTTAGATAATAGGGATTGTCAAATAGCGCTGCGGGTTTTGCTGAATACAGTACCTGAGAGTGCCAGAGCAGCAATCATTAATGGAATAGACGGCTTAAAAGGATATGTTTTTTCACAAAAAGGAAATTCTGAATTTTTGCCGGTATATCCGGGTGTCGGATATCCGGGAATTATGCGTGTGGTTAAAACAGGGAAAAAGAAGATTAGCCAAATAGACAGAATTGATTTTAAAACGCAGGAAGAAAATATTCTGGATGAAAGTGGCTGGCAAGAGACAGCACAAACAGAGTCGGAGCAATATAAAGTTTACGAGAAAAAATTAAACACAGCGGGGTATTATCATTTAAAGGATTTTTGCCGGATAAAGGATAAAATGAGCGCTGCTGAATGTATGGAATTGGTTTGCCAAGTTTATTTTCCGTTAAAAGAAGAAATTAGGAATGAAAATAAAAATGCAAAAGAGCAGTGTCCGGATAGAAGTTTCATTCTTTCAAGCAAAAATGTGTTGATAAAAGAGCAAGATAAAAGAATATTGATTGATACAAAAAATGCATATTTAGTTTCAACAGCCAGTATGCCGAATGCAGTTGCGATAGAAAGCGGAGTAGACGGTAGATATATATTTAAAAACGTATACGAAGATGGAAAGGAATATTGGATAAGCGGATACTTGCTTCGGGATGCGTGTAATATTGATGAGGTGCTTTTGCGAGATGGTTGTAATCCGGAGCGAAAAAGAGATGCAGAGATGCTTGATTTTTCCATGCGCAGGTTATGTGGCAGTTCTTTTGAAAAATATAGGAGCGTCGTCGGGAAAAAACGCTCTTATGAAGCATCAATCGAGCGGGCAATCGGTTTGATGAAGGAGTATCTGGGCAGTAGTGCTTCTGAAAAAGAACTGTGTTTAGAAAATGCTAAAATTATTAATTCATTTATCAAAGTAAAAATGGAGCGGAATACAAATGAGCAGCTTGATAAGAACTTAGAATATGCTATCTGGGCGAAAAACTATCTGCGTTTTGGATTTAGAAAACTGGTTGCGCAAATGGAGCAGAAAGGTATCATGGAGAGTGCAGACTGCCCGATAAAAAGACGTGTACCTAAGTGGTATTGTATGCTTGCGGATAGATTGAATCTTATGATGCAAGACGATGAGAATTTTTCCGGGTTAAAGGTATTGGCTGCCGGATTATATGCGGATGGCGTATTAATGCATCTTCGTATGCAGGTTTTGGAGTGCATTTTTTCTTTTGACAGAGAACAGAGAAAGAGTTTTTTGAAAACTGCGGATGAACTTCCGTTGGAAGAGTTAGGGTTAAGCGAGGATGATTTGCTTATTTCAACAGGCGATATTGTATCAGTATATAAGGATTTATTGGATGGAAACAGATACAATAGAGATATGAAAAAAATAACGCATCTTGGCTGGCTTGTATTGTTGGCTAAGGTGTATGAGGTTGACAAGCAGGAAGGATTTATTGTCTTTGATTCAAAACAGAAAATAGATCGAAATGCGCTGCAAATCAATTTAAAGAGTGTGGTCAGCCATATAAGAATGGAAGAACAAAAAGATCAGAACAAGCAGCCGGAATTCCCGTTTGAAGATATGGCGGAGTTCTTTTTGGTATGGAAAAAGGATAATGTGAATGAAATTCTTGCGAGTCTATGCAATTTGGATATGGCATATGGTACGCGTGTAGAAGAAAAGCGTTCAGAAGATTATCGGCAGAGGTTAAATGTAAAGAAAGTAAAAATAGAAACGAAGTGGAATGAGTATGAAGAACAGCCGTATTTTCTTACATATGGAAAATTGAATAAAAACGTAAATGATATTGAATGCAGTATTGAAAATGAAAAGTTATTTGTCTATACCCAGACTGTGATTCGGGATAATGTGGTAGGATTTTCGACAATTGAGCGTGATTTTGGAAAATTGTTGCAAAGTTGGGAGACACAGGGAGCATTTCCGACAAAGCAGGATATAAACGGAGCAAAGGAGGATGAAAAGGACGAGACCAAGAAAATAGAGAAAGCGGGCAGAGAAGAAAATGACGAAGCGGTAGCGGGGAGAATTACACCGAAAGAAGAAAGAGATTCGCATAAACTGAATGCAGAAACGTCAACAATAGATGAAGATGAACAAGGTTGTATTCGTAAATTTCAGAGGACAGCATGGTCAAAAAGAGGAGAGAATAAGCCATTTAGAAATGCAGACAGAATAGCGTTGTTCCAGTTTCGTATTGATTCCAGTTATAAGCATCCTAAGGCGGAAGAGTGTCGGTATAAGGAGTATCAGGAAGAAATATCGGAAAATGGAGGAATGTTTCTTAGCTGTGCGGAATATCGGAGAAGAAATCTGTTGGCTCCAGTCATGAGAACTTGTGCATTGTTTAATGTGGATATTCTGCTTTTGCCGGAATATTCTCTGCGTCCGGAGACAGTATCTTGGATGAAAAATCTGATTGAAAAGAATAATTACTGCTTTTCGGTATGGGCCGGAACCTTTCGTGTGCCTGCTGGATATCAATTTGACGAAAAAGATATAATTTTGGATGAAAAAGTGGATATGGCTATGTTTTGGCATTCTGCACCCTTGCCGGTAATCACTCGAAATGAGGAAGGGATACCTGAAATTGTATTACAGAAATTTAAGAAGTATCCTTCGGTTGCATTGAAAGAGGATATTAATCCGTTTCCAGCATATGCGTGGTATGATACATTTAGACCTGTTATGGACAGATATTTATCGGATTTAAAGGGGAGATTGAAAGAAAAGGGATATATTGTGAAGAATGATATGTTTGGTGATGCAAGAGATGACGTGATAGAGCTTATCTGTGCGGAACTTTTTGCAGTTGCCTCTGTCAGTAATTATCCGAGTTTTTTGCAGGAGTCTCTAAAGGCGTATGCAAATTATTCTCAACTTGATATTAAAGAGAAAGATGTATATGACCAATACAGGGAAAAATATTTAAAGGATTTAAGAAGTTTTGGAGATTATACGGCGATATATCAGCATGAAGAGATGGCGGATCAGCATGGAAACAGAAGTATCCGCAGACCGATTTTACTTGTTCCGGCATGTACAACAAGAGCCGTAGATTACTATGTGTTTGGGCAGGGGTTCTATCTGTCTGCAGGCTTAAAGACAGTTTTTTGTAATGCAGTAGGTACTGGGGGACGGGGAGGAAGTTGTTTCATTGGACCGGACTCGTGGGATAATAATAAAGTAAATGAAGATCCATTTCTGAAGGAAAAAACGATTTATCATGGATTAAAACCTGGGATTTATAGGCAGTCTTCCGGGGAGCAATGTAGAGGAGCATTGGGAAACGAAGAGCAGGCATTGCTTATTTGTGATGTATATCCCCATTTGGATAAGGGAAGTCCAAATGCAGAATCCATGATGAGTGCATTTTCTTTGGTGGCGCATATTCCTGTATTTGAAGATAGAAATTATAGGGAGGAATGCAAAGGAAAGTGTAATCGAAGACAATATTGCCATCTGATATCGCAACAGACAATAAAAAATTGCTTAGATGAAATAGAAAAATATTGCAAGGAGTACAAGGAAGGGGAGAGTGGAGCGATTGTACATAGGTTAAGTTATAATGATTTTGTTTCTCAAAGGAATAAAGCCGTTAAAGCTATGAAAATATTGGGAGAATGCTACCACAGTGATTGGTTCGTGAAACGAGCGGAAGCTTATGAGAAATACCGTCTGATATATCCGCAGGCATGGCCACCGCCAACAATGACGGATTGGTTGTACGTGGAAACAAACTATAAGGGTTTTAGAGATAGCAATGCTCCAGGGGAACTGGAGGAATGCAGGATTCAAATTCCGATGTATATGGAGTTGAATAAGAAAGCAGAGATATCAGAAGAAAAGGAGATAAAAAATGCCTGATTCCAATATTATAATGTATACAACAGAAGATGGCGTTACAAAGGTTGAAGTAACTTTTGACAATGACACCGTATGGCTTTCCATAGATCAGATGGCGGAACTTTTCCAGCGGGATAAAAGTGGATAGGAAAACATGTTAGAAATATATTTAAAGAGCAGGAATTGGTGAAAGAGGCAGTTTGGGCAAAATTTGCCTACACTGCTTCTGACGGAAAGACATATCAGGTGGATTATTATAATTTCGATGTTATTATTTCTGTTGGATATAGAGTGAAATCACTTCGCGGAACGCAATTCCGTATATGGGCAACAAATATTCTCAAAGAATATATGAAGAAAGGGTTTGCACTTGATGACGAGCGGTTAAAAAGGCTTGGCGGCGGTAATTATTTTGACGAATTATTGGAAAGAATTCGCGATATTCGTTCGTCTGAAAAGGTTTTCTGGAGAAAAGTGCTTGAGATTTATGCAACAAGTATAGATTACGATCCGCGGGCAGAGAGTTCCATTATGTTTTTTAAACAGATTCAGAATAAAATGCATTGGGCGGCACAGAAGCATACGGCAGCGGAGATTATTTATGAAAGAGCGGACGCGGAAAAAGAACATATGGGGGTGACTACATGGGAAGGAAAAGAAATCCGGCGTTCGGATGTAGAAGCAGCAAAGAATTATCTCAGTGAAGAAGAAATGGATGCGCTTAATAAAATTGTTACTGCATATCTTGATATTGCGGAAGTGCATGCATTGAATAAAGAACCCATGTATATGAGGGATTGGCTCGAAACAGTAGACGATTATCTCAAGATGACACGAAGGGATATTTTAGCCACAAAAGGAAAAGTTACGCATAAGCAGGCATTGGAAAAAGCACATATGGAGTATGAGAAGTACAAGCAAAAGCAGGCGGTTCTGGTTTCACCGGTAGAACAGCATTTTTTTGAATGCATGGATGAGTTGGAGAGAATAGAAAAGAAATGATGTGTAGTTTTGAATATTTTAAAATTTGAACAAAATCTTCTCAAAAAAATTTGGTCCTTACTTGACATCAGCAGATGACGGGCCTAACCCCGACTACACAGAGCTGCTTTTAGAAGGACTGAAAGAGCGTGGCGTAACAGCCACGTTCTTTCTGTTAGGGCAGGAAGTGGAGAAATATCCTGACATTGTGAAGGATATCCAGAAGGAGGGGCACCTTATTGGGACGCACTCCTATGAGCATGTAAATTTGAGCAATTTAAATGATAAGGCGGCGATTGAGCAGGTGGACAGAACCAATGCG
>Ga0129308_1003891_pt1 | contig 10103 bp, 10 predicted proteins | sample L827metagenome_FD_94440 | JGI IMG/M metagenome (GOLD analysis project Ga0129308, IMG submission 94440) | Ring-tailed lemur group fecal microbial communities from Wisconsin, USA - L827 metagenome | ecosystem: Host-associated > Mammals > Digestive system > Large intestine > Fecal | place: USA... | reverse complement strand
CGCCCCGCACCCATCAGGCCGGAGAATCCGAGGATCTCGCCCTTATGCAGCTCAAAACTGACGTCCTGCACCATCCTGCCTGCATTGAGATGTTCGACCTTCAGCACGACCGGCGCTCCCTTGGGCACCATGCTGTGCGTCTTCGGATCCACATAAATGACGCGGCCGACCATCATGTTAATGATGTCGTTCTTCGTACAGTCCTTCGTGATCAGCGTGCCGACGTAAGCGCCGTCCCGCATGACCGTCACACGGTCCGTGATGACCTTGATCTCATCCATACGGTGAGAGATGTAGATAATGCCAAGCTGCTTCTCGCGCAGGTCGCGGATGATCTTGAACAGCTCCTCGATCTCGGACTCTGTCAGAGCAGCGGACGGCTCGTCAAATACGATCACCTTCGCCTCGTGGGAGATCGCCTTTGCGATCTCGCACATCTGCTGCTTGCCGACCGTCAGGTTACTCATCATCTCGGTCGGATCAATATCGATATGGAGACGCGCAAACAGCTTCGCAGCATCCTCGTTCATCTTTTTGTCGTCGATGCCAAGCCCCTTCTTCGGCTCGCGCCCGATAAAGATATTCTGTGCGACAGTCAGGTGTCCGAGCATGTTCAGCTCCTGATGCACGATCACGATACCTGCATCCTGCGCCTCTCTCGTGTTGTGGAACTCCACCTCTCTGCCTTCATATGTAATCGTCCCGGAGTCCTTCGTATAGATACCCGTCAGCACCTTCATCAGCGTTGACTTACCTGCTCCGTTCTCTCCCATCAGCGCGTGTACCTCGCCTTTTCGCACCTCCAGATCCACATGATCCAGCGCATGTACGCCCGGGAATGATTTGTCGATTCCTTTCATCGTTAAAATTACATCGCCCATACTTTTACCTCAGCCTTTCTGCAATCCGTTCTGACCTGCTTAATTCTTGCGGCGTCTGCCGAGTACGTCAAAATACACTGCTGCAATTACGATAATACCTGTAATAATCAACTGGTAATTCTTGTTCATTCCGAGTGCAAGAATACCTTCCTGTAAAAGCGCGATGATAAATACGCCGATAACCGTTCCGCTGATGGAAGCCAGACCGCCCGCCATCGAGGTGCCGCCCATTACGCAGCCCGCGATCGCCTCATTATTGTACTGGTCGCCGTAGCCCGGCTGCACCGTCGTATATGCCGATACGAAAAAGATTGCCGCGATACCGACCAGCAGGCCGCAGATCACGTACGCTGCCATCTCCCAGATCTTAATGTTGACGCCGGAAAGCCTCACCGCCTCCTTGTTGCTGCCAAGGCACAGGATGTAACGGCCAATCTTTGTCTTATTCAGGACGATTGCACAGATAACCGCCACACTAAGGAAAATGATAAGTCCTGTCGGGATGTTGCCGACCTTGACGAGATTGCGGTACCACCCGTCCGCTGACGTCGACTGAGGCCAGCTCACGGACTGTGTCTTTGTAAATACGGATGCAAGTCCCTTCGCGATATTCATGCTCGCCATCGATACAATGAACGGAGGCACGGACCAGAACGCCACGAGATATCCGTTGAACATACCGAACGCGAGGCCCACCAGAATACTGATCACCATCGCGAGCGCCATCGGCACGCCGTAGCTCGTCAGGCTGTAGCCGGACACGAGCGCACAGCAGAACATGACAGGCCCGATCGAGAAATCAATGCCGCCGGTCGCGATCACGAATGTAACGCCGAGCGACAGGAATCCCAGAAAGTACACGTAATTCAGCGCACTCAGGATACGCGAGTAGCTGAGAAACGTCGGACTCATAATGGCAAACGCTATGTACATTATGATCAGTACGCCGATCAGCAGTATTCTGTTCAGACCGATCTTTTTCACAATCGGGTTTTTCTTCAAATTTTCCATTCTTCTTCCTCCTGACTGCAGATTCCGTCCCGGTTAAATTTATGCGGTAACTGTCCCGTATCTTCACAGTCACCTGATACGTTCTCACACACTCTGCCGCAACGCGCAGAATCCTGGCCGAACTTTAACCTTATGCTGATATCATACTGGAAAAATGTCTGGAAATTAATAGAAAATCTTCTTGAAATGGTATAAATTTTTCCTGCCGGGGGAAATTAATTTTCCCCCTCGCGGAACAGAAACAGAAGCTTTTGATTTTCTTCCGAATACATCGTAGATTTGGTTACGGCCTGCGAGCCGGAATCCGTATATGCAGGCACCGTTTCGCCCTGGATCACCTTAACCGCAGTCTCCACGCTGAGATATCCCATGTTGAAGGGCTTCTGAACCACAATGCCGCGGAAGAGCCCGGATTCGAGCAGCCCGATTTCCTCAAGAGAGCTGTCAAAGCCCACCATCGTAATCCGGTCGCTCATCCCGCAGTCCTGCACGGCGCGCGCGGCTCCGACCGCGGAATATTCGTTGAGGCCCACAAGCACGTTAATATCGGGATGAGCGTCGAGCAGCTCCATCGTCACATCATAGCCCTGCTGATAGTCGGAATTCGAAAAGACCGTCCCGACGATGCAGTCCTCATAGCCGGCCAGTCCCTCGCGCAGTCCCTGCTCGCGCTCCATCGCGGTCGAGGAGCCCTGTACATGCGCAACAATGCCGATCACCGGGCTTTCGGGCAGGAACGGCTTGATACACTCGGCCATGCGCCTTCCGGCCTCGAGATTATCCGTCGCGATCAATGATTTTTCCAGCCGCTCATCGAGCGTAGAATCGACGAGGATCAGAGGAATCCCGGCCTGGACAACCTCCCTGGCCGCCTCCGTCACCTGCGTGTAGCTCGTCGGCGCGAGGATCACCGCATCCGGCCTCTGCTTAGCCGTCTCCCTCAGGATCTCCGACTGCATCGCATGATTATCCTCCGCGTCAGGCGCCTCCACCGCAAGCTCAATCCCGTACTCCTTCGCCCCGGCCTGCGCCCCCTCGAGCAGCGCCTTCCAGAAATCATTCTCTTCATCGACTACCTTTGGGATAAAAACAATCTGATACGGGGCCTTGCGGCTGCTCCGGATGCGCACCAAAACGACAGCGAAAACCAGCGCGGCCACAACAGCCGCGGCAGCCACGATCAGGACCAGCCTTTTCCTGCTTTCCATCTTACTGCCTGAATGCTTCATCGTCTGTCTCCTCCCAGTTCGGATTCGGTATCGTGATAAACGCCATCGTCCCGGCGCCCGGAGCGCTCTTATACGAAAGCCCGTACTCCGGCCCATAGTAGAGCTGAAGACGGTGGTGGACATTATAGACGCCGACCTTCCCGGATTTTCCATTCTCCCGCTTCTCAAAGATATGCGCAAGTGTCTCGCGGCTCATGCCGGGCCCGTTGTCTGCAACCGTGATGACCAGCTTCTCACGCGCCACCTTCACCGACACGCTGACGATACCGCCATGCTCCGCGTACTTAACGCCGTGATAAATCGCGTTCTCCACGAGCGGCTGGATCACGAGCTTGACAATCGGCATCGAGAGCGCCTCCTGATCCACATCGATCTCAAATTCAAGCTGATCCTGATAGCGCATCTTCTGAATCGTCAGATAGCTCTTTGTATAGCTGATCTCACTCTCGATCGTGACGATCTCATCCTCATTGCTGATGCTCTGGCGCAGCAGCCTTGCGAGCTGCGAGGTCATCACGACGACCTCCTGTGTCCTGCCGCTCTCGGCCATCCAGATGATGGAATCGAGCGTATTATACAGGAAATGCGGATTGATCTGGGACTGCAGTGCGTTCAGCTCGCTTTTGCGCTTTTCGCGCTGCTCCTGCACGTTCTGCTCCATCAGCTCCTGAATCCGCTTCGTCATACGGTTGAACGACGCTCCGAGCTGGGCGATCTCATTTTCCCCGTCAACTGCCGTCTCCGCGTACGCGAAATTTCCCTTCTCTACCTGGCGCATTGAATTTTGCAGGTAGCGGATCGGCTTCGTGATCTCCCGCGAAATCAGACTTGTCAGCAGCACCGCTGCGGTGAACAGCACGAGTGCGCTTAGAAAATACGCGTTCTGCATACTGTCGCGGTTCTTCATCAGCTCGTTCAGATACGAGACGCCGACCGTCGTCCACCCCGTCTCCGCGGAACGGCAGAATGTGTAGACACGGCTGTTGTCCCCGTCCTTCACGACGAAGCTGCCGGAATCCCCGGTCAGCACCTCATCGATCTTTTCCTTTTTAAGTCCGCTGTACAGAAGCTGCTGCTGCGGATGGAAAATGATATTCGCCTCGTCGTCGACGATAAAGACGTAGCCGCGGCTGCCGAGGCTGATATTCCTGCCAAGGGAGTTGATCGAGCTGTAATTCAGGTCGACGAAAAAGACGCCCTCCGGCTCTCCCGTCTGCCGGTCGGTAATCGGAGTGCTCAGCGTCACCACCCACGGATAGCTGCCGCGGATCACATTCTGCACATGTGACGCTGAGAGCAGCGCGCGGATCCCGGTCAGCCTGATGCCACCGGCCGAAAGCAGCGTCTCGTCGATCACATCCCGGTACCAGTCGAGCTCCCTGTACTCAATATACGGATTCAGAATCTCATCCCCGCGGTTGACCAGACAGCGCCCGTTCTCCCCGAGGATTCCGATGTTGGAAATATCAGGACGCGAGTCGAGAATCGTCGTGAACTGCTGCTTCAGACGCCCGAGAGACTCCTTCTCCCTGTTCTCCTGCAAAGGATATCCGCCGTACTGCACGGAACCGGAGTCTTCCTGCCCCTCATCCTCCTGCTGCAGAAAGGTCAGCGCGTCCTGGCTCTGCGTCACCGTATACGCAATATTTCCCATATAATTGATGTAGGTATCGATCTCCGTATTGACCTGCCGGACGAGCTGCATCGAATAATCCTGTGAATTTTCGATCACTGCATCCTCGGTGTAATTCATGGAAAATACCGTGAAAAACAGGAGCGAAGAAATAATCAGGACAGAGAACGACACGAGGATCGAAGTCCGGATGCTCTTAAATTTGAATGGATGCGATTTTCTCATGTCCGTACCTCTCTGCCCTCTGGCTGCGATTCCTGTCCCGTTCCAATCCTGCATTTATCCTGATCCACGGTTCTGTCATACTGCTCGTACATCCGCTTTTATTCCCGGTTCTTCCGCGCATACTCCTTCGGCGTGCATCCCGTGACCTTCTTGAACGCCGAGCTGAAATAATGCGGATCGGCGTATCCGACCTCCTGCGCCACCTCATACGTCCGCTTCGTCGTGTTCACAAGCAGCGCCTTCGCCTTCTCAATCCTCTTTTTCGTCAGCGCCTCGATGAACGTCTCCCCCGTACAATTCTTAAACACCGAACTGAAATAGCTCGTACTCATCGCGAGGTAGCTGCAGACAGAATTCAGGGATACCTCGGGATTCGCGTAATTCTTTTCTATGTAGTCGAGCGCAAGCATCGCCTGCCTGCGTCCCGTCACGTCCTTCTGGTCAAACATCAGGTCCGACACGCGGATGCAGAAATGCAGCAGATCCTGCGCGATCTCCGACAGATGCTGCTTATCGTAAATCGAGTTCAGCAGCTCGCGCTCCTCCCTCATGACCGCCTCATCGCTGATGCCGCACGACTCCATCTCGTTCGCAATCGAAATGATCGCATTCTGCACGTAAAAAATGCTGCGGTTGCGGCTGACGTACGACTCGCGGATCGCCTGGATAAAGCCCATGACCGCCTCCCGGATATCCATGCCGCTGTTCCCCCGGATCGCGGTCATAATGCGGTCCGTCCACAGCGCAATATCGACATGGCCCGACACGCCGTCCGAAGAAAGCTGCCTCGCGCAGATCACCCGCGAATTGCCGAGCTGGAAACGGTACTCGAGCGCCTCCCTGGCATCCTGAAACGACTTTGGAAGCTGATAAATCGAGCTGGCCGACAGGCCGACGCCGATTGTCGTCCTGATATGCAGGAACTCCTCCACAGCGCTGCGGATCCGCTCGCACAGCGCCGCCGCCTGCTGCTCCAGATCACTCCCGCCGGAAAAGATCAGCTCCGTCTGGTTCTCCACATTTTGAAACGCAACGCCGAGCTCCGTCTCCCGGATAATCTCATCCGCAATATTGTACACGGCAAAAAGCGCGAGCTCATTCTTTTTTTCTTCGTCCTTCTCATAGAAATCAGACACGTCGTCCGCCTGCACCGCCGCCGCGACAAAATAATTGCCCGAAAAGGAGATCCCGTAATCCTCCATCTTCTGCCCGATCGCCTGCTCCGACAGAACGAGATCCCCCTGCAGAAGCTGGTGCAGGAACCGTCCGCGCAGCACCGGGAAATTCGACATATACTCTCCCCGGATGCGCTTCATACCGCTGTACTTCCGGTATGCCTCATCGAGCTGCTCCCGGATCCTCGTAAGCAGCTCCGACAGCTCCATCGCAGTCACCGGCTTCAGGATATACTCGATCACCTGATACTTGAGCGCCTGCTTCGCATACTCAAACTCATCATAGCCGCTGATAATCACGACACGCGTATCGCGGCAGTTCTCATAAATATATTTTGCGAGCGCAATCCCGTCGACATACGGCATATAGATATCCGTCAGGACAAGGTCGACCGTTCCCTGCTTCAGATACTCGATCGCCTCGCGCCCGTTACGGCACGTCCCGACCAGCTCGAAGCCGAGCTCTCCCCATTTCACATTCCTGCTGATCGCCTCACGGATCAGGACCTCATCATCCACGAGCAACACACTGTACATAAAAAATCCCCGATTTCTGATAAAATTGCAGCGCTCTCCGCCGCCGATATCATCATGATACATCACAATCAGGCAAAAAACAACCAGGTCTTTTATTTCCTTATTCCTGTTCCTCCTTTTCCTCCCCGTTCAGCTCCCGCAGGATTTCGATCACCGTCAGCAGCGTCACCGGTCCGAGCAGCACGCCTGCGGCTCCGTACAGATACAGCCCGACATACACGACGACCACCATCACGAACGGATAGATGCCAAGCTTCGCACCGATCAGCCTCGGCTCCAGAAATTCCCGTACCACATACGTCAGCACGAACAGCACGACATATCCGACCGCCAGCCGGATCCTGCCCCCGAACAGATAGTAGACAGCCATCGGCACAAGCACCGTGCCCGTTCCGATAAACGGCAGCGCATCCATCAGGCCGATCACGATTCCGAGCAGCAGAAAATACGGATTGCCGAGCACCCACAGCCCTGCGGCGCACAGCACAATCACGACCGCAATAATAATCATCTGCGCTTTCATATACATGCCGCCCTGCTTCCACATCCGCTGCGTGACATTGTGGAAATGTCCGTAGATCGTGAACTGCTCCAGCTTTTCCTTCATCACATCATAATCCTTCATCAGCAGAATCACCGCGACGAACAGCATCATCAGGAAAATTCCGGCATTCAGAAGCTTTTTCAGATAGCGCATCGAATAATTGAGCGCACCGGGAATAATATAGACACGGATCTGATCCGTCGCATGCTGAATGCTCGAATAGACGAACGACCGCACCTCGTCGACCTTGATTCCGAAGCTGCTCTCCACGAGACAGCAGCATTCATCCACCCAGCCGCAGAAGCACGTATAATAATAGTCCAGATTCATCGCAATCCGGCGCACCTGCTCCAGAAACTGGCAGTACAGGAAATAGAACGCAAGGGAAAACACAGCGAGCAGTACCGCCAGCAGGATTGAGACAATGACCTCCTTCTTCCACGGCAGCTTCCTGCGGATGGCATTCACAACCGGATTCAGCACATGCACGAGCGCATACGCAATTAAAAAAGGAATCACGTAAGGCAGCAGGTATTTCAGGACGAAATATACTGCAAGCGTAATTCCCGTAACTGTTAAAAGCTTTCTGCCCTCCGACATACCGTATCTCCCTCCTTTGTATCTGGGAGATAGTATGCGTCGGGGGATATTTTTCTATTCATTTCAGGTATCATGTAATGGAGGTCATCAAAATAAAGTTACAGCCCCCGGATGATATTCAGGTAATCCTGCCGCTGATCTACCACGGCATAAATGATAACCGTCTTTTCTTCTTCATTTATCTTATAGAACACAAGGTCTTTGTCCAGAATCAGAACTTTGTATCCTTGACGACGCAGCACCATATAGCGTGGATCTGTGCCAATCAGAGGATTCTCCGCCAGAAGTAATAGCTGCCGTTCGATCTGATCCAGTTTCTCAAGGGCGACATCCACTCCAAAGTTCTCCGCAATGGAAAGGATGATCCGATGCAGTCCAGAATCTGCCGTTTCGGTCCTTAAAAGTTTGTACTGAGCCATTATTCACTACCTTTCAGTATATTTCTAAGATCCTCGAACGTATCGCAAAGCGGCGAGACTCTGCCGCTGATGACATCCTCTTCCGCTTCTGCGAGCAACTCTAAAAGTTCAATGCGGGATTTCATACGTTTATATTCTTCATATCCGATGGTTACGGTATCGCCCCGGCCATTTACCGTGATAATGACAGCTTCTTTTTTTTCCCGGCACAGTTTGGAAATTTCACTATAATGATTCCTAAGCTCCGCAGATGGGCGGATGGTTTCCTGTAATGTTTGCATGACAACACCTCCTTCATAGTCATGTTATATCATAATTTACATATAGTGTAAACAATTGTCCATATTTTTTTCTCCAAGCTCCCACAGCCCTGCGGTGCACAGCACGATCACAACCGCGATAATGATCCTCTGAGCTTTCATATACATACCGCCCTGCTTCCACGGCAGCTTCCCGCGGATGGCATTCACAACCGAATTCAGCACATGCACAAGCGCATACGCAATTAAAAAAGGAATCACGTAAGGCAGCAGGTATTTCAGGACGAAATATACTGCAAGCGTAATTCCCGTAACTGTTAAAAGCTTTCTGCCCTCCATCAGTATCCAGCCCTGTAATCCTCATAGCGTGCTCTCACATACAAATAGTCGGATAAACGATTCAGATATCGTCCGGCCTCCGCGTCAGCTCCGTAGAGCTGCGTCACACGCGCAAAGCGCCGCTCCGCACGGCGGGCAACCGCACGGGCCACATCGAGCCGCGCCGACAGCTCGCAGCCTCCGTAGAGCACGAAATCCTTCTGCCGCGGAAACGATGCTTCCAGCTCGTTGATCCTCGTCTCCAGAAAAGCCGTATCCGAAGCGCAGAACACATACCGGTCCGGCGAAGACAGCGGCTGACTGCCGCCGGAGGACACCCGGTAAGCGGATCCTCCCCTGCAGGATGCAGCCACACCCGACATAATCTTCATCAGATTCCTCTGGATCGTGCAGATTTCCTCGCGGAACGCTTCCTCACTCACCGCAGCCTTAACCAGCCCGAGATGACTGTTCAGCTCATCGATTATCCCGTTCAGCTCAATGCGCTCATCGTATTTCGGCACACGCGTTCCGTTCAGGAGAGATGTCCACCCGCTGTCACCTTTTTTCGTATAGATATCCACAATCCGCACCTCTTTCCACATCAAAGGCTGTGCATCAAATACTGCGTCATATATCAGACGCAAAGCACAACTACTATATCGGCTGCTTTTTCTATAAAACAGTTCCTTACTCAGCCAAGAAACGGCATTTTCTTGATACTGCGCGCTGCATTCTCCCCAAGAATCCTGCATCTTAGCGCATCCGGCTGATCGTACTCCGCTACCGGGTGCTCCTCTTTCAGCCCGCGCATCTGCAGGACGACCTTGGAACCGCAAATCCCGATCCCTGTTCCGAGCATGGAATCCTCCGCCGCCCGGTGCGCCAGAGAACGCGCGCTCTCCTGCTCCATCTCAAACAGTTCAAAGAACACCCCCTCCTCCTCCATGCCCGCGCAGAGCTCGCGGAGCATATCAGGGCTGAAATTGTACGCGTATATAAAGATAGAAGGTCTGTTTATTACCATTACTGCACCACCAAATCAGTTTGTTACACCGAATTACAAAACACCATCTTTTCCAGAACCTTCCAAAAGCATTCTGAACTGCAGCTTTCTTAGAAACTATTCTGTACAATCAAATATCCCGCTTCTGACATGGCTGCCTGCTCGTTACCCGCTGCAAGCATAGCTGCCTGGCCCGTTGCCCGCTGGAATCTATCAACTTAGATACGACAGCACGAGCCCCGTCGCCACGGCCCCGCGCGACCCT
>Ga0129308_1003890_pt1 | contig 10104 bp, 5 predicted proteins | sample L827metagenome_FD_94440 | JGI IMG/M metagenome (GOLD analysis project Ga0129308, IMG submission 94440) | Ring-tailed lemur group fecal microbial communities from Wisconsin, USA - L827 metagenome | ecosystem: Host-associated > Mammals > Digestive system > Large intestine > Fecal | place: USA... | reverse complement strand
TCCCCCAGAAAGCGTAACTCCGCCCCCGGACCGTCTGTAATACCCGGAATCTTTTCTGACTTCCGCCATGACCTCCGGCACCGTGGCCCATCTGCCGATGAGGCGCAGCGCTCCCTCGGGGCAGACGGCGGCGCAGGCTCCGCAGCCGTCGCATCCTGTCCTGTCGATCCTGTGACCGGGCAGCAGGTCCGGCGGCCTGCCCAACGGCTGAACGGCCGCCTGCGCGACGGGCCGGTCCCCTGTTCGGTCCGGAAGGACGCTCTCACGCACGGCCTTCCGCGGACAGGCGCGGACGCAGGCTCCGCAGCCCACGCACAGATCCCCGCGAAACTCCACCTCCTGGGCCGCCAGCTGAGACTCGGGATTACAGCACCACAGGCAGGTCAGCGGACAGCCTTTGAAAAAGACCAGCGTCCTGATGCCGGGGCCGTCGTGCAGTGAATACTTCTGTATATCAAAGATCAGCGCTCTGTTTTCATCCTCCGCTCTTTCTTTCACCTCTTCACCTCCCCAAACACATCTCCAGAGTATTTGTCAATGAAGTATCGCAATTACTGTGCCAACCGGATTCCGCTTTTTGACCGCCCTGCAGAAAAACCGGTCAAAACAGCGGCAGCAAGTCTCTTTTCCTGTTGGTACAGTTTTCCCACGCTGCTTCTGCCCCGCAGCATTCGCAGAAAAAGCCAAATATGGTTAGTCGCTTTTGACTAGCTAGTCATAAACGACTAGTCGTTTGCGGCTTTCACTGCGGCGGCGCGTCTGTATTTGACCTGGATCCCGCTGCTGAAAGGATCCTGCTCCCCGTAAAAGCGCGTGTGACGGCGGGGCTTTATTCAGGCCCCGAAAGCCCCGGGGCGGCCAGAATCCATATTTTTCTCAGGCATGCTCCGTCCCGGTCCCCAAGCCTGCAAGGCCGCCGGCGATCCATTGGCACATATTTTGCTTTAAATAATTGCAGACGTTGGCAGACGGATTCCGCTGTCCGCTTCTCTTCCGCCGAAGCGATCAATCGGAAGATCGAATGTTTTCACAAGAGTTGAGCACGAAAATATGAAAGGAGCAGTGAGCTGACGATGAAAAGACCGGTAAAAGCACTCAAAATCATTGAAGTCCCCTACGACGAGACCAAACCCATGTGGAAAGTCTATTTTAAGGAAGAAAAGGGATCGAAAAAGGCTGTGATCGAATCGTACATCACTTGCCCTGAAGGGCGGCGGGAACTGGACGATTATAAACTGTGCGGCGTATACAGCACGGCGGGTGTTCCCTTCGATGTCGCCGCGATCACCAGCACGGACGTAGAAAGACCTCACGAGGAGCAGATGCGGGAGATCAGCAGAATGACGGCGGAAGGCCTCAGAGAAGGGAAATGTCCTGTCATGACCGGAGGCGGCTGCAGCCACGCCATCGGCATGATGGGCGGGCTGCAGCAGGCCCTGGGCCCGGACAGGCGGATCGGGTTCATCTGGCTGGACGCTCACGGAGACTTCAATACTCCGGAAACGACGGAGTCGGGGCTTGTGGGCGGAACTCCGCTGGCTGCCATCGCCGGCATGTGCCGCGGGGAAGCATATGAGAACTGGATGGCCGCCGCCGGGATGAAGAAACCTCTGCGGCACGGCGACATCATCCACGCGGACGGAAGAAGCATGGATCCAAAGGAGATCGAACTGATGAAAACCACGGACGTCATCCATCTTGACACGGACGCTTTCAACGATACCGAAGGCTGGAAGCGGACAGTCGCCGGACTGGCAGAGCGGACGGACGTCATCTATCTGCATATCGACGGTGATATTCTCGACGGAAGATACACGCCCGGACAGTACACTGCGGAGGACAACGGACCCGACGTGGAAACGGTGATGACCAATATACGCTCTGTCATGGAGACGGACAAAGTGATCGCTTTCTCTCTGGTCTCGATCTTCCACGAGAACGACAATCCATACAAAGAACTGTGCACACTGAACGGCATGCGTCTGATCGGCGCCGCCTTTGAGAGCTGGAAGCACTGCCCTGATCTTTAGATACTGACCGCTGTCGTCCTGTCATAATTGATTACGGAAAGGGTGTTGAAAATGGAAGGTACTTATCGAATCACATTTACTTTTCTGGATATGATCGCTGTGGTCGCTTTCTTCGCACTGCTGTTATTTGCAGGCTGGTGGGCCAACAAAAAGCAGAACGGAAACGCGGACCAATATTTCGTTGCCGGCGGTGAAATGGGGCTGTGGACCAATATGGCTACTCACATGGCCACGCAGATCGGCGCCGGGGACACCATCGCGGCGGCCGGTCTGGGCTTTGTCATGGGTTTTGGCGGCTGGGCCTACACCATCGCTTTGGCCATCGCCTTCGTCCTGTTCATCTTTATTCTAGTCAAGCCCGTGAGAAAGCTGAAAATGTACACGATCGGTGATATTCTGCTGGCCCGTTACGGAAGGATCCTGAAGGTCATTGCGGGTATCATCCTGCCGACGATGTTCATCACATCCATCGCCGGACAGCTGGTGGGCTCCGGCCTGCTGCTGAATATGTTCGGCATCGACCTGAAAACCGGCATGGTCCTGGGAGCGGTCATCGCCCTGGCCTACACAGTCAGCGGCGGTCTCTGGGCCGTGGCCCTCACCGACCTGATCCAGTGGGTGGTCATGCTGGTGGGCGTGGTGGGCATTCTGGTCCCCATCGCCATCAGCGACGCCGGCGGTTTCGGACACATGGTCCAGACGCTGCCTTCAGAATACTTTAAGATCACCACCTACGGGGGCTGGGAGCTGGCGGGACTGATCTTTTCCATCGTGCTGGCCTACGGCATCGGCACCGATGTTTATCAGCGCATCTGGGCGGCAAAAAACGACAAGGTGGCTAAGGGGGCTCTGATGGGCTCCGCCTTCCTCTTCGTTGTCTTCGGCTTCTGCGGAGTAGTGGTCGGCATGGCTGCCAGAGTGATCTATCCTGACATTACGCCGGAGCTGGCCCTGCCGCTCATGATCTCTGAGCACATTCCCAGCGGGATCCGGGGGCTGGTGCTGATCTCCCTGGCCGGGGCCGTACTGTCCACCATCGATTCGATGATCCATTCCGGTTCCACCGTGGTCACCATCGACCTGCTGGGGGGACTGGGCGTGGATCTGGACGAAAAGGGCAAACTGAAGGCCGCCCGGATCTCTGCCGTCGCCCTGACCCTCCTGGGCATCGTTTTCGCCATGGCCCTGCAGAATGTGTACGCTCTGCTGCTCTGGGGCTACACTATCGCCGCCTGCGGGATCGCCATCCCCACGCTGGGCGGCATGCTTTGGAAGCGGGCGACTATGGAGGGCGCTCTGGCCTCCTGTGTGCTGGGCAGCGTCGCGGGCATCCTCTGGCAGATGTTCGCCGACAGTGTAATCCCTGTAGAGCTTTTCGGCGGAGGCGTGGCCCTGATCACCTTTGTGGTGGTCTCGCTGTTCACAAAAGCCTCCGATCAGAGCCACATCGACGCGATCTTCATCGAGAGCATCGAGAGTCCCGCGGAGAAATAAACTTCGGTCAAAGGCAGATACAACGATAAAAGATGCAAAGACTGCAGAAGGCCCCCTAAACAGCTCAATTTCGCTGTTTAGGGGGCCTTTTATTCATATTTCTCGTCCCCGGCGCTCTGATCCGGATCTGCCTTCACATACTTTCTGATCTTTCTGGCCGCGGTGGTCTGTCCGATATTCAGAGCACGGGCCACCTTCGTGGACGAGCCGTGCTTCTCCCAGGCCTTTCTGATCACCGCGCCCTCCACGTTTTCCAGGATCATTCTCAGATCCATGTCTTCCAGAGCCTCGTGGCTCCCGTTCCCCGTCATAAAACCGGCCGTATTCTGCTCCCGGGCCGACTCGATAAATCCCTTCGGCAGCAGATCTTTGCGCAGTACGTCTCCATCGGCCATCAGCACCATGCGGTGCACGGTATTTTCAAGCTCTCTCACGTTTCCGGGCCACGGATATTTGATAAACAGCGAGACCACATCATAGTCAAAGGTGTAGTCCCTCTCGTATTTTAAACTCAGGTACTTCAGAATACTCTTTGCCAGAGGCACGATATCCTCATACCTCTCGCTCAGAGGCGGAATATGGAAAGACGCCAGATTCAGCCGGTAAAAGAGATCCTCCCGAAACCGTCCCGCCTTGACTTCCTCTTCCAGATCTCTGTTCGTGGCGGAAATGACTCTGCAGTTGACCTCGATGGCCTTCGTCCCGCCCACTCTGCGAATTTTTCTCTCCTGCAGGAAGTGCAGGAGCTTTACCTGCAGATGCATAGGCATCTCGGAGATCTCGTCCAGAAAAAGAGTCCCGTTCTCAGCGGCTTCCACCAGGCCCTTCTTCCCGCTCTTTTCCGCTCCCGTAAACGCCCCTTTTTCATATCCGTAAAGCTCTGATTCGATCAATGTTTCGGAGATCGCGCCGCAGTTGAGCTCCACGAACTCGCCCGGAAGCCCGCTCAGCTTGTGGATCTTTCTGGCCAGCATAGTCTTTCCCGTACCGGTATCCCCCGTCAGCAGCACGGTCACGTCGTAGCCCGCCACTTTCTCGATCCGCTTCAGTACCTCTGCATACTTGTCGTTGAAGGTGCACATTCCTTCCTTGGCGGTCCACTCTCCGATATCCGGCTGCGCTCCGCTGCTGGTCCAGCTGTCTCTGCGAAACCGCTCCAGCATCTCGTCATAGAGCTGCAGTACCTTGCGCTCGGAAATGACGTCCCTGGTGAACGTGACGATCCACTGAAGCGAGTCTCCGTCGTCAAACAGTGGAAATGCCTCCCCCACGATATTGTAAAGGCCTCTCACCTCCGAGACGAGGGTCACCGGCCTGCGCGTCTCCATCACCCGCACTGCCAGCGCGGGTTTGATCACACCGGCTTTCTCAAGGTCAAACACCGATCTGCCGATCAGCTCCTGTGAAGTGAGTCCCCACATTTCCCGGAAATACTCTTCGTCGATGCACACCACCGTTCCCGCGCTGTCCGTGATCAAAATTCCATCGCAGCCAAGTTTTTTCAGTATGTTGAATATGATCCTTTCCTCTCCCATTGTTTCTTCTCCAGTACGCCCCATAAGCAGTAATAACCGTCGTTTTTTCTGTGAGGATGTGCAGCCGCCGAACCGCCCCACGCTCATTTTTTTATGGTAAAATCCGCGCAGGGCGTCCGCCGCGCACAGAATCCGTAAAATAGCCGACCTGTGGCTATTTTACCATAAACACTAAGCTCTGTCTTCGCCTTCGGCTCGCCAACCGCGGAGTATGGACATTGTACCATAAAAACCTCCGCTCCGGCATCCCAACCGCGAATGAGAGCTGTTTCTGCATAAAAAAGGTGGCTGCGCCTCTGCGCAGCAGCTGCTGTCATTGCCGCCGCCGGCTTCGATCGGCGCCGCCCTCACGCAAAAAGCCGCCCTTCAGGGCGGCCTGCCGTCATATTTGCTGCGTTCTCGATCTTCCTTCGCCTTCAGCCGTTCTCATTGGACGGGATAGACGTCTCTTTTGTCTCCGGCGTCTCGCTGCTCAGCCGCAGCAGCGTTTCCGCCAGAATGTGGGCGCCCAGCGCGATATCTTCGTAGTCCGTCCACTCGTCCCTGTGATGACTGATCCCGCCTCTGCCGGGCACGAAGAGGAAGAGCTGCGATCACTTCGCACCGAACACCAGTGTCCCCCTTTTCTTATCCCGCAGAAAGATAAACAGGACAACGGTGGCAACCACGGAAAGTGCGCTACCGAAGCAGAAGGTGAGCGGGTAGGCGGCGACGCCCCACTTGTCGAGCCAACTGCCGATCATGGCATGCTGGTACACATCGGGGATATAGCCGATGGCCGAGCCAAGACCGATAGCCGAGGCCGCCAGATTCGCTGGCAGTTTTGCCTCTGCAGGGATGGCGAACTGCACGCCGTAGCACATGGAGTTAAACCATGCAGTGATCAGAATGATGGCCATCAGAACGGGCAGCGTCAGGGCCTCGGTGGGAAGAATAACGATAGCGACCAGACATACGGCGGCGACGAGATTGCCAACAACAACAACCTTTGCCGGGGAGCCGATCTTATCAGAAATCATGCCGCCGAGAGGCGCGCCGACGATCTTCATGCCATAAGAGCGGAAGATAGAGAGGACCGCGCCAAAGGTGACTGTGATCCCCAGAACATCGGTAAAGTAAGAAGTGGTATAGCTGATACAGATCTCAATGCCATACACACAGAACAGGCAAATACCGAAGACCCAAACAGCTTTGTACCTGGCAACAGCTTTGAATCCCTCCAGCAGACCTTTGATGCCGCCGATCTGCTCTTGCTCCTCGTCAACGAAGTTCCAGCCGTTGGCCTTCTGCTCGTCCAACGCAGCTTTGACCGCAAAGTAGCAGAAAACAGCAATCGCAAAACAAAAGATCCCAAGGAATACGAACACGGCTCTCATCCCCTGACCGTCGCTGATGGAAGCGAAGTAATCATATATGGGCACCATCGTCAGACCGATGATGAAGTAGCCGAGACCGGAGGCGCCGGAGTAGAAACCATTCATCCTGCCCTGATACTCTGCGGGAGCCAGGATGCGCAGACCCTTGAAAATAGCGCCCCAGAACATAAACAGGCTGGTGAAGATCAGACCGAACCAGACCAGGGCCGTGGTCGCATAACTGGGGAACAACACAATCAGGAAGCACAATAGGCCGGTACCAATCGTGGAAAACAGCAGAACTTTTTTCACATCGTACTTTTCCACCAGAAGTCCGCCGATCGGAAGGGAAAAGACTTCGCCCAAGCCGTAGATCGTCAGAAGGAGCCCGAGCTGCTCATTGGTACAGCCGGTCAATTCGATCATGCCAAAATAAAAGGTATATTTGATATATGGGATGGTGAATACGATAGAGTTGATCAAACCGATGGATATAACTGCAAGAAGGACCTTTGGGGTCAGCCGGAATGGAGGTTTCTCTAACATGGCAACTTCTCCTCTCTTTGTGAACACATCACATTTTGTGTTTCTGTTTGGCGGAACAATTTATCCTATTCCTCTATTTTCGGGTGCATCAGGCTTCTCAAGCCTGGTTATGGAGATCCCCGTGATACCAAGGAAGATCGAGACCAGCGGGGAGATAAAACTAAAGAAACAATAAGGCATATACTCTACCGCAGGGATGCCCAGGGCCGCGACCATCACGGCCGCACAGGAGCTCCACGGCACGATGGGAGAGGTGACTGTAGCCGAATCCTCCAGTGCTCTGGAGAGATTCTGCGGCGCAAGACCCTGCTCCTCGTAATTCTTCCGGTACATTTTGCCCGGCAGGATGATGCCTAAGTACTGATCGCCGGTGATGATGTTGGTCGCAAGACAGGTCAGCACCGTACAGGTGATGAGCCCTCTGACCCCCTTGGTGATCGACAGCACCTTGCCGGCCAGAACATGGAGGATCTGCGTCGTATCAAGGACGCTGCCGAAGCAGATCGCGCACAGTGTCAGAGACATGGACCACATCATATTCTGGATGCCGCCGCCGGAGAGAAGAGATGAAAGCATCTCGTTTTCACACTCAAATGCGAAGCCATAGTTTAACGCAGTACTGATCGCGCCCAGGTCGTACCTCTGGAACAAGCTGCAGCACACTGCGCCAAGGACCACGCCCAGAAACAGGCTGGGAACTGCCGGCATCTTCAGCGCGCCCATGGCGATGACTACGCAGGGTACGATCAGCAGAACAGGTGAAATGTAAAAACTGGATGCGATGGTCTCTCCGATCTCCGCTACGATCCTCAGATCGCCGCTCCCGCCGCCGTACTTCATTCCCATAAACAAGAATATGATCCCTGAGATCACAAAGGAAATGCCGCTGCTGACCAACATATGCCGGATATGATCAAAAAGCGTTGCGCCGGATACCGCCGGGGCCAGATTCGTAGTGTCAGACAGCGGGGAGATCTTGTCGCCGAAATAGGCGCCGGAGATGGCAGCGCCTGCCGTGACCGGCATCGGTACGCCAAAGCCGGCGCCGATCCCCAGAAATACAACGCCCATCGTGCCCACAGCGGTCCAGCTGCTGCCCGTGGCCATTGATACGATCGCGCTGACGATCATCGTCATGACCAGAAAAAACTGCGGGTTTAGAATCTTCAGCCCATAGTAGATCAGCGTCGGGACGATCCCGCCCATGATCCAGACCGCTATCATCATGCCGATGATGCCGAATATCAGGATCGTTGTTGCGATCTCCTGAATACCGTTTCTGATGCTGTCCATGAGGTCATCCCATCTGAAGCCCAGCCGGATGATCGCGTACACAGAGATCACCGTGGTGGCAGCGATCAGTGGGATGTGCGCATCGCCGCCCAAAATGAAGATGTTGTACATCAGCAGGGCAAGTGATAATGCCATTAAAAGTAAACTCTCTATGAAGGGCGGTTCACTCGTTTTTTTAGCCATAGGGCCCCTCTCTTTCTTATTCTCGAAGAATCACGAGGGCATCAGCTGCCGCAACTCCTTCCCCCTCTGGATAGACGAATACGGGGTTGATATCCATTTCAACCAGATCGTTCACATGATCCACAGCAAACCTACCCACGTTCACCAACAGCTGGGCAAGAGCGTCCACATCCAACTTCGGCTGACCCCGATATCCGGTCATCATTTTGTATGCCTTGAGGCTCTGGATCATCTTCAAAGCATCTGTCCTGCTCAATGGCGCCGGGAACAGGGACACGTCTTTGAACACCTCGGTGAAAACGCCGCCCATTCCGCAGAGTACCATCGGCCCGAGGGCCGGGTCGTTGGTCACGCCAACGATCACTTCAGTTCCGCTTTTGAGCATCTGCTGCATCAAAATGCCATTGATCTTTGCATCAGGGCAGTGTTGGACACAGCTTTTCATGATAGCCTGATATGCGGCCCTTACTTCCTCTTCACTGCGGATATTCAGTTTTACGCCGCCTGCATCCGTCTTATGTAAGATGTCTGCCGATTCTACTTTCATGACCAATGGGAACCCGATCTCTTTCGCATGGGCGACGGCGCCCTCTTCTGATGTTGCGATCACTTCGTCCGGGACCGGTATGCCGTACCCCTTCAACAGCTCCTTCGAGGAATGTTCGGACAGGGCGGCTTTTTTGCCGGTGTTCTCCGTCTCCGGGATCGCCGCTTCCAGAGAATCGATGTCAGTCTCCTTGAGCCAGTTGACGTATTGAGCCAACTTTGCGATATGCTTGTAGCCGTAGGAGCATGGAGCGGTGACCGGTATGCCGACTTCCTTGAGTCTCTGGACGTACTCCGGCATCCTGCCGGACTCCACCGCGGGTATCACGAAGATCGGCTTTGTTACACGACCTTCCTTTCTCAATTTGATCAGCCCTTCCGACATGTGCTTGACGCACAGGTCCGTCAATTCATTGACGATCGTGATGCCAACGACCGCCATGTCGAAGTTCTCATCATTGATGATGAGTTCCGCGGCACCGGCAAACTGATCCGTGTCGTAACAGATGTCTGCTGTGGTGTCCAGGGGATTGTTGATCGTGGCAAATTCTGCCAATACGCCCTTGAGGGCTTCCTTGCCCTGTTCTGAGAAATCGGGGTAATTGATGTTGTACATCGCGCCCACATCGCAGGCGACGCCGTTCTCGCCGCCGGAGCCGTTCAGCGACACCACTCTGTCGCCCTTGGGCAGTGCGGGGATCGTGTCGATCATGTTGGCAAGGCTGGCCAGATCCTCCAGGTCATCCACCCGAATGACGCCGTACTTTTTGAAGATAGCTTCAAAGGCAGCGTCCGATCCGGAGAGACTCCCGGTGTGGGAGGAGGCCGACTTGCTGCCCTTCTCCGATCTTCCGATCTTGAGGAGGATGACGGGTTTCTTTTTCAGCGCGGCCTTCTTCAGGATACTGACAAACTTTTGGGGGTTCGTCACACCCTCGATGTAGGAGACGATCACCTTGGTATCCTCATCATCGACCAGGAAATCGATGTAGTCGATGACCTCCACGATCTTGCTGTTGCCGCAGGAGATTACGTAGGAGAAATCCGTTTTTCCACTGTCAAGGAGCAATGTGCAGATCATCCCGCTCTGGGATACCAGGCCCACATGGCCCCGCTTGTGGG
>Ga0129308_1003888_pt1 | contig 10106 bp, 7 predicted proteins | sample L827metagenome_FD_94440 | JGI IMG/M metagenome (GOLD analysis project Ga0129308, IMG submission 94440) | Ring-tailed lemur group fecal microbial communities from Wisconsin, USA - L827 metagenome | ecosystem: Host-associated > Mammals > Digestive system > Large intestine > Fecal | place: USA... | reverse complement strand
CGGCTGCGGTACCTTACGGATCACGTGATCAGCCGGAGCTGCACCGACAACGGCGCCGATTTCCATACGCTTCGCAACATAATCCGGATGATAGACTTCATCTACCAGCCCGGTTGCCAGACCAATCTGATTGCCGTAGGAGCTGTAGCCTGCCGCTGCTTCCTGTGTGATCTTTCTCTGCGGCAGCTTGCCGGAAAGCGTCTCTTCGATCGGCTTACGCGGGTCAGCTGCACCTGTTACACGCATCGCCTGATATACATAAACACGCCCTGAGAGCGGATCCCGGATCGCGCCGCCCAGACAGGTTGCTGCACCGCCAAACGGTTCGATCTCCGTCGGGTGGTTGTGCGTTTCGTTTTTGAACATCACCAGCCAGTCTTCTTCCTGCCCGTTGATCTTCGCCTTTACCTTGATGCTGCAGGCATTGATCTCTTCGGATTCATCGAGGTTATCGATCTTATCGTATTTCTTTAAATATTTTGTGCCGATGCACGCCATGTCCATCAGGCAGAGATTTTTCTCCCGGTCACCGTAAACATCGCGCCGCATTGCCATATACTGATCAAATGCTTCCTTCACAACCGCTCCGTAAGGGCTGTCCTCAAATTTGATGTCTTCCAGCGTCGTATTAAAGGTCGTATGTCTGCAGTGGTCGGACCAGTAGGTATCGATGACCTTCAGCTCCGTCAAGCTCGGGTCACGCTGCTCATCCTCTGCATAATAACTCTGAACAAACTGGATATCCGCAGGACTCATGGCAAAACCCATTTCCCTGCGATAGCCCTCCAGTGCCGCTTCATCCATGCTGCGGAAGCCTTCAATTACGGCAACATCCTCCGGCACGGTCGTTTCCATTTCCAGTGTCTCCGGCTTCGCGATCTCCGCCAGACGGGAGTCTACCGGATTGACGCAGTAGCTCTTAATGCGTGCGAGCTGCTCCGGCGTTACAGCTCCTTCCAGCACGATGATTCTGGCAAACTTTACAGTAGCATCCGCTTCTGCATTCATCAGCTTGATGCACTGCGCTGCAGAGTCCGCTCTCTGATCATACTGACCCGGCAGATATTCTACTGCAAAAAAAACAGCAGAATCCGCATCGTTCGGCATCGTCTCTTCATAGATGATGTCAATCGCCGGTTCTGCAAACACGGTAGTCTTCGCCGCTTCATAAGTCGCGTCGTCAATTCCATCAATATCGTAACGGTTGAGGACTCTGATTCCGGTGAGCGATTCAAGGTGCAGATTCTCCTTTACATCCCGGAACAGGCCTGCTGCTTCTACGTCAAAGCCTTTTTTCTTTTCAACGTAAATTCTTCTTACCATGGATTTACCCTTTCTCCTGTCGTTACACATTGTCTATTGCTTTAATGTTAGCACTTTTTGCGAATTATATCAACACTGTTTCGCGATAAATCTTGAAATTTCAACGGTTTATCGAACTATGTCAAGGATTGATTGTTTTATCGTTCGTGTTTTGAGATGGCGCTTCTTTCCCGGATTTGACTTTTCCCCTTTCATGCGGTATCTTAGATAACAACCACAACATCTGGAATATCAAGCAAAGGATTTTACATATATGGCACTACAATTTTGCTCGTTCGCCAGCGGCAGCAGCGGGAACTGCTATCTGGTGCGCAATGATCATACAGCAATTCTCATCGATGCAGGCATTTCCGGAAAGCGGATTTTCCAGGGACTTTCCGATACGGGAACCCCGTTCGAAAACGTGGCTGCACTTCTGGTGACGCATGAACACATCGATCACGTAAAGAGTCTGCCGGTCGTTTCCAAAAAGCTTCCCAACGTTCTGGTCTACGCCAACGCGGGTACCTGGGATGGCATAGAACGGCCCGTCGCTGCGGAAAAGCAGCGCGTTTTTCAGACCGGTCAGGATTTTCAAATCGGTGAATTTCTGATCCGGTCCTTTCCGATTCCCCACGATGCTGCAGAGCCGGTAGGCTTCTCCATCTACAGCGATGGACGTCAGATCAGCATCGTCACCGATGTCGGCTACATCACCGAGGAAATCTTCGAAGAGATCATCGATGCGGATCTGCTCCTGCTGGAAGCCAATCATGAAGAAGAAATCCTCCTGATGGGGCGATATCCCTATCCATTAAAACGCCGCATCCTCGGCGAACACGGACATCTTTCCAACGTCAATGCCGGAAAATGCCTGTGCCAGCTGATTCAGCGCAATCAAAAAAAGCGCCAGGTACTGCTCGGACATCTGAGTCACGAAAACAATGATCCATCGGTGGCACTGCTGGCGGTGCGCAATACCCTGATGGAGCAGGACATCATTCCCGGAAACAGCCTGCGGCTGGAAGTCGTGCTGCGGGACTGCTGCAGCTGTCTGTATGAGGTCTGAGTTCGGAAATGCCGGACGGACGTACTGCCGACACATCAATCATAGGAGATCAGCAATATGAACATCACCGTAATTGCCATTGGCAAATTGAAGGAACGCTATTGGCGGGAAGCCATCGACGAATACAGCAAGCGGCTCAGCAAATACTGCTCCCTGCAAATCATCGAACTGAAGGAGTCCCTGCTGCGTGCCAATCCCTCACCTGCAGACGAAGAAGCCGTCAAACGGGCAGAGGGTGAGGAAATTCTCGCCAAAATAAAAAAGGGCGATTATGTCATCACCCTGGAAATCAAAGGCAAGCCGCTTTCCTCCACCGGTCTGGCAGATCGTATGAACCAGCTGGCACTGGAAGGCAAAAGCGACATCGTCTTCATCATCGGCGGTTCTCTGGGTCTTTCCGCAGAGGTCAGCAAACGCGCCAATTTCAAATTATCATTTTCTGCAATGACCTTCCCGCATCAGATGATGCGTGTCATCCTGCTGGAGCAGATCTACCGCAGCTTCAAAATCAACCGCAACGAAGCCTATCACAAATAGCCAAACAGAAAACCCGTATTGCTAAAACCGCAAAAAGACATCGCACAACCCGCGATGTCTTGCAGATTACCGTTACAGCTCCAGCATGCGTTTCCGAAATACCGGATCGTTTGTCAGACGGTCAACGATCGTATCCATTACGGCCGGATCGTACAGCGATTGCTGCAGCAGCCGCGCCTCCTTCAATTCATCTGCGCCGTAACGGTCTTTCGGCATTGCGTCTTCATAGATCTCCTGCAGCAAAGAGCCGGACAGGCAATTCATCTCCAGCGCCTGCAGCGCCGCCTCTGCCGCCGCCCTTGCAGAATCCGCGGCCGCCGAAAGCCCATCATTCATCAGCGGCATCATCACCGAAGCTGCATCGCCAATTAACATTGCACCATTCACGCAGCGCTGCATATCCTGCGTCACATCCGAAAGCTGCCCGCTTTTCCATGGTGTGATCTGTTCGGCCGCTTCAAACATCGCAGCCATCTTTGGCGAATGCTCCAGAATCCTGAAAAATCGCTCCGTCAAATCGATTCCTCTGTAGGCATTCCGATCCAGCACCATCAAGCCTACATTGCAATAGCCTCCGGAAACACCGGCTGCACCGGTCGGCATCACCCAGAGACAGCACGGCTTCACAAGCTCATCGAAGCAGAGGATCCCGTAGGCGTCATACTGCTCCTTCGCAAGGCTTCGCTCTAAATGAATACCCTTGAAATATGCACGCTGTCCCAGCAGAAGACTCTGCGGCTTTTCTTTTGCCAGCCCCAGCTTCTTGGCAATCACGGAATATGCACCATCGGCACCGATCACCAGCTTACTGCGCAGCTCTGTTTCCACACCGCACTCCCGGATCTTCACGCCGCAGATTGCTCCATTTTCTTCGAGAACATCCAGCGCCCTGCAGCCCTGACGGAATTCTGCGCCCCAACGCAGCGCTGCGTCGGTCAGCAGTGCATCCAGTTTATATCGCGGTGTGCAATAGCATTCAAACGGTACTGTCGCAGCCATGCCCTTATCGCTGACAAGCTGCAGATTTCTGATGCAGGTACTCATTTTGTCGAGCGCATCGATTGCGCCCAGGGCATTGATATGGGAAACAATTCCTTCCCGCAGCAGATCGCCGCAGGCTTTATCCCGCGGAAAATGCTCCTTGTCGATCAGCAGGACATCGACACCTGCCTTTGCCAGATACGCCGCACAAATCGCGCCGGCCGGACCGGCTCCGACTACGATTACATCACGTTCTATCTTAATCATCCTCTGTACCTCCCGCAAACAGATTTCCGGCCTGTCTCCGAAGCTCCCGCCACGACTCTTCCTGCTGCTGTTCGAGTCCTGTCATGGTAATGGCATTGGTCGGACAATATTGCATACAGATCCCGCAGCCCATACATTGTTCAAAACGTTCCTTATGATATCCGCACGCCATACAGCGGGAGGCTTCCGTTTCTGCCTGCTGCCGGCTGTAGACAGCCTGTCCCGCCTCCGGAACCGGCTGTTTCTGCGGCGATTTTCCTGCCAGAATCTCGTGCGTGACGGCCTTTTCTTTTGGCTTTCGTTCTAGGACGGAAATCGCCATTCCGCCCTTTGCCAGATAATTATCAATTGCTGCCGCTCCCGCGCGCCCGGCATCCGGTCCGCTCATATCATAATCGCCGAGCGAAAGCACGCCCGGTATTTTCGTTTCCAGTCTTTCATTCACGAGCGGATATCCTGTCACGTTCAGCGTCAGCTCCGGGTTTCTGACCGCCAGCGTATCGGTATCCGCGCGGCGCGTATTGCACAGCACCAGCGTATCGCAGGCGGCGTTCATCGAGAGATTATTTTCCAGAATCTTGCAGTCAATGCTGTCCACCCGGCCGTCTTTTTGATTGATCCTGGACAGCATGACGCCCGTCACCAGGTTGACGCCTTCCTCGAGAGCGAGGTTTACTGCCGAAGTCGTTGCTTGCAGCCCGCCGCGGCTGCATTCCGCCATCAGCGTCACCTCTTCGCAATGTTCCCGCAGCACGCGCGCAGCGTCCAGCGCCATTTCATCATTGCCAAGCACCAGCACCTTTCCGCAAAGACCTTCCGGCACCTCCTGATGCAAAAGCGCACGCATCAGCGTCACAACATCCCAAACACCGACACTGTCTGCATGCTCAATCTTCGGTTTTCTGCCAGCCGTTTCCCCCATTGCCAGAAGTATCGCTTCATAGCCGTCAGCTTTTAGCTGCGCAAATCCCGGATTCACACCGACTGTCGCATTGTATACGACCTCGATGCCCGACTCCTCTACCTTTTTCAATTCCTCAATCAGCCGCCCTCTGTCAATGCGTTTTTCTGAAAAGAGCCATCGGCAGCTTCCTCCGAGCCCAGCGGTCTTTTCAAAAATGGTCGGCTGATATCCCTTTTTCGCAAGGGAAATAGCTGCCGTAATGCCGGCTATTCCACCGCCGGCGACCGCAACCTTCTTTCCGCCGTGCCGATTCAGCAGTACCGGCATTTTTTCTTCAATGCCCGCAGAACGCAGCATCGGCAGTATGTCATCCACCAGCTTAGGAGCTGCAGCTGACATTCCATCAACCCGAGCAGTTTCCCGCTGCGGCCGGATCCTCGGAATATTTTCCGGATAAATCGTCTCGCCATCCGGGGCATTCCGCAGCTGCCGTTTTTTCTGCGGCAGCGTCCGCTGCTGCAGCGCCCGGTCAATTTCCCGCGCGGCCTGCCGTCCGGCTGCCATCGCCCCGGCAATGGAACTGCTTTCTCCGGTCACGTCCCCACAGGCAAAAATCATAGCCTTGTTTGTTCGATGATGTTTGTCTATTCGCAGACAGCCATCCGGCCAGGTCTCTGCATTGATAATGCTGCTGATATCGCTCTTCTGACCCACTGCAAAAATAACGGTATCGCAAAGTACATTGTATTCGCTTCCTCTGATCCCATGAACCCGCAGAACGCCGCGTTCATCCTCCAGATACTCAACCCGCTCAAACTCCACGGCTTTTACGGCTCCTTTTTCCCGGATAATCTGTTTCGGTGCCGTCAGCACACGGAATTCGATGCCCCGTTCTTCTGCAGCCTGCAGTTCCTCTCCGGATCTCTGCAGATTTTCCTCGGATTCGATGGTTGTGCACAGAATCTGTTTTCCCTGTCCTGCCAGGTATTCTGCCAAATCCAAGGCAAAATCTCCTCCGCCGACAAGCACAATATGATCTCCCAGCGCAACCTCCGGTTCTGTTTCCGATGCCATGCCGTTTATCATCCGCATCACAGAAACAGCATCATAGACATGTGTTCCTTCCGCACCCGGAATCGGCAGAAGCCTTCCGTACGAAGCTCCAGCTGCGATCAGCACCGCTGAGAATCCCTCTGCCCACAGTTCTGACAGCGGCACTTCGCAGCCTATATGCTGGTTGCAGCGCACCTCGATTCCCGCGGATGTAATTCGTTCAATTTCCACCGCCAGTTTCTCCCGATCCAGCCTGCTTTGCGGAATGCCCCAGCTCATGGCTCCGCCCAGCCTGCTGTCCTTTTCAAAAATCGTCACGGAATAGCCCAGCTTCGCCAGATCATGCGCTGCCGTAATCCCCGCCGGACCGCCGCCGATGACTGCAATTTTCTGATAACGGTTGAGAATGTACTTCACCGGCTTTGGCTCTATCCGGCTCAGAATATATCGTTCCAGCGCCTGCATGCGAACAGGTTCATCAAGCAGTTCCCGTTTGCATACAGTCTGACAGAAGTGGTCGCAGACCTGCGAGCAAACCCATGGCAGCGGGTTCTTCTCCGCGATCATCCGATAGGCGGATTCGATATCTCCCGCCTTTACAAGCGCGGCTACTGCCTGCGGCACGATTCCCAGCGGACAGCCTGTCGAACAGGTGCTTTCCACCGCATACCGCTTTGCATCCTGGTAATATGGAAATCCGCTGAATACGGTTTTCTGGTATTCTGCTATGGCTCCGGTTGGGCAAAGCTCTCCGCACTTGCCGCAGTTGATGCAGCGGCGGCTGTCGATCTGCGCCTGCACGGTTTTATCGATCGTAAGATTAAAATTCATCGGCTCCTCCTATGACAGCTCCAGAGCTGCCAGCTCATCTCCCAATGCAATACACATCTGTGACGGAAGGATTTCCTTCAGCATCGCAACCGCATCCTCCGCACGAACGGCCTGCAGTTCATGTGTACGAATCCACTGCGCGCACATTCTGATAAACCCGTAATCCTGCAGACCATGCCATTTGAAATTCGTATCCCGCAATGCCAGCAGAAAAATGACGCGGGAAGTATCTTCCCAGCGGATTTCTTCCTCCAGATAGCGCATTTCCGGAGAATTCGCATAGAGATTATCAAATTCACTGCGCAGCCGCTCGATTTGCTTATCGATCGCCCGCATGCGGCGCTGTTCCCTGCGTCCCTCGTACAATCCAAACTCCAGTGCCATGACCGTCCCTCCTGTCTTCAAATATTCTTTAGTATATCATGTTTCCTGCAAAACCGCAAAATTCCGATCTTGCAGGAAACCGACAATCAGGCCTCCACACGCGCTGCAATCTCACGAACTGCTGCAATCGCCTCCTCGATTTCCCTCTCGCTCGTATAGACGCCCGGACAGAGCCGCACACATCCGAGGTCTCCCGTACCGATGGTCTGATGCGCCAAGCCGCTGCAGTGGAAGCCCGCACGCGTTGCAATGTCAAATTCATCGTTTAAAAGCAATGCAACTTTTTCGCAATTCATCCCGACAATATTCATCGCGACGACCGCCGTCTTTTCGCGGCAATCCTGCGGCCCATAAAGAAGCACGTTGGGAATTTCGGCAAGACCGTTTTGCAAGCGCCCGGTTATTTTTTCTTCATATGCTTCGATAACATCCACACCGACTCTGTTAAGTACGCGAACCCCTTCGCCCAGACCGATGATGCCCGGACCATTTACGGTTCCCGCTTCGTAACCTTCCGGGAACTCACACGGCTGCTTCTGCTCTTTGGAACGGGTTCCGGTTCCGCCTTCCAGCAGCGGACGCAGCGCGATTCCCTCCTTGATATAGAGAAAACCCGTGCCCTGCGGTCCCAAAAGCCCTTTATGTCCGGGCGCTGCCAGCAGATCAATATGCTGTTCCTTTACCGATATTTTCATATGGCCGACGCCTTGTGCACCATCAACCATAAAAAGAATGCCATGGCGCAGCGCCAGACGCCCCAGCTCCTTCAGCGGCATTTTCGTCCCTGTCACGTTTGATGCGGCAGTTATGAGGATCATTCTGGTATTCACGCGAATGGCTTTTCGTACCAGATCGACAGAAAGCCGCCCCCTGCGGTCACAGGGAAGTACCGTGACCTGAACGCCGGATCGCTCCAGATGCCGCAGCGGCCGAATGACAGAATTATGCTCCATGGAAGTCGTGATCACGTGATCTCCCGCGTGCAGAATCCCTTTTAACGCCAGATTGATTGCTTCCGTGCAGTTTTTTGTAAATAGAATTCGTTCAGGAGTATCGATTTCCAGGAGCTTTGACAGTTCCTGCCTCGTTTCGGCAATTCCTCTTGCCATTTTCATCGCCATATCGTGACCGGATCTGCCAGGATTGGCACAGTAACAGGTCATAACATCCGCAACCGCATCGATTACTTCGGGCGGTTTGGGAAAGGATGTCGCACCATTATCCAGATATATCATATAAACCTCTCTTTCACACCGGAAGATAGTATCCTCTTTTTTCGATCATTTCATCATAGCAAAAAACACAGACTGTAATATTCAGCCTGTGTTATGGTATGCACGTATTTTATTTCTGTGTCTGTCTTTGTCTGTCTTTGCGGATTCTTCTGACCGCTGAATTTCTCCGGGCACTCATACGCTCCACTGCCGGTCCGCGATCCGCGCCAGCAGAGATTTTTTCACAGTGATCGCTTCCTGCGGACACATTTCCTGACAGCAGTAGCATTTGATGCATTTGCGATAGTCGTAAACTGCAATGCCGCGGCCATCCCGTTCTGCGCCTGCCGGCTTGACAACGGCAATCGCCTTTCCCTCCACCGGACAGGCATTCACGCAGATTCCGCAGCCGATACATCGCTGACGATGCACGACCGGCTTCTTTTCCAGAAATGGCGCCAGAAACCGGATCGGCTTCAAGGCACCGCGAAACTCCGCGCTGCGCTGCACGTCGTATGACTTATCGCCAAATTGCGATGCTGTTTCCTTTGCCGTCAGAACTCCGTTTTCCGTAAGGCAGACCACATCTGCAAAAGAGCCTACGCCCTGTTCCTGTCCGCAGACATTCGTAGGGACAAGCTCCGGCTTCAAATACACCAGATGGCAGAACATTGCATCCAGCGCCACCGGATCCGTCGCCGCCAGAATCACGCCCATCTTTTTCGGCGTTCCGGACTGCGGACCATTTCCTTCCATGGCGACAATTCCATCCATGATGTGCAGCTTCGGCTTTACAAGACGGTTGAGATCTGCCGTCATCTTGGCAAAGGTTTCTGCCGTCGCATACTTGGCATGCGATGCGCTCTTATTGATCCCGAACACGCAGCCGAAGGTGTTCTTCACCGCACCGGTAATGCGTTCCAGCTGATGGGTCTTCATCTTGCAGATATTGATCATGCCATCGGCCGCAAGTACTTCGTCACAGAGAACGAATTTGTCGGCAATCCTGCCCTCGGGAAATGGCACCTCGGTGCCGGATTCAAAACGCCCCAACGGAATCCCCAGCTTATCAGCCGCTGCTTTGATACCGCATTCCTCTGCGACCTTTTCTACCCGAATCACAGGATTTCCGGGAGAATCCCCATATTTCAAATGATGATATCCTGCCTGCTGCAGCAGTCTCCCTACGGCTTCGAACACCGCCGGATGTGTGGTACATGCCCGGTCGGGATCCGCTTTGGCCAGCAGATTCGGCTTCAAGATCAGGAGGCTGTCCTTCGTCACGTGCGCGGTATGCAGCGCATTCTGCAAATTTCCCGAACAATCGCAGCCGCCGCCTGACTGGTCTACTCCTGCCGTTTCCCTTTGCGCACGCGCTGACCCGCAGCTCTCCTCCTGCGGCGCTTCCAGCACCTGCTCCAGACCGCCCAGCAGCTCCACAGCCTTTGCAACTGCGGCATCCACTGCCGGCTGTTCATAAGAATCACATGGTACCAATGCGACCTTTGAGACCTTCAAATCCGTCAAAAGTTCCTGATTCATCGCTTCTCTCCATTTCCTGCCG
>Ga0129308_1003887_pt1 | contig 10106 bp, 4 predicted proteins | sample L827metagenome_FD_94440 | JGI IMG/M metagenome (GOLD analysis project Ga0129308, IMG submission 94440) | Ring-tailed lemur group fecal microbial communities from Wisconsin, USA - L827 metagenome | ecosystem: Host-associated > Mammals > Digestive system > Large intestine > Fecal | place: USA... | reverse complement strand
GCTGCTTACGATTGCCCAACTGCCGCTTTCCAGGAAGTGCCCCAGGAAGTAGGACAACAGGACCAGCCCCGTGACCAATATGCCCTGATAGGCCGCATCGAATCCCATGCCGCCCGTGAAAATGCCTGCCCTGGTATCGCGCGGCTTGCGGCGCATGCTATCTGCTTCGGCGCGCTCCATGCCGAGCGCAAGGGCAGGAAAGCAATCCGTGACCAGATTGATCCACAGAAGGTGCGCCGGCTTCAAAATCGTAAAGCCCATAAGCGTCGCAATGAAAATGCACAGCACCTCGCTCATGTTGGAGCCGAGCAAAAATTGAACCGCTTTTCGGATGTTGTCGTAAATGCGGCGGCCTTCCTCCACGGCGACGACAATTGTTGCAAAATTGTCGTCCGCCAGCACCATATCGGCAACATTTTTCGTTACGTCGGTCCCCGTAATTCCCATGCCGATGCCGATATCCGCGGCCTTGATCGAGGGAGCGTCGTTGACGCCGTCGCCGGTCATCGCGGTCACATACCCCGCCTTTTGCCATGCGCGCACAATTCGTGTTTTATGCTCCGGCTGAACGCGGGCATAGACGCGGATGTCCTGAAATACCTGTTCAAAATCCGCATCGCGCATGGCGCTGAGCTCGCTTCCGGTGATGGCCTGCATGCCTTCCGTGAGAATGCCGAGTTCTGTTGCAATTGCGGCGGCGGTGTCCACATGGTCGCCGGTAATCATGATCGGGCGGATACCGGCGTCGCGGCACTCTGAAATTGCAGCCTTCACCTCCGGACGGATGGGATCGATCATTCCGCAGAGACCGATAAAACAAAGTCCCTGTTCCAGCGTTTCCGGCTCATAATTTGCAGGCTCTCTGTCCCAATCGCGTTTTGCACAGGCCAGTACGCGGAGCGCCCTGTCTGCCATGGCTTTGTTGGCAGACAGGATGCCGGCGCGGTATTCGCCGGTCATCGCGACGGGTCTGCCATCCTGCAGATAGTGCGTGCATGCTTCGACGATGATATCCGGCGCGCCCTTGGTATACTGAACGGCTCCGCTGGCGGTTCGGTGGACGGTAGACATCATTTTTCGCATGGAATCAAAGGGGGCTTCGCCGCAGCGGGGGAATTCTTCCTCCAGACTTGCCTTGTTTAATCCGGCTTTGCATGCCCATGCAACCAGCGCGGCCTCGGTAGGTTCCCCTGTGACCGTCCCGGTTTCGTCCATCTCTGCGTCACAGCAGAGCGCCATGGCCGCGGCAAGCGTTTTTTCATCGTCTCCGAAGAAATCCACCACCGTCATTTTATTTTGCGTCAGCGTACCTGTTTTATCGGAGCAAATGATTTGCGCGCAGCCCAGGGTTTCCACCGCGGTGAGCTTGCGGATGATGGCGTTGCGTCTGGACATGTTGGTGACGCCGATGGACAGCACGACAGTCACAACGGCGGCCAGTCCTTCCGGAATTGCCGCTACGGCGAGAGAGACGGCAATCATAAAAGAATCGAGCACAAACTGGAAATTGTACGTACTGGCCTTTAACAACTGTACGGAAAATACAACCAGAGAGATGCCAAGCACCAGCCATGTGAGAATTTTGGAGAGCTGATTCAGCTTGATCTGCAGCGGCGTTTTGCTGTCCTGCGCTGCAGAGAGGGCGCCGGCAATTTTCCCCATCTCGGTGTCCATTCCCGTCGCTGTGACGACGGCCGACCCGCGGCCATAGACCACCGTGCTGCCCGAATAGACCATGTTTTTGCGGTCGCCCAGCGAAATCTCTCCGTCTGCGAGGTTCAGAGCATCCACATATTTCGTCACCGGCACAGATTCGCCGGTCAAGGCGGCTTCCTCCACCTTTAGGCTTGCGCTTTGCAGGAGCCGCGCGTCGGCCGGAACCGCATCGCCGGCCTCTAACAGGATCACATCACCAACAACGAGCTCTTCGCTTCGAATGCTTGTAACTTTTCCGCCGCGCAAAACCTTTGAGGTCGCCGCCGTCATTTTCTGCAAAGCCTCTATCGCCTTTTCGGCCTTGCTTTCCTGGAAGACGCCCAAAATTGCGTTGACGATGACAACCGCCAGAATAATCACGGCGTCTGCAAAGCTCTCACTTTGCAGCACTGCCAATGTGCCGCTGATTGCCGCGGCAGCCAGGAGAATCACAATCATGGGGTTTGCCAGCTCTTCAAAAAATCTGCGGAGAAGCGACTTTCCGGGAGCCGCTTCCAGTTGGTTTTTGCCGTCGGATTGAAGACGCCGCTCCGCTTCCGCCTGCGTCAGACCTTCCACGGAAGAGCCGAGCTCGCGCAGAACGCATTCGGGACTTTCGCAATCATACTTCATGTGGAACACTCCTTTTTACCTGAGAGACGGGCATGACCGCCGTATCTTCTGGGATTGTATCACGCCGCGGCGGTCCATGCGTGTCGCAACCGGGGACAGCCGGCCCGGCTTTTTTACAGCATTAGAATAGCGAAAAAGAAGGCGGGACTGGCAAGCAGTCCCGCCAAGGTCTATTTTTCGCGGATTTCCAGATAATAGTGTTCCTGTGCTGGGTCGAGTAAGACCGTTGTTACCCCGCTTTCCGGATCAAGCCCCAGGTTTTGATCGACAATTTCGATGTTCTCTGCGTGGCTGACAGAGACCGTTTGAACGGAAAAGGACAGATCGGAGCCGAGTCCGGTGACAAGGTCATAGCCCTGGATGCCGGTCCGCGCTGTGTCCGCGCATTCAAAATCAAAGCTGGGCGCCTTCCGGAAGGAGGCCGCGGCTTCCACGGCGCCGCCGGCGGGGATTGTCACCTCCACCGCAAGATAGAAAACCCGGTCCTGATACATGGCCTCCTGCAGAATGTCGTCGAGCCGTCCGTCGGCGTAGCGGTCCATGGGCGCGTCCGAACCGGAGCCGTACTGAAGGAACAGAAGCGCGGCGGCCTGCTGATAGACCTCGAGGGAAAAACCGTCGGCGGTGCCGTTCACATTGCCGTCCCAGAACCAGTCGGAATGGGTTTTGACCAGATCGCGGAAGACGCTGCCCAGGGTCGTCTCCGTCCGGACCACGTCACAGGAAACCGTGTCCAGCTCTTCGCCATCTTTGCAGCCGCCGTCCTCGTAGCCCTGAAGCGTATAGCTGCCGAGATCCTCGCCGCGTACCACAAGGAGATGGCGGTCAAAATCACGCTGCACACCGGGGACAAAATAGCTGCAGCGCTGGCTGCCGGTCTCCTCGTCCCACGAGCGGCCATTGATGCCATAGGTCAGAATGCTGGTCTTCGATGAATCGGCGGTGAATTGAATGGACTGCGTTGCCGCCGGGTGCTCCTCCGAATTTCCGGTGGAATTCAGAAATTCATAGACAACGACAGGCTCTTCCAGATCGATCTCCGGAGAGAGCGCGGTTTGAAGATAGCTTCCGTCCGCAAGCAGCGTGCGGTAGTCCTCCCAGATTCCCGGTTCGCGCAGATTGAAGGTGCCGTCATTCTCTCCGTTCTCTGTCAGGATGCCGGAAAAACCGCCGGCATAGCCGCCGGCCAGCAACGTTGCCGCAGCGGGGACGCCGTCGATGCTGAGCGAGGCTTTGACGCTGCCGAAATCTCCAAAGCTGCCTGCGAAGGGATAGAGCAGCGTTGTCGTCACATCGGCGTCCGTCGTATTGGTCAGCTTGTAGACGTCGCGGACGCTTGCTCCCCAGACCTCCTCTGCGCCGCTTTCCAATGTGCCTGGCGAGAAGTCCAGACTGAGAGCGCGCTCTGCACTCAGGGAATCCGCGGCGTCCAGAGCGGTCAGCGGGAAGACCGGCCCGGCATAGGACATAAAGCCGCTCCCGGCATCCTCATGACCAGTATATCCGCTGCCGCTTTCAGCCGGCGTAGTTGGCGGGGCGCTTCCATATCCCTGGAAGCCGCCGGTTATGAGCCAGGCCGCGCCGCCAACCAGCAGAAGCGTCACACATGCCGCCGCAGCCAAAGCGCGGAGCCATGGCCGCTGTACAGCGGCGGGGGAGGAGGCGCCTTGCGCCTCCTCGATGAGTTCCTGGTCCAGCAATCCCAGAATGCGAAACAGCCGTTCCCGTCTCATAGTTCCACCCCTTCCTTCTCAAGATAGGTCCGCAGCGCCTTTCTGGTGCGGAACAGGGAGGATTTTACCTTCCCGATGCTGCACCGGAGATCCGCTGCGATCTGCAGCAGGTCTGCGCCATACCAATAGCGTTTGATAAAAATAATCCTTTGTTCCGCCGGAAGCGCTCTCAGAAAAATTCCGATCAGATCGGCAATCTCCTGATCCTCCAGCATTTTCTCGGCGCCGCATGGATCCGGGATGCAGGCGTCCAGCTCTCCAAGCAGAATTTCCGTCTCGTCTCCGCCGCGTTTCTGGGTGCGCGTTTCCTTCCAGCGGTCCAATGAGAGGTTGCGGACGATGCGTCCAAGCCAGGCGCGAAATGCCGTGGGCTTGGTTGGCGGGATGGCGTTCCAGGTCCGGAGATAGGTGTCGTTGACACATTCTTCTGCGTCGCCGTTGTTCCGGACAATGTTCCAGGCCACGCTGTGCAGGAACCTGCCGTATTTATTTGCTGTTTCCATAATTGCAAATTCGGACCTGTTCCAATACAGGTCAATGATCTCGGCGTCTTCCATCGGCATTCCTCTCTTTCTGTCTCTCTACCTATTCTGACGAGAAAAAGTGGCATATGGTTTTTCGTTCAGAAAAAAATCCGGGATATTTTCTCCCCAAATCGAGAAAATTTTCAGGCGCACCGGCGCAATATGGCGGCAGCCTGCGGCTTCGAAAATCGGACGGCCACAGGCGGAAAAAGGGCCTGTATGCTTCTTTACAGACGAAAACGCCCCATTTATACTAGGGAAAACAGGCAATATGAGCGCCTGTTAGCCTGAAAAAAGCGGCACAGCGGCCGTTTCCATGCTGCATCCGGCGGAGACGGCGCTGGTCAAGGAGGACGAGGATATGTCTGACAAAACATGGAAAATTTCCGGATTTTCTGAACTCTCCAGCGGGACGCTGGGAAACAGCGGGCAGAATCTGTATGTTTCCCGAAAAGGCGTCCTTCAGCGGATCTGGCGGTTTGACGTCAACAATGACGGCTATGTCGATCTGCCGGTTGCAAACAGCCATGGCTTTAATGAGCACCCGAGGCTTCATGTAATTACCGATCCGGCGGGAAAGGCTGCCTGCCAGGAGGTATTCACCCAGGGCGCCCAGTCGGCGGCGGTCGCGGATTTAAACGGAGACGGCTACGAGGATTTGGTGATTGCCGTCACGCATGACGGCCACCATGTCGATCTGGCCTCCTATGTCTATTTTGGCGGGCCCGACGGCATTACAGAAAACCGGAAGATCGACCTCTCGGCGCCGGCCTGCACCTGCACCGGTATCGGAGATTTTGATGGAGATGGGAAGAAGGAAATCTGCTATTTGATTGCGGACGATCCGGATGAGGCGTCCGCCGCCCACCGTACGAACATCCGCCTGCGCGTTTACCATCAGGACGACAACGGCTTCCGTATGAATGCCTTCCGGGATTTCCCGACTGATATCTCCTTTTTCTGCGTCTGCGACGTGGACGGAGACGGCTGCGACGACCTCTATTGCAGAAAGAGCAACGGAGAATGGGGAATTCTCTGGAGCGAAAATGGGGAATTTTCTCAGGAAAATTATCTCAAAATCAAAGAGCCCACGGATGACGACGCCCGTTTTCAGGTATTGCCCAGCGGCGGCGGCAATGTGATCTACCGAGAGTTTACAAGGCCCAAGGCGCTGACGTTTGAGGGAAAGCGATATCTGTTCTATGCGGATGAGACGCAGGTCTATCTGCTGCATTTCACCGGACGGACCCTGACGGAGGAGCGGATGTTCCCAATCAAAAATGTCATCTCTGCCGGGATCGGTCATATTTTGCGGCCGGACTCTGAGGAGCTGGTGCTCCTGCAGGTGAATGGACGGGAGGATGCCCATCTGCTGGTCTATGCGCAGGACCGGGGAGAACTGACAGAGCTGTTCCGTTTCCCGGTTATCACACCGCGTGACGTTCTGCTGTGCGACTTCTCCGGGAACGGACACGACGATATCGTTGTGGTTCAGGGCCGAAACGCAGTGGCCTTTACCACGGAGTCCCTTCTGTTCCGCACAAATGCGGATGGGAGCATTGCGCCTGAGCCGGTCCGCTTCCAGACGCACAACTGCGTTGAGGCGTATGCGGCGGATTTCTGCAGGAGCGGAAAAAAGCAGTTGGTCTTTGTCAATCAGCAGCAAAGCGTCTCCTACGGCCATGTGCCGGTCTACATCTATCTCGGCTCCAAGGACGGCTATACGCCGGAGAACCGGCTGGAATTTCCGGGTCACTCTGCCGGTACCATCATCCCGGCGGACTTCACCGACAACGGCTGGCCGGATATTCTCGTGCTCCAGAATCAGGAGGATCAGCCCTTCCTGAATTTGCCCTCCGATCTGTATTTGGGCGGCCCGGATGGCTTCTCTCTTGAGAGAAAGGTTGAAATTCCCGCGGGACTTGCCTGGGGCGGTCAAATCGCAGACCTGAACCGGGACGGCTATCTCGACATCATTGCCGCTGGCGGCAATGACATCCGGATTTTCTATGGCGGTCCGGAGGGCTTCAGCGCGGAGAATATGGTGCTGCTCCATCCGCTCCCGGATGCGCCGGCCGGCACGCCGGTTGGCGCGCTCTGGCCGGCTCTCGCGGATTTGAACGGGAACGGCTGGCTGGATCTGATTGTCCCGCTGTCGTGGCTTCCCTACAGCATCATTTTCTGGGGCGGTCCGGAGGGCTTCTCCAACGACCGCACGACGCTTTTGCCGGTGGAGGATGCGCTGAACGTCCATGTCGCTGACCTGAACAAGAACGGCTATCCGGATCTGATCCTCGGAAGCCGGGCGAGCTACTTCCGCGACGTTTACAACCAGGGAACCGTCACCATTTTCTGGGGCGGCCCGAAGGGATACTCCGGCTATAATTGCTGTGTATTGCCCTCCTATCAGTCGAATGATATCACGATTCAGGACTTTAATCGCGACGGCTGGCTGGATATTTTTGCCTCCTCCTATTTCAATAAGAAGGAGCGGGACGTCAACAGCTATCTCTACTGGAACGACCACGGCAGCTTCTCCCTGTCGAACCGGCAGCGGTTCTTTGCGCACTCTTCCTCTGCCGCATGGGCCGGCGACTTTAACGAGGACGGCTATGTCGATCTCTTTCTCACCAACCATCGCGCCTACGGCGACCACAACACCGAATCCGCGATCTGGTGGAACGGCCCGGAGGGCTTCCAGGAGAAAAACCGCACATGGCTTCCGACCATCGGTCCCCATGATATGACGCCGGCGGACATTGGCGATATCATGAATCGCTCCCCGGAGGAGGTCTATCTCACGCCAAAGGCCCGGGCCAGCGCGCTGCACCGTGTAAACTGGACCGCGGAGATCCCGGCCAAGACGTGGGTGAACTGCCAGATTCGCACGGCGGCCAGCCTGGAAGCGCTGGACGCAGCGGAATTTGTCGGCCCGGACGGCACAGCGGATACACGGTTTGAAAACGGCCAGACTGTGCCGGAACGGTTGATTCAGGGGCTATATTTCCAGCTAAAGGTGTACATTGGCGCTGTAAATTCCGGCAGCTCTCCGCGTATTACAGAAATTTATACGGTCTGATTCTGTGCTATTTCTGCATGGAACATCCGCAAAAAGGGCCCGCCTCTGGCGGGCTTTTTTGCGTTTTGACACGGTTGATAAAGACGTCTGGAAAACGAAAAAATAGTGCACAAATCCAAAAATTGAGATTCTTGTGCCGAAAAAGAATCTAATTTATTATAAAAATGGATATAGAAACCGTCGAAATTTGTAAAATTATTGTGGAAAATTCATCATAAAACCCGAAAAGTAATGGGAGGAGACATCATGAAAAAAACGGAAATTATTCTTGAAAAACCGGTTATCATTGCGCAGGCCGAGCCTGAGATCCGGGAATGGGGACCGTTCCAGTTTCCGACTGTTGAACGGCTGCCCGACGGGCGGCTGCATTGCCGCTACCACATCGTGGAGGATAGTCCCAGGGGCTACGGCATGGATGGCGGTCATGCGCTCTCTGCGGACGACGGCGTGACCTGGGAGGCGGCGCCCGAGGGCGTTCCGGTCAATGGCCTGCTTCTTCCCAATGGCGACCGGCTGGCAGGAGCCAGCAAAAAGGCAGTGTATTATGATGCGGACAAGCTGCCGCGGGAGCGCCTCTGTGAAACGCTGCTGAATGCCGGCAGAGTTTCTCTCTATAATCCGGATGAATTTCCGACCTGCTTCAGCGTCTTTTATCTGATGCGCAAAAAGGCCGGCTCCACGGAATGGGTAGAGGAATCGCACAAGGTCCATGTCCCATTTAGCTGCCTGGTTGTCTATCACAACCTTCAGAATCTGCTTGCGTATCGCGGCTTCTGGCGTCTTCGGATTGGGCCGGACGGCCTTCTCTGGGCCATTACCTACGGATTTACTTATAAGGACAAGAATCCCAGCATGGCCGTCATACTGATGACCTCCGACGACAACGGCTATCACTGGGAGCACCGCAGCAATATCTACTATCAGCCGGACCGCGAGGACCGCTACTGGGCGACCCGCACCGGCTTCACAGAGCCGGATCTCGCGTTCCTGCCCGATGGAACGATCCTGTGTGTCTGCAGAACGGACGACAGCTTCCACACAGGCCCCTCCTATCGTTTTTACAGCAGCGACGGCGGCTATACCTGGAGTGAGCAAAAGCGCTTTGACAATCTCGGCGTTTGGCCCTGCCTTGTGACGATGAAGAACGGCATTACGCTTGCCGGCTATGGCCGGCCGGGACTCTATCTGCGGGCGAGCGCGGATCCGGCTGCCAGAGAATGGGATGAGCGGGTCACGGTGGTGGTGCCGGGAGCAGAGCCGCATGAGCTCGACGAGGGCGACACCACCTGCGCCTACTGTGATATCCTTCCGCTGGGAGACGACACGTTCTACCTTGTCTATTCCGACTTTTTCGTGCCGAACAAGGAGGGAAAGCCCTGCAAGACAATTATGGGCCGCAGAGGCACCGTGCGGATCAAGGAATAGTCGCGTTTGGCCCCGGCCGGGGCTGGCATGGAAATCCCATGGTGCAGCTCCCGCTGACGGGGAAAACCGAAGCAAGTCAGCAGGTGCTTCGGTGTGGAAAGGAGATCCTATGAAGAAAAACAGCAAAGCGCACAGACTTGGCGTGGAAATGTGGAAACACAGGCAGTATTATATGATTCTGCTGCCGGTTTTGGCGTTCTTTATCATCTTCCGCTATGGACCGATGTATGGTGTCATCATCGCGTTTAAGGAATACAACCCCAATCTGGGCATTCTGGGAAGCGACTGGTGCGATCCCTGGTATGCAAATTTCACACTGGCGTTTCATTCGGATTTGTTCCTCCGGGCCCTGAAAAATACGCTGATTATCAGCTTTCTGAAGGTCTTTGTGGCATTTCCGCTGCCGATTATCTTCGCAATTCTGATCGACGAGACGCCCAACAGACGCCTCAAAAAGGCTGTGCAGACGGTTTCCTATCTGCCGTACTTTATCTCCTGGGTTGTCGTGAGCGGCATTCTGCGGAATATGCTTTCGACCAACGGCGGCGCGATCAACAACGTCATTCAGATGTTCGGAGGAAGGCCAATCAACTTTTTTGGAAACAAAAATGTGTTCCGCGGGCTGATTTTCCTCTCCTATGTCTGGAAGACCATCGGATACAACTCAGTCGTCTATCTGGCGGCCATCTCCGGCATTGACCAGGAGCAGTATGAGGCGGCGCGTATGGACGGCGCGAACCGGTTTCAGCTTATTTGGAATGTCACGATCCCCAGCATTATGCCGGTCGTGACGATCATGCTGATTCTCAACATGGGCAGCGTTTTAAGCGCCGGCTTCGACCAGATTTTCAACATGTATTCGGATCCGGTCTTTGAGGTGGCCGACATCATAGACACCTATGTCTATCGGGTCGGTATGATTAAGCAGCAATACAGTTACTCGGCTGCGGTTGGCTTATTCCAAAACCTGGTCGGCGCATTCCTGGTTGTCGGGTCCAATCTGATTGTCCGGAAGAT
>Ga0129308_1003886_pt1 | contig 10108 bp, 10 predicted proteins | sample L827metagenome_FD_94440 | JGI IMG/M metagenome (GOLD analysis project Ga0129308, IMG submission 94440) | Ring-tailed lemur group fecal microbial communities from Wisconsin, USA - L827 metagenome | ecosystem: Host-associated > Mammals > Digestive system > Large intestine > Fecal | place: USA... | reverse complement strand
TCGATATTCATCCCCGGATGTCCTCCCACACCGGACAGGGTCATAAGGACACTTGTGAAGGCACTGGACCTCCACTGAAGAAGAAACAAATTATCACCGGGCGACGGAACCGTCCGCCGTCCGGATCGATTCTCACTGCACCACGATGACGGTGCATTTCGCATTGGCGACGATGGAGTTGGACACGCTTCCCATAATCACCCTGTCCAAGGCGGTCTTGCCCGAACGTCCGACTATGATGGTGTCACAGGAGAAACGTGATGCAGTCTCGAGGATCACCTTGTCGGGCTGTCCCGACTCCACGATGCTCTGGACCTCCGCGCCCTTCTCCTTCGCTTTGGAGACGGCCTTGTCGGCGAATCCGTGCATCTTCTGTAGGTCCGCCTCAGAGCCCTTGGAGACAACCACGAGGACGATGAGCTTCTCCCCGTATGTTACGGAGTGGTTGATGGAATAATCCAATGCCTTCTCCGTGTTCTGTCTTCCGTCATAGGCTATGAGCATGGTCATGAGAAGGGGAATCGTCTGACGATGGATAAAAATATGCGCTGATGTCAGGTTTATTGTAGATGGGTTGAAACCGGTTCTGATGCTGATAGGACCGAGGTCGGCGATTAGTATATATGTGAATAGTCAATCGGGTGTTTGTTGGGCCCGTGGGCTAGCTTGGTATACTTGTGGCTTCGGGAGCCATAGACTCCGGTTCAAATCCGGGCGGGCCCACTCATCTTTTGTCCAGACAATTTAATTCTGAAGTATGGATTGCATAGATGATGAACTGGACACGGAAATATGCGAAAAAGCGATCGAACGTTTCAAAGCTAACCCTGTTGTCCATACACATGATGAGGTCATGAAGAAGCTTGGTCTCAAATGACCTATGTACTCGTCTATTCTGATAATGCTGTGAATGCCCTGGAGATGGTGGATTCCAAAACTTCTGGCATAATCATGTCATGGATAGAGGAGAACCTCTATAGATGCGATGACCAGAGGCGCACAGTCAAGGCTCTCAAAGGAAGATTCGTAGGAATGTGACGCTACCGGTAAGAGATTACCGTATCTTTGCCCTGATCAAGGAAAATGATCTGATAATAGTGCTGGTTAATATCAGACTTCGACAAAAGTGTGAAAAGATTGGAATACGGACATGAGAATGAGAATCGGTCATGAGTACTTACATCCTCATTGCATCCAACGATCAATGCACTGCAGCCTCCGAATGCAACACAGAGGCCAAACAATCGGATGCGTGTTCGAGTGTCCGATCTGTGAAAACCCCCTTCACAGTGATGAATCCGTCTTCCCGATGTAGGCCTCATCCAACACCTCGAGACGTCCATCTCCACACCTGATGGCACCGAACCCTCTCGCGAACAGACGCCTCCTGACGGCCTCCACGGTGTTTCCGTTGTTCAGTTCGGAATAATCCGCGATATCCCGGGGACTTCCGGCATATTCTGCATAATCCAGATCGAACCCGCCGTAATACCCTCCGTAGAACCCGTCATGAAGGGATGACAGGAACAGAACCGACCTTATCTGTTCCAGACGCCTCTGCGTGATCTCACCCATCCCATACATCCTGGTTCCGGGAACATCGACCCTGCGACCAGCCGAACATCTCCTGCAACCCGAATCCCTCGCCCTGAGGAATCCGTCCACTATCTCCCCGGCTGTGTGCTCCGGACCTATCGGTTCCACACATGTCATAACATCGATGCCGGCCGAGGCCAACGTCCTGATCGTGGCGAAACGGTCTGAGGGGTTCAGACGGGTGTCGTCTCCCTCGTCTATCCTCAGCGAATGGTATGCCCTGCGGACACCGGCAGCCTTCAGCTCCCTCGCCTCCTCGGGCGATACATCCCCTGTATTCACACAGATGGATACATGGTCAGGAACAGCCTCTACAGCGGTGTCCACCAGCTCCATGAGGTCATCGAAATCGAAATTGTGGATGGTCATCAAAGACACCAATTCCACATCATCGTATGCAGTCACATGCTCCAGATACTGTCTGAGTACGTGTGACGGCATCACATAGTCGTCGGCCCTGGTGGTGCTGACGGCAAATCCGCAGAAACCACAATCCGCAATGCAGGGGCCGGTGATAACACCGATCTGCACACCGATACTACAGGTGTTGCCGTTCCTTCCGCGCATCATCCGATCCGCCGTATCGATGATAAGACTGGACTCATCCGAGTCGGCGTCGAATCTGAGCAGACGGACGCAATCCTCTCTGCCCAGGCGACCTGATTCTGTCGCTCTGCAACATGTTTCCACCACTTCTGAATCCATACGAACCAGTTGAATGCAATCCGTATATATCTGATCCCCGACCAATGACGGAACCACACTGTTTACCGTCTCGGTTTCCATTTTCGATGTCCCTCGGACAATCTATCCGGGACTAATGATCCGAACAAACATCCTAGGACCATGATGTGCCACATTATAATTGGATTATACATCCAATAAATCGGAAAACCCCCTTCGATTTTCTCTATAAAAGGTGAATAATTCAACGAATTCCAATGATATTACTACGATAATCGTGTCAGAATAACTATCTTAATCCGAAATACACCGCTTAACACTATGAATAGCCTAAAATACCTGACATGGGAATACACCAGTCGTTCCGAAAGGGATAATAGGGTGCACTGCAGCCTGACTGCCTGAAACAGCTTACGTCGGGGGATGAATGGGGCCTCTAAAACCAAGAAATCGCCGACGGGACCTTCTTACAACAACAGACCGTCATATTGGCGATAATGACCGCTCCGATAATCACGGTTATGGTCCGACCTTTATTTGTTTCAACCAATCGCCCCTGAAATGAGCAATAATGAAATACTCAGGACGGGTAACAACCTCTCATGGCGTTCGCTATCATGCCCTGCTCCTATTGTGGAGGGGCAACAAGGCCCTGCGACGACAGATCGGACATCTGTCAGAGCTGTGGCAAGAGGATCTACAAATCCCGTTCCGACCTCATGACTTTCGCTCTCGCGGTCGACAGGGAGGAGGACTTCGGCCCCATCATGGCGATGATCGGCGACGACAACCTCCCGAAAGCGCTATCCACGGTCAATTCCATTCTGGAAGCGAAACCGGACGATATCGATGCGTTATTCGTCCGCGGACTCGTATGGTCCGAGATGGGTGAGGATGGAAAGGCCCTCATTGATTGGAAGAAGGGCCTGGAGATGATGGACACCTACTGCAACGTGGATGCCTACGTCTGCCTCATGGGGAGGAGCATCTCCGACCTGCTGCTCTACAAGGAACAGGAGTTCATCACCTTTGAGCAGATCAAGTTCATCGACCGTGTCGGAGAGATATTGTACGAGTGCACAGGAGACTCCTGCAGGATGATCCTGTACTACACGATCTTCAAGATCTACATCCAGACCTTGGATTCCATGGATGTCGGATGTGACGACGCACTCTTCCTGGACATCGTCCCCGGGATCTTCCGCAGGATCATCGAGTACTCCAGGAACTACCCTGTCCTCATCGACCTCATCGACGCATTCCTCTCCAGGATGGAGTACAACGAGGAGACCTACGAGGAGGACGACAACTACGAATGTCACCTGTACCACATGGTGAAGGTATATCTGGAGGCATACACCAAGGACTTCAACGAGGATGATGTCAACAGGGTCATGCTCCACTGGAACGACGGCAACATGAAGGTGCTGGCGGACCAGTTCGAGATGATTGCCGCATGCGTCATCGATCCCTCCAAGTTCAACAAGTTCAAACTCCTCAGGAGCACCGGTGACGAGAAATGCGAGGACCTGACGTACGCTGTCAACGACTACATCAAGACATACCTCGTCCTCGACGGTGACCCCTCGGACATCGTCAAGATGCTCCAGTGAGCTTTTCCACTTTTATCGGAAACATACCTGGATCAGATGAACCCGGTGTGCTCCAGGACTATCCTCAGACCGATCAGGATGAGGATCATACCACCGACCAGTTCGGCCTTCTTCCCGTACCTGTCACCGAACCTGCTGCCGATCCACACCCCGAACATGGAGATGATCATCGTGACCACTCCGATCATCAGTGCGGGTTCGACAATACCGTCACCGGTCATCGCGAGGGAGATTCCCACAGCGAGCGCATCGATGCTGGTGGCTATGGCCAACAGGAGCATGGTCCTGAATCCCAGATTGTCATCAACACCCTCATCCTCGTCCGATAACGCCTCGCGTATCATGTTGGCACCAATCAGGAACAACAGGATGAACGCGATCCAGTGATCGTATTCGGATATCAGATCGTAGAACGCGGAACCCGCCACATATCCGATGACCGGCATCACACCCTGGAATACACCGAACCAGAGACCAACGATGACCATGGTCCTTATCGTGACCTTCCTTACCGCCAATCCCTTGCAGATGGATACCGCGAACGCGTCCATGGCCAGTCCGACGGCCAGAAGCAGGACCGTGATGAGCTCCATGCGGACGCATCGATGTTCTCCAGAAATACCTATCGCAGACATCAGAGGAAATCACCAAGACGGGACGCCGTCCTCGGGGACAGATCCCTTATGGTGTCCCTAGGGGTGATGTCGCCCCACAGTATCTCCGAATCTGGATCGTACGACCTCTGCATCCTCCTTGTCGGATCCGAACGGTTGGCGTAGCAGTAGATGCATCCGTGGTCGCATGTGTCGTACTCGCCGATGTCGATGCTCTTCACACATCTGCATCCCTCCCTCAGAGGCGAATCCATGGTCTCGTACGGGATGTTCAGGGAACGCATCATCTCCCTGTCCAGACAACCCCTGCGCTGGATCCCGAACTCCTCCAGGTCCAGTTTCGAGCAGCAGTGGGTCAGCGAGATCCCGTACTCATCTGCGACCTTGGATGCCATCCTGGCGAACGATAGCATCTCCTGCTTCGTCATGGAGCGGATGATGCCCTGCTCCTGGAATTTACTGAGCTTTCCGTAGGTGTCCACGAAGCTGAAGATGCACCTGTCGGTCCATTTCGATGCCTCACCGCACAGCATGGTGAACTTCCTGCGGTGGTAGTCCAGTCCCATCGTACCGTTGAATATCACCGGATCGTACCTCCAGGCCATCCTGTCCCTGCCGATGCGGTCGGAGATCTCGATACAGGAGTCGTTGATGTCCCCCTTGGACCTCACACCGGGCTCGATGGCCTTCCCATAAGGTGTAAGTGTCACCTGGAAGACGTACATGTGCCCCATGGAACCGATCTCCCTCAGATGCGGGACCATGGGTCCGGGGTCCTTGGTCACGAACACGATGCAATCCACATTGGACCTCGAGAGGTCGACACGGTACACCAGGTTCCTGCTCATGGGGTTCCTGACCAGCACGCTGCCCGCCCTGAGACGGTTCATCATCCACTCTGAATGGAACGCGGAGATGTCGGTGCGACGGCTGGCGCAGATGATCATATCACCCGGAATGACTGGGGATTATGTGAAACATACACCTCCCGGGAATGTGACGTCGATCGTCGTCGGAAGGGTTTATACCCCCGCGGGGAATGGTGACCGTGATGCGCGGACCATGCATATCCTCATTCATCACCCTCATCGGGACGATGAGCATCTCCGAGGACGGAGAGGGTCGCATCACAGGGATCTTCCTTCCGAACAACAACCTGCCCCCGATGGAGGACCGTGAGACCGATGCCATAGCGGAAGCTGCGGCGCAACTCGACGAGTACCTCTCGGGCAAGCGCAGGGAGTTCGACCTGGAGCTCTCCTACGAGGGATCGGAGTTCCGCATGGCCGTGATGGATGCAATGAGACGCATCCCCTACGGGGAGGTCCGTTCCTACGGGGAACTGGCGGAGATGTCCGGCTCCCCCAGGGCATACCGCGCAGTGGGAACCGTATGTTCCGAGAATCCCCTGCCGATAGTCATCCCCTGCCACAGGGTGGTACCGTCGACCGGCGGGATCGGAAGCTACTCCGGAGGGACGGCACTGAAGAGACGTCTGCTGGACCACGAGAGGTCGATGTCATGATCGACTACAGACCCATGCTGGAGGCCGCTTCCGAACAGAGGTATGCGGACTTCTCAGGAAGCCTCATGCCGGGGAAGGAGAAGGTCCTGGGCGTCAGGATACCCGAACTCCGGAGGATCGCCAAGCTCATCGTGAAGGACGACTGGAGATCGTTTCTACAGGAATCACCCGTCTCCTTCGAGGATGAGGTACTGAAAGGCCTGGTCATAGCCACGGCGAAGATGGATGTGGAGGAGAGGATCTCCCTGACGGAGGACTTCCTTCATTACATAGACAACTGGGCCACCTGTGACATATTCTGCAGTTCCTGGAGATACTCGAAGAAGGAGGCCGAAAGGGCGTGGGAGTACTTCTCCGGACTCATCGATACCGATGAGGAATTCAAGATGAGGGTGTCCGTGGTCATGAGGATGTCCCATTTCATCGACGATAACCATGTCGATATCCTACTGGAGGACATCGCCACCCATGACAATCCCGGCTACTACTACAGGATGGGCGCCGCATGGGCAGTCTCCATGATATTCGTCAAGTATCCGGAGAGGACACGTGCACTGCTGGAATCCGACCGCCTTGAAATATGGACACACAACAAATCGATCCAGAAGATAAGGGAATCCCTCCGCGTTCCCGCGGAGGTAAAGGAAGAGTTGAAGGAACTCAAGCGCAGAGTTCCCTGATGATCCTCTCGATCTCGTCGGCGTTCTCGTTGCCGACACGTGCACCCTTCCTCTCCAGGAAGGTCCATCCGCGTTTCTCGCATTCCTCTTTGAAATCCGGACTGGTGACGGCTATGACCGCTCCGTCCCTGATCATGTCGGCCTCCAGGAACATGGCGAACATGTCCTTGGGGATGCAGAAGATGGTCTTGTCGAAGGGTTGTGTGAGATAGGAGACCTGCTCCACGAACTGCTTCCTGTCCTCGCAATCCTGATATCCGGCCTTGTCGGACATGACGTCGTCGTATCCGGTGATATTGTAGTTCCCCGGAACGAAACCGTACTTGGTGGTGATGACACCGAAGGAGACATCGCAGAGCCTGTCGCCATTCTCCTTGGTGGCAGTGTCCAGACGGGCCACCAGCTTCTTGACCTCGGTCATCCTGCCCTCGAACATCTCGAATGCCGTGCGGAGCCTGTTCTTGTCAGTGAACACGGTGGAATCGTTTGTGACGATCAGGATCCTCTTGCTGATCACCGTCTCCGTCTTCAGTTTCACGGTCATGTCAGAGCCTCTTGGATCCGAGCCTGTAGGCTATGCTGCAGTTACCCTCGGCGGACACCATGCAGGGTCCCATGGGGTTCATCGGCTTGCAGACCTTTCCAAACATGGGGCACTGCTCCGACCTGATCAATCCCCTGAGGACGTCTCCGCACTTGCATCCCTTGGCCTCAGCCTCCACCTCTGGGGTGAGTTTCAGGATGTCCTCGTGCACCTTCGTCGCATCATGATCCTGGAATTTGGGCTTCAGGGCCAGTGCGCTCTTGGGGATCACGGGGAATCCCCTCCAGGAGCGATCCACGGGGGTGAAGGTGTCCTCCATCAACTCCATTGCCTTGGGGTTGCCCTCCGGCCTCACGAGACGGGTGTACTCGTTCTCGACCTCCGCCCTTCCGTCCCTGATCTGCTTGCAGAGCATGTAGCAGGACATCAGGATGTCCAGGGGCTCGAATCCCGCGATGACCTGGGGAACGGCATGGGCCTTGGAGAACTCGTGGCACATGCCCGTACCGGTGATGACGGCCACGTGTCCGGGCTGGATCAGACCGTCGAGATGAGTCTCACCGAGACTGAAGATCGTGTCCAGGATGGGCGGGCATATCCTGTGGCAGCTGTAGACGCTGAAGTTCTCGGGACATCCGTCCTTGTGCAGGGGGACGCATGTGGACGGGGCCGTGGTCTCGAATCCCACTCCGATGAACACCAGGGGCTTGTCGGGCTGCTCCCTGGCCATGGCCACTGCATCATCGATTGAGTAGACTATCCTCACATCCGCACCCTCGGCCTTGGCCTGGAACAGGGAGCCGATGGTGGTGGGCACCCTCATCATGTCGCCAAAGGCGGTGACGGTGACGCCGTTCCTGGCGAGGGTGATGGCATCGGCGATCTCGTGGCTGGTCGTCACACAGACGGGACATCCGGGCCCCTGGGCGATCTCCACCCCCACGTCGTTCAACATCTCCTCCAGACCGAAACGGACTATGGTGTCCTGATGCGTACCGCAGATGTGCATGAACTTCACATGGAGGTCCATGTCGCGGATCCCGTTGAGGATCTTCTTCGCAGTCTCCTCGTCTCTATACTTGAACATCAATCTGCCTCCTCGATATCCATGCACTTGATTGTGCATGACTGACCCTTCATGATCTGAACATGGCCCCCACACTCGGGACAGGCCAGGACAGGCACGGAATGGGTGTCGAAATCCGGGTCGGAGAGGATCTTGGCAGGTCCCCAGTACCCGCATGAATCGCATCTGAGCTCTATGGGCTCGTGCTCCACGATGAACTCGGATCCCTCCAGTATGGTCCCTCTGGTGACTATCTCGTAGGCGAAGGCCATCTGCTCCTCACCGAGATTCGTGAGGTCACCTATGACCGCGGTGACGCTGTTGACCTTCTCCACCTTGTACTTCCCCAGTTCCGCGATCACCGCGTCGACCAGGCTGGTTACGACCGATACCTCGTGCATCAGGGGAGGGTATCCTGCATCGTCACTTAAAATATGGGAATGGAAACGAAGGGTGGAGGCGATGAAGATGTGGATGGGAATGATGGATCAGAGTTATGTCAATTTTATCCCCTCATTATAATTGATTTTAATCAAGAAATTACCTATGTAAAAATTGTCTTTTATCAAGAAATTACCCCTATAAAAATTGATAATAATATCATGGTCCTTCTTAGGACCATGGAGCGGAAGATCGCTAGAAGAATGGAGGAGTGGAAGAACGACCCGGACCACAAACCTCTGGTCCTGACCGGCTGCCGTCAGATCGGAAAGACATACTCCGCTTTGGAATTCGCAAAGACGCACTATCAAAACCACATCTACATCAACTTCGAAACCAACCCTGAGAAAAAACAGCTGTTCGATGGATTCCTCGAATACGATGACCTCATCTCCAAACTGTCATTCTCGGAGAAAGTCGGCCTCTTAGAAGGTGGATCCGTCATAATACTGGATGGGATACAGGATTGCCCCAACGCATATTCCGCCCTTAAAACGCTGTCTTTGAGCAATGAGGTCGATGTCATAGCAATATCTTCGTTCCTCGATGTCAACCCGGAAGATGACGACGGGAGGATCCCACCACTGGGATACATCAATATGGAACGCATGCACCCACTCGACTTCGAAGAATACCTCTGGGCCATGGGAATAGAGAAGGAACTCATCGAGACGATCGAAGGGAGCATCCTGAACCACACTCCGGTGGACGAATACTTCAACAGGGTGCTGATCGACCACTATCAGAGGTTCATCGTCATCGGAGGAATGCCGGAAGCCGTCAGGATATACTCCGAGACAAAGGACTACACCAGGGTCTCCAAGGTCCTGGAGGAGATCGTCACCATCCTGAGGGAAGATTTGGACCGTCATTCGACGAAGTCGGGTATTACGAAGATAAGCGCATGCATGGATTCCATTCCCACACAACTGTCCAGGGAGAAGAAGGAATTCACATACTCCATGATAGAGGGAAAGAGGAACGTCGGGAAGAAGGTGTACGGCAGCTCCCTCGATTGGTTGGAGAATGCAGGATTGATCTACCGCTGCCACAACGTCTCGGAGCCTGTCCCCCCACTGTCCGAAAAGGTGGATGAGGGTAATTTCAAAGTATACATGACCGACACGGGCATCCTCATGCATCTCATGGAAGATGTGGATCCCGCAGTGGTGGCCCTCGGAGACCCGTACATCGATCACGGAGCGATATTGGAGAATGCAATACTATCGGACATCCTGAAGAAAGGATATGAGCCGTTCTACTACTCCAAAAAGAACAGCACCTTAGAGATCAGTTTCATCATGAGCAGAAATAACAGGATCGGCCTCATAGATGTCAAATCCGG
>Ga0129308_1003881_pt1 | contig 10112 bp, 5 predicted proteins | sample L827metagenome_FD_94440 | JGI IMG/M metagenome (GOLD analysis project Ga0129308, IMG submission 94440) | Ring-tailed lemur group fecal microbial communities from Wisconsin, USA - L827 metagenome | ecosystem: Host-associated > Mammals > Digestive system > Large intestine > Fecal | place: USA... | reverse complement strand
CGCCCGTCACGCTCGTGCACCTGCAGCCCTCGCAGAAGGCACAACGTGGCTGCCCCTGACAATCGCATGCCGTACGCGTGAGGCCGATCCACTCGCCCACCTGGTCACGCACCTGCGCCAGCACCGCCTCGTCCACCACATAGTGCACGTGGCGACAGTGGCGCACGGCAATCACGAGGCCGCAGTCTTTGAGCTGCCCCATGTGCTGCGACACGGCCGCCTCGCTGATGTCGAGCGCCTGGGCAAGCGAGCGGGGGCAATGATGGCGCTCGAGGAGCAGCAGGAACATCTTGTAACGCGTGGGATCGCCAAGCGCCTTGAAGATCTTGCATACGTCCATCGAACGGCCTCCTCCCCGCTGTCCATGACGACCAGTCGTCAATTAAGCGTTTGCTTAACCAACGAGACATACTGTACGCCTGTTTTGGATTAAGTCAATGCTTAATTTCGAGACCATCGGTACGAGTCGAGGTCCATCCGCAAGCGATTGGGTCGACGGAACATCCCGAGAACGACAAGCCGCGCACGGAAACGCCTACAGCACGCGGCACTACAGGCGAAAAAGCCCAAAAGTATGCGCTTTAACTCTCCGCACGTTCCATCCGCCATGCTTTGATTTATATAATGCCAGGTAGATGCGTTGCGGGTTTTAGCATCGCAATCCTCTTGGACAGCAAAGCGCATACTTTTGCCCATTTCAGCACATCGCCTCGGCACAATCCGGCCCCGCCGGCCTCTCAGAGCGCAAAAAACCGCCGCACCCGGTGATTTCCGGGCACGGCGGCCTTGTTGGAGCCTATCGCTATCTAGAACTTGCCTAGCACGACACGTTTCTTAGAGAGCAGCGCCCTCGAGAGCAGCGTCGACGGCGTCCTTGATGGCCTTGGAGGTGATGGTGGCGCCGGAAACGGTGTCAACACCCTCGGTGCCGTTGGCGGCGATGATGGCGCCGGGGATCTCGGCGATGGCCTTGGTGCCGATGCCGTCGGTCTCGGAGTTGTCGCCAACCTCGACGGCGGTGATGACGCCACCCTCGACGGTCACGGTCACAGGCACGCTACCGCCGATGCCCTTGCCGTCACCCTCATAGGTGCCATCGGCCCACTTGGCCTCGGCGTCGGAGGCAACAGAGTCGCGGGCCTTCTCCTCGGAAGAGCCGGCAGCTTGAGCGGCAGCGGCCTCCTCGGCGGCCTTGGCAGCGGCGATGCTGATGGCCTCGGCGGCCTCGTTGTCGGCAGCGATGACGTCGGCAGCCAGCGGCACGTTGCCACCCAGGGCAGCCGTGGCGGCGTTGGTACCGGCGATGCGGCCGAACACGGTGTAGCCGCTCATGACGCACCAGTAGTCGCCCTCCATGATTCCGCCAGCAGCGCCCGGGACAGCCCACAGGCCGGCCATGGGACGGTCGTCGTGGCCGATTACCTGGCTGTTGACGTCAATCTTGATGCCGCCGAAGGTGCCCATGACGCCGGCAACGACGGGGATGCAGTAGAAGGGCGGGGTGGTCAGCGGCATGCCGGACTTCACGGGCACGTCGAGGGCGTCGGTGGCACCGTTGGCGATGGCGTCGTTCCACTCGTTGGCCGTGCGCAGGAAGGCGTTGGCGTTGAACTTGTCGCCGGAAACGGTCTCGGTCTGGACCTTGGCGGCCAGCTCCTCGAGGCTGTCGGCCTGGACGACGGTGGCACCGTGCTCGCGCAGCCACTCGACGCGGTCGCCGCCCACAACGGCAGCGTTGCAGTAGGCGGTCTCGACCATGGTCTGGTGAGCGGCCTCGTCGAAGAAGAGGTAGGCGCGAGCGTAGAACTGCTGCATGATCTCCTGGTTGACCAGGGAGGAGGTGAGGCCCTCGTTCACGAAGCGCTTGCCGTCGCAGTTGACGTACACGCCGAGGGTCTGGATGGCGTGAACCGTGGCGCCGTAGTAGGCCATGTGCACGTCGTCGATGTTCTCGCACGCCTCGTAGGCCTCGGGCGTGTCATAGGTGCAGTAGCTGGTCTGGGGCCAGGGCTGGGGGTGGCCGTAGTAGGAGCCGAAGCTCTTGGAGAGCTTGGCGCCGGCCTTCTCAGCCATGATGATGCCGGTACCGTCGAGGTAAGGCACGCACTGGGCCTGGGAGATGTCGGCGTGACGGCCCAGGTAACGGGTCATCATTTCCTTGTTGCACTGGAAGCCGCCGGTGGCGATGATGACCTGCTTGGCGCCGATGGTGATCTTGTTGCCCTCAGCGTCGGTGCACACGATGCCGCAAGGCTTGCCGGCCTCGTCGCAGATGAGGTCAGTGGCGCGGGTCAGGAGCAGCGTGGTGCCGCCCTTGTCGTTGAAGATCTGGCCGAACTGCTGCAGGTACTCGTCGGTGTAGGACTTGGAGCCCTGCTCGGCGGGACGACGGCCGCCCATCCACAGGTAGGAGCTGCCGGGAGCGAGCTGCTCGACGGTGAGGCCCAGGCCGCTGATCCAGTCGACGGTCTCCTCCCAGTTCACGATCATGGCCTTGCCCAGGTCGGGATCGGACAGCGGGACCTTGGCGTAAACGGCCTTCCAGTCGATGCCGAAGCGCGGGCCAAGGGCACCGGCGGCGAAGCGAGAGGTGCCGCCCACGTGACCGGAGGCCTCAACGAGGATGGTCTGAGCGCCGGCCTCGACGGAGGCGACAGCTGCAGCCAGGCCGCCGATACCGGCGCCGGCGACAACGACGTCGCACGTGTAAGTGTAGCCGCCCTCGGGCTCGGCAGCTGCCTCGTCGGCCTGGGCCTGCTTGACGGCGACCGTGCCGGCAACGGCGCTGATGCCGGCGACGGCGCCAGCACCCATGAGGAAGTTGCGGCGAGAAGAAGCGGTGTCGATCATTGTGACCTCCTTGGTCGTATTGGCAAGCGCATTACAGGCTCGCGCGTCCCGCCCCGACGGCAACCGCCGACGCAGCCGCGCCTGGTCTGGACGCTCAGGAAGGGTCTGCCCATCCTGGCCCCGTGCCATATACCTGTAAGCGTTTGTCCCCCGCACGGCCGCCCCTTGCGGCCATGCCTAGGCACAACCATACGCAGCGCAACCTATTTGCGCATCACCGACGCATTGGTTAGACGCCCTTTTCCAGGCCTTTCGAAGGCGGTCGACCCTACCCCCAAAATGTGTGTTGCCCACTCGTGAGCAGGGATGATGCGGATTCCGTGTCAGTTCGTAATGCAGGTCTGCCCGCAGCCAAAAAACTTTTAGGCCTCGGGGCGATCGATGACTTCTCGCTCGATATATTCGATAAGCTCCTGCTTGGAGTGAACGTCAAGCTTTACGTAAATGCGCTTGATATGCGCCCACGCGGTGTTTTGAGTGATGCCGAGGTCGGCGGCAATGGCGTTTGCGCTCCAGCCGCGGGCAAGCTGCACGAGAACCTGCGACTCGCGCGCGGTAAGGCCATGCTCGATTGCCCACTCCTCCACGCGAGCGCCCACGCGGCCGCGCACCTCCTGCTGCTGCTCGAAATCTTGCTCGCCGGCAACAGCCACCACCGCGTCCTCAGACTGCGCTCCCCCATCGCCCACGACAGAGACACCGTCTGGCCCTTGGGCAACGACCGCGGCCGCACCCTTGTCGCGACGGCGCAGCAAGACAGCCGGCACCATCGCAAGTAGATATATACATACAAGGATGAGGATGGTGGCATACGAGGCGGCAGCTCGCGCCTCGAGTCCGTTGAGCGCCATGCCCAGTGCAAGTCCCACCACAAGCGACAGCTGCGTACCCACCTGGTACACGCCCATGAGTGCCACAGACGGCACCGACACGCGGCGAGCCGTCTCCACGAGGAACAGCACGAACGCCATGCCTACCAGGTCGTAGCACACCACCATGACCATGCCGGCATAGTGGCCAAACGCCCCCGGAATAAACGGCAGGGCGGAGAGCGCCACAAGCATGAACGGGAACAGCACTCGATACACAGTGGACGTCTCGGGCACGCGGCGCGAAAGCAGGACCACCGCAGCAAGCAGCACAGCGGCCAAAACAAGCGCCTCAGCCATAGGAACAGCGCCCACCACGGGCTCGAACGTGCTGCCAATAACCGAGGTATGCAGCAAGCCCACCACGGCCGTCAACACAAATATGCAGAGAAACGAGCTGAAGTAGCCGTGCAGCGTCTTTTTCAGCAGGAAGAGCACCTCGCGCGTCCCGCCGGGGGCGGCATCTCGCGCACTAGCGGCCGAGGCATCGCTGCCGGCCACGGCGACAGCTCCCCCATCCTCACGCCCCGCGTCCACCTCCGCGCTTATCTCACGCACAAGACACCAATGTACAGCCCCCGACAGCGCAAGTGCGCCAAACGCCGCCGCAAACAGCGCCCACCCGTCTACGTACGAGAGCGCAAAATACCCCGCCGCCTGCACGAGAAAGCCGCAAACAAGGCCGCGCACAGCAACGCGCACGTCGGGCTCGAACACGAACGGCTCGAACCAAGCAAGCGTCATGACCGCCGAGCCCACCGCATATATCAGCCCGCACACCAGCGAACCCACGCCGGGACCGAGCGAGGAAAGCAATCCCGACGCGCCAGCGACATACCCCGCGAACATGATGACTGCCGAGCACACAAACGAGGCAGGCGGGACATACCCGCCTACAAACGAAAACGGCCGGCGCATGTCGCGGGAACCCCCGCGCGCAAACCCGGCCAGCACGAAAGCGACAAGCACCAGCGTGGCGAAGGCACCAACAATATTGGTAATAAGCGAGAAGGAGGTTTGCGCCACGAAACCGTGACTCGTGCCCGCCTCGGCTCCAAACGCCGTGATGTAGGCGTTGGACGTCACAGCGCGCGCCAGACCATAGCCTGCCGCAAGCAGCGCCGTTGTGCGCACGCTTTTTGACACCCGCGCCCCCTTCGCCCGTCATCCAGTGGTATGCCCATGATACCTGATTCCAGATGGCACATGCCCCGACGTATTTTGAAGCGGGCCACATAGGCCGCCGACGGCGACCTCGTCGGCGCGCAGGTCAGGCGCAGGCGCGCCCACACTGCTTGGCCCTAGCCTCGGAAAGTCTCGAGCCGAGCACCCCGAAAAAATTTTACTGTACCCTACCATAGCATCTACCAGGCAAAATACAACCCTAACCGATTATTGGTGATGCATCTGGAGCCGCCAGGTGCCATACCTTGAGATGCAACAGCGCACCACAGGGTCGCTGAAAAACAAGGAGGAACACCATGGAAATGAACCGCCGCAACTTCGTGAAGACCACCGCCGGCGTCGCCGCCGCCAGCATGCTTGCCGCCGTGCCGGCATTCGCTGAGGAGGCCAAGCCCGCCGAGGGCGAGGCTGCTGCCGAGGAGACCGCCACCCCCGCCGCTGGCGTGCAGGACGGCAAGTACGTCACCTCTTGGCTGGGCCACGAGAACTATATCTATGTTGAGACCACCTTCGCCGGCGGCGCCATCGCCAACTGCCGCGTGCTGCGCAACGACGAGACCACTGGCGTGGGCACCTATCCCTGCGAGGTCCTGCCCGGCCGCATCGTTGCCGCCCAGAGCGTCGAGGTTGACGCCATGAGCGGTGCCACCCTTACCTCCATGGCCATCAAGAGCGCCGTGCGCCAGGCCATCTCCGACGCCGGCGGCGACCCCAAGGTCGACTTCTGCGCTCCCGCCCCCTCCTCGTTCGTCGTTCCTGAGTTCCCCGAGTCCCAGGACGTCGTCATCGTCGGCGCCGGCACCTCGGGCCTCATCTGCGCCACGCGCCTGCTCGAGATGGGCTACAGCGTGACCCTGCTCGAGAAGCAGGACATCCCCGGCGGCTCCATGGGCATGACCTACGGCGGCGTCGCCGCTGCCGGCTCGCAGCTCCAGGCCAACTACGCCTGCGGCCGCTTCGAGGACAGCCCCCTGTACAACGTCGACGCCATGCTTGGCCTGCTCGCCAACTACATCAACCCCGACCATGACACGCATGACGGCGCCATGCCCTTCCAGACCACCATGTACCACACCTCTGGTCAGCTCGTTGACTGGCTGCACTCCATCGGCGTGGGCTTCTACACCATGGGTGTGAACAAGGCCTACGGCATCACCCCCTACCTGGCCCCCGGCTGCTACGAGGGCGGCTGCGGCTTCGCCATGGAGTTCCTCGTTGACCGCGTGGGCGCTCTGGGCGGCCAGATCTTCTACGGCGTCAAGGCCACCTCGCTCGTGCAGGACGAGTCCGGCGCAGTGACGGGCGTCAACGCCGAGGGCGAGGACGGCAGCACCTACACCGTGAGCGGCCGCGCAATCGTGCTCGCCACGGGCGGTTACGGCGCCAACCAGGACATGATCGCCCAGTACAGCCCCAAGTACGCCGGCCACGTGTTCAACTGCTCGCCCTGCTCCACGGGTGAGGGCATCGAGATGGGCGTGGCCGCCGGCGGCTACGTCGAGTGCATGGACCGCGACCTGGGCGCCTACCTGTCCACCGACGGCTCTGACGGCTCCTTCTTCGAGCTCGCGTTCCTCTATCAGACCACGCCCGGCATCATGGTCAACGCCAACGGCGATCAGTTCGGCAACATCACCTCGAACAACCACGGCATGCAAGCCGCTGCCCTGCTCGACGAGTCCAATGGCGGCAAGTTCTACCACATCTTCGACGAGTCTGCCGCCGTCACCACCAAGAAGAACGACACGTGGGCATTTGACACCTACGAGGCCGTCTTTGACCGTGGCCTCGTCCAGCACTTCGACACCGTTGAGGAGGCCGCCGAGGCTCTGAACCTCCCCAACCTGGCCGCCACGATCGAGAAGAACAACGAGGTCGCTCTCACCGGCGAGCCCGACGAGTGGGGCCGCAAGGTCGTCCCCTTCATCGACACCCGCACGGGCGTCTACGCCATCTCCGTCATGCCTACCTTCTACCTGACCACGGGCGGCCTTGCCATCGACACGGCCGATCACGTGCTGCGCGAGGACGGCAGCGTCATCCCCAACCTCTACGCTGCCGGCGACGTCTGCGGCTCCATCGAGGAGAAGGACGGCTGCAACTACAAGATGGGCTTCGATGCCGCGATGACCTTCGGCTACATCATGGCCGACTCCATCAACACCGACCTGAGCGCCTAATCTCGCAGCTTAAGGCAGGTATGTAAGAAGGGAGCGCCGCGCACTCGCGCGACGCTCCCTTTTCGTTTCTCCAGGCCTTTCCAGGTTTCTCCAGATTTCTCCAGGTCTCTCCGGGCCGCCTCGGCCCCCCGCGGGCCGGCACTTCCCGTCGAGTGCGCGCCTGTCCCGCTACCGAGCGGCTCCCATGTGCTCGACGGCCCTGTTGAGCACATCGACCGCCAGAGGCACCGCGGGGTTTGCCGTGTCCTCGCGGTAGTGGGCGTACAGCGCGTACTTCCGGGCATCGTCGTTGCAGAACTCCACGATGCGGTAGTCGGAAAGCGAGAGCGGCGTGATACGACGCGCGATGCTTCGATACGTCACATGCACGCCGCTCCTAAAGCGCATCAGGTTCGCGTGATGACCGTGCACGCCCGCCCACGGCATGAGCACGACCTCGGGGTCGCAGCCGTTCTTGCGCAGCACGCCTTCGAGCTCGCTTTTGTGCCCACCGGTCAGAGCCGGGTCATACGACCAGACCGTGTCGCTTCCCATGTCGGACATCCAAACCTTGCGGTGCCGGGCGAGCCGGTGTGTGTTTCGCACCACGGCCACCAGGGGATCGGTCACCAGGCGCGCCGAACGCACACCCGCGACATCGACGCACGCCGCATCGCTTTGCGGGCACAGACATAGGTCGGCGGTTCCCATCAAGGGGTGGCGCAGGCTGGCATAAGAGAGAATGTCGCGTACATCGAGGTCGAGGCTGTAACCGCACTGTCCCAGCTCCATGTCGACCGAAGAGAGCAGGTCATCGCTTAAGGCGCAGTCGGACAAGGCGTTCACGCGCAGGTACAGCGGCTTGGAATCGCGCATCTTCGCCATGTAATCCATCGCGTTGTCGTAGACGCGCAGGATGTCATACGCCTTCTCGAGAAATGCCCGGCCCAGCGGCGTGGGCGTAACTCCCGTGCTGCTGCGCTGCAACAGCTCTCCCCCCACGCATTTCTCTAAGGCCACCATGTGCTTACTCAGTCCAGGCTGAGAGATGTTGAGCTGGGCGGCAGCTTTGGTCATGCTTCCCTCAGACGCAACCCGCACGTACTCGCGTATATACTCAGTGTCCATTGCCTTCGGCCCCCTTTAAACCTGCTGCGACGCTCCCCGCAATCGCATCGCGTGCCTTTGCCAGGCATCGGCATCGTCCATGATGGCAGAGTGGGGTACTTCTCGGATATCGACCATATTGGTGTTTTCAAATTAGGCTTTTTACCTGCTGTTTTGATACGTTTTGTCCAAAAATGGAGCACTGCGCCGCCAACAAAAAATGCGCGGGCGTAGCGCACGTCACCCAATCTGGCGATGCCCACTGGGCCATTTTGAACGGCCAAGTCCCTACTCTTGCGCCGCGTCCCGCACCAACAAAACGCTATGGCAGTCCAATCCAAACGCTGGTACCGACCCTTCGGGCAGGACACCCAGCGGAGCGGGCGGAAACTTTTTGCAGAATGTTGTGACGCGAGCCAACCTCGATGCGTCTTTAAGTATTGCAAGGCCTTAGATATGCCGTGTGTGTTCCTCATTTGCGACACATAACGGCCTCTATACTGGGGCAGAAGGAAGCAAACGGACCGCGCCCCGCACGACACCTGGCGGAGCATGACAAGAAGGGGGTCCCATGAACGTCTCTCAGACTACACGCCGGACGCTCGCATCCGCAGGAGCCGGCGCCATCATCGCGGCCGGCGCACTCGTCGCAGGCATCGCCGCGCAACCCTATCCCGTCCTCGCCGAAGACGCGACCTATGACACGGTCGCGAGCGACGTGTCGTACTCCGACATAACTCCCGGAGATAGCGACGCCACTGCCGATGACAGCACGCCCGCCGGCGACACCCAGCAGGGCGGCCAGAACTCCGCCGACGCAAGCGCGCAGGGCTCCCCGACGTTCTCGGCCGCATCCAGCGCCCCCGCGGCCACCGCAAGCAAGCCGTGCCTCGCGCTGAGCGTGCCCGGCTCCTTTGACACCACGCAGGCCCAGGCGCTTCTTGCGCGCATCAACGAGATTCGCGCCGAGGCCGCCACGGAAGGCCTCGTAGACTACGAGAGCGGCGTCGCCGTGACGGGCGCGCCCCTCACCTGGAGCACCGGCCTTGAGCAGCTGGCACAGACCCGCGCGGTCGAGGCTTCGTACAGTTTCTCGCACACCCGCCCCGACGGGAGCGGCACCGTGCTGGACACCAACGGCCCCCTCGTTGCCGGCGCCAACCCCACCGTTCTGGCCGAGAACCTCGCTCAGGCATCCGACACCGCCTCGGCTCTCGAGCTCTGGTATGCCGAGAAGGACGCGTACGAGCGCTATCTGAACGGCGATACGAGCGTTTCCGAGGACGACTTCGGCCACTATGCGGCGCTTATCAGCGACAATTACACCTATGTCGGGCTCGGCTCGTTCATTGCCGCCGACAGGGGAACCTATCTGGCCGGCGAGTTCTCCAACACCGCCAGCGACTCGACCGCCGTGCAGCCTGACGGTGCGTGCGTCGCTCAGATCAACGCCGAGACCGCAGGCCTTGCGGCAGGCATCGCCACGCCTCAAGATTGGGACGGCACCCTGACGGCCGGGCAGACGCTCCAGCTGGGCCTTAACCTCACGAGCGCCCAAGGCGGCACCTACGCCCCGGCGGCGCAGATTACCTGGACGAGCAGCGACGAGTCGGTCATCACGGTCGACGGCAACGGCCTTGTGAGCGCCGTGGGCAGCGGCTCGGCCACCGTCAGCGTAAGCGCTGCGGACGGGGCAGAGCCTCTCGCCTCGATCGACCTCACGATCGCAGCCCAGCAGGTTGGTGTGCCGAATGTGACCGGCATGGCGCTTGAGGATGCCCGTGCCGCGCTCGAAGCGGCTGGTCTTGTGGCCGGGGACATCCTTACTGGAGAAGAGGCCTCCGACCCCTCGATGAACGGCATCGTGTACGACCAGGACCCCGCGGCCGATACTCTGGTGGACGCTGGCACGCAGGTGACCCTGACCGCCTACGCCGACTAT
>Ga0129308_1003880_pt1 | contig 10114 bp, 6 predicted proteins | sample L827metagenome_FD_94440 | JGI IMG/M metagenome (GOLD analysis project Ga0129308, IMG submission 94440) | Ring-tailed lemur group fecal microbial communities from Wisconsin, USA - L827 metagenome | ecosystem: Host-associated > Mammals > Digestive system > Large intestine > Fecal | place: USA... | reverse complement strand
CATATTATACAACGTTTTGACATTGGAGGGAAGACAGCACTTTTTTATATCATTTTCTATTCGTCATTTTGTCTGTGGAAAACTCTCAAATCACGGGGCGACTGAATAGATACGAAAAATGAAGCCCTTTTTAAGGGAGGCTCTCGATTATACCTCAATAATTGCAAGGGAACTGCCAGTTCCCAGTGGAAAATGCATCAATTTCACTGTAGCATTTCTTGTGTGTAAGCAATACATACAGAGAAAGATTCCCTCTTACAAAGTATACGAACTGATATCAAGGCATCTATCGCCGATAAGGCCAGGACGGCAATACAATAGATACCAAAACCCAATATCTGCAGTTGCATTCCAGTACAGGCTACCTTAATTTATTTCAATAAATACCCGTCACAGGTGCTTTTTTAGGCACCTGCCTTTGGCATGCAAAAATACGCAGCTATCCCAAAACCGATGTGGTAGCATCGTGTTGAAATAGCTGCGTATTACTCGATTGTTCTTAACTTAATGACATTGACTCTAAGGGGACTATATCAGGCTTCTCAGGCGTTTTACTTTATTCGTCAGGCAGTGGGGTCATAGTTGACGATGATGCTGTACTGGGTCAGGGCGGAGACATCACTGATGGAATTGCCGTAGACATTGACCTGAACCAGGTTGGGGCAGTTAGCCAGGGCATCAATGTTCATCAGGGCGTTGTAGTCCATGGACACATAGGTCAGATTGGACATACCTCCCAGAACATCAATGTTGCTTACCTGATTGCGGGAGCCTTGAAGAACCCGCAGGGAACAGCTCTGGGGCCAGGCGGGGAGGGAAGTGACATTGTTGTAGGAGAAATCCAGCATTTCCAGATTGGTCAGGGAGGACAGGCTGGAAATGTCATAGACGTTGTTGTTGGTGAAGCTCAGTTCCTTCATCTGAAGGCAGGCCCCCAGAGGGGAGACATCGGACAGATGGTTGTAGTTCAGGGACAGGGTGTTCAGGAATTGCAGCTGAGCGATGCCATTGGCGCTGGAAAGTTCATTGTTGGATGCATCCAGCCAAGTCAGTTTGACGCAAAGTCCAAGAGGCGCCAGGGAGCTGACAGAGTTGAAAGAGATGTTCAGCTTTTCCAGCTCATACATGGAGGTCAGGCTCTCCAGGGAGGTGATGGCATTGAGCTGCATATACAGCTCCTGCAAATTGGTCATGCCCTCCAGGGGCTCCAGATTCCGGATGGTGTTGTTGCTGATGTCCAGATAGGTCAGGCCGGTGACATTTTCCAAATCCGCCACGGTGCTCAGTCCGCAGTCGGAAAGCACCAGCTTTTGCAGATTGGGGAGCTTTTCCAGCACCCGCAGCTCCGAGGCAGCGAACCGGCAGCCGCTGAGGGTCAGGGACTTCAGCTCTGTCAGGCCAGCCAGGTCTGCCAGACTCCCGTTCGGAACATTCTGAATGGTCAGGCTTTCCAGGTGGATGAGCTTGGACAAATCCTCCAGGGTTCGGGCCTGGGCGGGGACAGTGAACTCGGTGAGGGTCCACATGTCGTTGGTGTACATCATCTCCGTGCGGGTCATGCCCAGGGCGTCCCGGATGGCGAATTCCATATCCGCATCCATGAAGATGGCGGGCTCCACTACGCCTCCCACGGTGTAGGCCAGAACGCTGACAGGGCTGACCAGGCCGCTTTCGTCCACGCTGATGCAGTAGATCACCGTCTCGCCCAGTGGAAGCTTAATAGGGCCGGTGTAGGGCTCACTGTCAACGGTGGGGTACTCTCCATCGGTGGTGTAATAGATGGTGCCAGAGGAGGAACTCAGGGCTAAGTCAATATAAGTGTTGTAGTAGCCCGGGGCCTGAGAAGGGGCGGGCGCCGTGGGCCGAAGGGATTCCAGCTGGGCTCGGATGGTATCATCCGACACATTGGCCAGCATGGCCACTGCGTCCATCAGCTTGTCCTGCTCCACATAGGTTTGACACAGAGCGGTGTACAGCGCAGCGCTGGGGGCGGCGCTGATGGCCCTGGAGAGAGAAACCTCGGCCTTGGTAAAATTGCCATCGGAGCGATACTGCGCAGCCAGCTCCAGGGCCACATCCTCATCATTGCCGGAGTGGGCGTAGGCCAATTTGTAGAACCAGGCGGACAGGGCGGAATTGCCCCGGGCGTCGTTCACCCGGGCCTCTTGCAGCAGAATATCCCGGGTGAAGGCCCGGTCATAGTCTAACAGATACCAGAAAATGCTTGCCACCACCAGCAGGGCCAGCAGCACAGGAACGAGAAACCGCAGAAATTTACCCATAGAAAAATCTCCAATCATGGACTAACTTCCTAAAGTATACAACGGGTAACGAAATATGTCAAGAGTTACGAAGAATGTAACATTTTATCTGGCTCAAATCGCCTTGGGTTTTCCGGCCTGCTTCATGCTCAGGCTGATCCGGTGACGCTTTTCGTCCACGCTGAGCACCACCACCTTTACCACATCCCCCACCTTCACCGCCTCGCTGGGATGGCGCAGGCGCCGGTCGGCCACCTCAGAGATGTGCACCAGGCCGTCCTGGTGGACACCGATGTCTACAAAGACGCCGAAATCTATGACGTTTCTCACGGTGCCGGTGAGCTCCATTCCGGGCTTCAAATCCTTCATATCCAGCACGTCCTTGCGCAGAATGGGAGCGGGCAGCTCGTCCCGGGGGTCACGACCGGGCTTGGAGAGCTCTTTGGCAATGTCAATCAGGGTGGGTTCCCCCACACCGCAGCTTTGGGCCGCCTTGGCAGGGCCGTACTGTGTCAGCTTTTCCGGAAGCTGACGCCGATCCTGGCAGTCCAGAAGCTTCAATAGAGTTTTGGCGGCGGGATAGGATTCGGGATGGACGCCAGTGTGATCCAGCACCTCCTTACTCTCCGGAATCCGAAGGAAACCGGCGCTCTGCTCGAAGGCTTTGGGCCCCAGCTTTGGCACCTTTTTCAGCTGGCTTCTGCTGGTGAAGGGGCCGTTTTCCTCCCGGTAGGCCACGATGTTCTTGGCGGTGGTGCTGTTCAGGCCGGATACCTGCTCCAGCAGGCTCCGGGAGGCGGTGTTCACATCCACGCCCACCGCATTCACGCAGTCCTCTACCACTGCGCCCAGGGCGGTGTCCAGCTCCTTCTGGGGACAGTCGTGCTGATACTGGCCCACGCCGATGGCCTTGGGGTCGATTTTCACCAGCTCTGCCAGGGGGTCCTGGAGGCGGCGGGCGATGGAGACGGCGGAACGCAGATTCACGTCATACTCCGGGAATTCCTCAGCGGCCAGGGGGGAGGCGGAATAGACGGAGGCTCCCGCCTCATTGACAATGGCATAGCTGGCATCGGGGAAGGAGCGCAGCAGCTCCACCGCCATGGCCTCGGTCTCCCGGGAGGCGGTGCCGTTGCCGATGGCCAGATGCTTTACCCCGTGTCTGCGCATCATGGCGGAGAGGGTGGCAATGGCCTCCTGCTTTTTCCGCTCGTTGAAGGTGGGGTAGACCACGCCGGTGTCCAGCACCTTGCCCGTGGCGTCCACCACGGCTACCTTGCAGCCGTTGCGGTAGCCGGGGTCCAGGCCCATGGTGACAAAGCCCTTCACCGGGGGCTGCATGAGAAGGGGTTTCAGATTCAGGGCGAAATTGTGGATGGCCCCCTGGCTGGCCCGCTGGGTCAGCTCGCCCCGGACCTCCCGCTGGATGGAGGGGAAAATCAGCCGGTCATAGGCATCCTCCGCCGCCGCCCGGACAAAGGCGGATACGTTCAGTTGAGGCTTCAGGGCGCTGCGGCAGACCAGAGCCGCTCCCTCATTGCCGGGCAGGGTGATGGCGGGCTTCAAAATGCCCTCCTTTTCCCCTCGGTTGATGGCCAGAATCTGATGGTCCAGCAGCCGGGAGATGGGCTGGGAGAAATCATAATAAAGGGTGTAGACGCTTTCCTGCTCCGGGTCCTCTGCCTTGCACACCAGGCTTCCCCTGCGCATCACCAGCTCTCGAAGGGCCTTGCGGATGGGGGCGCTGTCGGAGAGGTCCTCGGCAATGATGTCATTGGCACCGGCCAGGGCCTCTTCCACAGAGCCCACCCCCAGCTCCTCGTTGACATAGTCCCGGGCCAGCACATTGGGGTCGGCGCCATCCTGGGCAAAGATGGCCTCCGCCAGGGGAGCCAATCCCTTTTCCCTGGCCATGGAGCCCCGGGTGCGGCGCTTCTGCTTGTAGGGGCGGTACAAATCCTCCACCTCGGTCATGGTCTGGGCGGCGTCGATGGCCAGGGACAATTCCGGGGTGAGCTTGCCCTGATTTTCAATGGATTTCTTCACTTCTTCCCGGCGCTGCTCCAGATTGCGCAGGTAGGTGAGCCGGGTTTCCAGATTCCGCAATGTGGTGTCGTCCATGGCGCCGTGGAGCTCCTTGCGGTAGCGGGCAATAAAGGGGATGGTGTTGCCCTCATCGATGAGGGAGATGACGTTTTCCACATATTCGAGTTTCTGATTCAGCTCCTGAGACAGAATTTCTGCAATAGACAGCATTTTCAATCCTCCAATGGTGATTCTTTTTTCATTATATCACATTTCCTGAAAAATGGAAGTGGCTATTACTTGGGTAGATTTTTGTTGAAAAGCCACGAAGAAATGGTATAATGAACAAAAAGAGAGGGAAAGTCCCCCGGGGAGTGTGACCCTGGGTCGCATGGAATCAGGAGGAGGGGGCAATCTATTCCCGAGAAACTGTGGGGAGGGCGGTGGCTCTCTGCCCCAAAACAGAAAGAGGAAGTGTTGCGTTTGGAGCAGCATATAAAAAAACCAGGCAGAGGGTGGCTGGTGGCACTGACGGCGGTTTTGCCGGTGATTCTGCTGGCAATCTCGGCCTGGCTGGTGCTCTTTGGACTGAATCGGTTTGAGCTATCTCTGAATATGCTGGGCGGAGAGACCATGACTCTGGAATACGGGCAAAGCTATCAGGAACCCGGCTGCCGGGTGACCCTACGGGGCACCTTGATTTGGCCCCAGGGACTGGAACTGGATACCGATGTCCAAGTGTCCGGGGAAGTCAACTCCCAGCGGCTGGGACAGTATGCCCTGAACTACCGGGCGCACTTTTTTGGCATGGAGGCGAAGGAAAGCCGCATCGTCCAGGTGGTGGATCGGGTGGGCCCGGTGATTACCTTGGTGCCGGATCCGGAGGATTTGCAGGCTGCGCCGGTGTACCAGGAGGCGGGGTACTCCGCCTATGACAATTACGACGGGGATTTGACGGGTCTCGTAAGTCGGAGAGAAGAGGAGGGCCGGGTAATTTATACCGTCTCCGATTCCTCCGGAAATCAGACGGTGGTTCAGCGGGAAATTCCCATTTACGACCAGTATCCGCCGGAACTGACTCTAATGGGGGGCGAGCGGGTGGTGCTGCCTCTGGGACTGAAGTTTTCCGACCCCGGCTTCACCGCCTACGACCGGAAGGACGGGGACCTGACGGATCAGGTGCAGGTGACAATTGACCATCCCTTTGTTCGATACCTTCCCGACAGCTATCAGCTGACCTATCAGGTACGGGACAGCGAAGGCCGTGAGACCACCGCCATCCGAACCCTGGTGACGGAGCCTACCCCACGTCCCCGGATTATCCAGCCCAAAGGGAAGATCATCTATCTGACCTTTGACGACGGCCCCGGCCCGGATACGGGAAGGCTTCTGGATGTGCTGAAGCGATACAATGTCCAGGCTACCTTCTTTGTGGTGGATACGGGCTACCCGGAGCTGCTGCGGCGGATTGTGAACGAGGGCCACAGTATCGGTGTCCACACCCGCACCCACCGGTACGGGCAGATCTACGCCGGGGCGGAGGCCTATTTCCAGGACCTGTTTGATATGCAGCAGGTGATCGAGGATGCCACCGGGGTGGAGACCTGGCTGCTTCGCTTTCCCGGGGGAAGCTCCAACACCATCAGCCGGGGAAAGCCGGGGCTGATGACCTACCTGACCCAGGCGGTGGAGGACTGCGGCTTCGCCTATTTCGACTGGAACGTGGACAGCGGCGATGCGTCGGGGGCTAAAACCGCTGGGGCGGTGTATCAAAATGTGATTGATGGCATTCAGGGGAACAGCTGCTCCGTGGTTTTGCAGCACGATATTCACAGCTGCAGCGTGGACGCGGTGGAGCAGATCATCTGCTGGGGGCTGGACAACGGCTACCGGTTCCTGCCATTGCAGGTGGACAGCCCCGTGATGCACCACGGGGTAAACAACTGAGGCACATTTTCTGGAAGGTTCTTCTTGAAAACGCTCTCTGGATGGGGTACAATGAACCTATCATAGAGAACCGGAGGAAATCCCATGGATTATGACGTGATTATTGTAGGCGCGGGCCCCGGAGGCATTTTCGCCGCCTACGAGCTGAAAAAGCAAAGACCCGAGATGAAGGTAGCAGTGTTTGAGGCGGGGTACGCCTTGGCCAAGCGGCGTTGCCCCATCGACGGGGAGAAGATCAAAAGCTGCATTGGCTGCAAGACCTGCTCCATCATGAGCGGCTTCGGCGGGGCGGGGGCCTTCTCCGACGGAAAATACAACATTACCAATGATTTTGGCGGCACGTTGTATGAGCATATCGGCCGGAAGCAGGCCATCGAGCTCATGCGCTATGTGGACGAGATCAACATGTCCCACGGCGGCCTGGGCACCAAGCTCTACTCAACCACCGGCACCGCCTTGAAGAAAAAATGTATGCAAAACAAGCTGAAGCTGCTGGACGCCTCCGTCCGCCATCTGGGCACGGACATCAACCAGGTGGTGCTGGGCCAGCTCTATCAGGAATTGAAGGAACAGGTGGACTTCCACTTTGAGGCCCCGGTGAGCAGCATCCAGCGGCTGGAGGATGGGTTTGCCATCCAGGTGGGAGAGAAGTCCTACTCCTGCCGGAACTGCATTGCCTCCGTGGGCCGCAGCGGCAGCAAGTGGATGGAGAAAACCTGTCGGGATTTGAAGATTTCCACCAGCTCCAACCGGGTGGACTTGGGCGTCCGGGTGGAGCTGCCCGCCGTGATTTTCTCCCACCTCACCGACGAGCTGTATGAGAGCAAGATTGTCTACCGCACAGAGAAGTTCGAGGACAATGTGCGTACCTTTTGCATGAATCCCCATGGCATCGTGGTCAATGAGAACACCAATGGCATCATCACCGTCAACGGCCACAGCTATGAAGACCCTGCCAAGCAGACGGAGAACACCAATTTTGCCCTGCTGGTTGCCAAGCATTTCTCCCAGCCCTTCAAGGACAGCAACGGCTACGGCGAGAGCATTGCCCGGCTTTCCAACATGCTGGGCGGCGGCGTCATCGTCCAGCGCTTCGGCGATCTGGTCCGTGGCCGCCGGAGCACCGAAAAGCGGATTGAAGAGGGCCTGGTCACGCCCACCCTGGCGGCCACCCCCGGCGACCTGAGCCTGGTGCTGCCCAAGCGGATTCTGGATGGCATCATCGAGATGATTTACGCTCTGGATAAGATTGCCCCTGGCACCGCCAACGACGACACCCTGCTCTATGGTGTAGAGGTCAAGTTCTACAACATGGAGGTGGAGCTGGACGAGAACCTGGAAAGCTGCCACAAGGGGCTCTATGTCATCGGCGACGGCTCCGGCGTGACCCACTCCCTGTCCCATGCCTCTGCCAGCGGCGTCCACGTGGCCAGGAGAATTGCGGCAACACTTTATACTAATTCATGATTAAAATCTTTAATATCAGCTTGGTCTATTGACGCAATACGGCGTTATCGTCACTTGCCATACATACAGTATGGCTACGTTCCTCTGCCTTGTCTTGCGCCAATATCCCTACGCTGCTGATTAAATCTTTTTATCAAGAATTAGTATTAATCACATATCACAAAAATGGTGCCGTTCCTCTCCCCTCTGGGGTAAGGAACGGCACTGTTATTATGGAATTGAAGGGAGCTTCCCAAGATCAACCAGGGCGTTTTCGTAATCCTTTACGAAGTATTCGATGTTTTTGCGCCCCTTTTGGATGATTGTATGTCCCTCTGCTTCCAGCTTTTCCCGCTGGGCCTGGACGCCCCCGGGATATTTGGGGTTCAGCGCACCGCCCGCCTTCAGGGTTCGCCAGTAGGGCGTTTCATCCTGGGTGCGCTGAAAGCTTGCCCAGGCGGCGATGGAGACAAAAATGCCCGCAGTGATGGGTTCGGTAAAATCCGCACCGCTGCGTTTGGCGAAGTATTCCCGGATGGCGCCCACCGTGGTGAGCTTCCCATAGGGAATCTGTTTCATCAGATTGTCGTAGTCCAGGGGCGGAGCAAAATACATCCTGTTTCCGCCGTATTTTTGAATGCTCTTTTCATCGGTGATTGTCTGGATTTTTGGCATGTCCTTGGGCTCGTGCAGCATTGCATTGAAGTCCTTTTGATTTTCATTTGCCATGGAAACCACCTCCTGGGGGTAGCATAACCTGTTTTTGAAAAGAATGCAATGAGACTGTTGAAAAAAGTCTTGCTTATCATGAAAAAGACGGCTCAAATCAGCCGCCTAATAAATCCATCCTATCATATATCTGGGGTTTCGTCAACTTCTGATTTGACTATTTCCTGGCTTTCTCCCTCTTGCATGAAAAAATTAAAAGAATTTTATGAATAATTCCACCTTGCAAAATCCTGTTCCCGGCGCTAAGATATAGATGAAGGGAGAGAGAAAGACTCCCCCAACCCGATAAACTGGGCAGATACAGACGCCCTTCGCTGGGTGCAATCCTCCGATGAAATAAAGAAAAGTCATATCGAACAGGAATATGAATTGAGAGCGGAGGCAATTCAGGGGAAAGCGGGAGCGTCGCCATTTTGAAGAAAGCGAGGTTTAGAAGTTTGCTAGATACGAAGAGCGAAAGATAGCCCTCGATGCGGTTCAGGCATCGGGGGCTGTTTCTTTTTTCAGAGCCCATCAGAAAGATACGGCCTAATACTAATTCTTGATTAAAATCTTTAATATCAGCTTGGTCTATTGACGCAATACGGCGTTATCGTCACTAGCCATACATACAGATAGGCTTGCGTTCCTCTGCCTTGTCTTGCGCCAATATCCCTACGCTGCTGATTAAATCTTTTTATCAAGAATTAGTATAATTTACCGGAAAGCCTCCCAGCTTTTGCTAAGGGTGGCTTCATCCATGCCGTTTTCCAGGGTGAACCACTCAAAATTGGCGGTGAAGCCCTGCCGTTCAGCCTGAAAGGCGGGGATGATGGCCTCGTATTCCTCCTGGGTGATGGGCTGGCCGTTCTGGCTGTACGTCCAGCTGGGCTCTCCGTCCACGGCGACCATATCCGACTGCCCCAATGTTTCGATGGAAATTACACCGCTGCTCAGGCTGACTGCCTGGATGAACTGGTGATACTCGGCGGCGCCGTTTTTTACGTCATCATGGAATAGATAATAATAGGTTCCCTGGGCGTTGGCGGCGGGTACGCTGGCCATAATCAGCTCCGGCAGGGCTTCTCCCTCTTCCAGGGGGAGGCTGCATTCTGCCAGGGCGGAGCCGGAATTGTTGACCTCATAAATTTTTCCATAGGTGAAGACGCCGGTGCCCTGGGTGGACATGGCCAGGATTTCCAGCCGCCCGTTCCGGTCCAGGTCGGTAACGGCATAGTAGTAGGGGGTGCCCGGCTCCTCCGGCTGCTGCCACTGGCTTTGGGAATCGGCCAAAAGCTTGATTTGATTTTCAAAATCGATGGAGGAGGTTTCCCCTGTGACAGCTGGCTGGGTGGTGACCGGGGGCTTGGTTTCCGTTACCTTGCCGGGAAGGGCGCAGCCGGAGAGCAGGCAGGCGCAGAGGGCGGTGGAAATGAGTGCTGTATATATTTTATTATTCATAAGAGTTCCTCCTGATTTTCGGGGCAAAATAGAAAAAGAACAGTCCATCCATAGACCGCCCAACAATATTATTATACCACAATACCGTCATGCCGTCAATCCAAACCTTCCGGAAGGTTTGAAATTCTCCCAGCTGCATGAAAAATATAATGGTCCCCTTGTCAAGACCACTCTCGAAGAAATAATCGTGAACACATTCTGACTTTGGCCGTGCCCGAGCCTAGGTGTTATGAGTTTGGAAGCTCCAGCCGCCTGCGTCAGCAGGT
>Ga0129308_1003878_pt1 | contig 10114 bp, 10 predicted proteins | sample L827metagenome_FD_94440 | JGI IMG/M metagenome (GOLD analysis project Ga0129308, IMG submission 94440) | Ring-tailed lemur group fecal microbial communities from Wisconsin, USA - L827 metagenome | ecosystem: Host-associated > Mammals > Digestive system > Large intestine > Fecal | place: USA... | reverse complement strand
CGCGGCCGCGCTCGCAGTCGGTACTTTTTTTGCATACCGCGGCAAGAGCCTGGTTCAGGTGTCGGTCGCGTCGTGCGCGGCGGTGCTTTTTCTGGAGCTGGTGCTTTAGAAACGGAACAAGGCTTGACAAAAAGTAAGAACCTTTTATAATGAAATCATATATTTTTGAAAATGGTTTTATAAAACAATGGGATGGTAAAAGAAAGCATGTGCGCAAAAGTTACAGCGAATCAGGAGATCAAGAGAATCAACCGAACCAATGTTTATCATTATATAAGAGCGAATGGGGCCGTATCCTGCAGAGATATTCAAATTGCGCTTGGATTGTCACTTCCGACGATTTATCAGAATATGGAAGAGTTAATGGCAGACGGCCTGGTTATGGAGTCCGGAGATATCGGAAATACAGGAGGAAGGCGTGCAAAGACTTTTTCTGTGGTGAATGATGTACGGGTGTCCGTGGGACTTGGGCTTACGAAAGACAAGGTGACGGCTGTGATCGTTGACCTCGCAGGAGAAATGTTGATCTGTCAGGAAGAACACCGCAAATTTGAGCGGACGAAGGAATACTTCCGTTTTCTTAATGAGTTGGTTCAGAAGACGCTGGAAGCCTGCGGAATAGAGCCTGAGAGGGTTCTGGGCGTGGATATTGGTCTGCCCTGTTTGACGGATGTGAAGAATTACAGGGTTACCTACGGGCAGATCATTCAACTGACCGGAGCTACAGCGGATGAGGTGGGAGAATATATTCCGTTTCCGGTGCGGCTGATTCATGATGTATACGCAGCGGGAGTTGCGGAGCAGTGGATGAATCCGGACTTAAACAATGCGTTTTATCTGCTTCTTTCCCAAACAGTCGGCGGCGCAGCGTTTGTGGGCGGCAAGCCTTATTATGGCGACTGGATGCGGGGAGGAGAGGTAGGTCATCTGATTCTTTATCCGGATGGAAAGCAGTGCTACTGCGGAAGTAAGGGTTGTGTGGATGCCTACTTAAGCACCGACTCTCTTTTGGACAACCGGTATGCGGATCTGGAAACTTTTTTTCAGGCGCTGGAATGTCAGGAGCTTTCGGCGGTGAAAAGCTTTGAACGGTATGTCCATGACCTGGCTCTGGTACTTCGTTCCATTCAGCTTACCCTCGACTGTACCATTATTCTGGGAGGAAAGATTGGCAAATATATTGGCAAATATATTTGGAAGGTTCGAAACGAGCTGGAGAGAAGTTATCCTTTCGGGCTCAATACGGAGTATATTATGGCATGTAAATGCCAGGCGCACAGCATCCCAATAGGTGCTGCCCTGTATTCCGTCCAGGAGTATCTGGATTCGATCTGAAAATAATATATATATTTTGCAAAAAGACAGTACAGATATTGTGTACTGCCTTTTTTTGTGCTTTTTATACAAAAACGAGGGAACAGAATTGGTAAACTGTACAAAAATGACGCCTAAAAACATAAAACTATTGACATATTACCGAGTAGGTGGTATTTTGTGATTAATCCAATATATAAAACCGTTTAAAAAACAATTTTAAAAAGAAAATTTAAAAATGGGTTAAAAATATTTTGGAAAAAACATGAAGGCTGAAAGGAGCAGTGAAAACCATGGCATTTATGCAGTTTGATTTTTATTCCAAAGCATTGAATTATCATACGACGGTAAATGTGGTTCTTCCTGTTCCGGATCCGGATGATACGCTTTTGGGATTTGAGAATCGGTATCCGGAACCGGGCGAGAAATACCAGACCTTATATTTGCTGCACGGTATGATGTCGGATCACAGTGGCTGGATGCGATATTCCAACGTAGAGCGATACGCGCAGGCGAAAAAGCTGGCGGTGGTTATGCCGAATGCGTGCAACAGCTTTTACACAGATTATGCTTTTGGAAGTAAATTTTATACATATTATACGGAAGAGCTTCCAAAGATATTGAGATCTGTGCTGCCTCTTTCCGAAAAGCGGGAGGACAATTTTATCGCAGGTCTGTCAATGGGTGGTTACGGTGCACTTTATGCGGCACTCACAAAGCCGGAGCAATATGCGGCGGCAGCTTCTCTTTCGGGGGCAATCGATCTGTTTGGAGAGACAGAGCATCCCAGTGCGGCAATTCTTTCAGAGGATACGTTTAAGGACATTTACGGAAAAGATTATGAGTACTTTTCAAAAGAGAAAAACAGCCTGCGTACGATTGCGAAAGAGAAAGCAGCGGCGGGAGTGGAGCTTCCGAAACTGTACATTGCCTGTGGAACAGAAGATTTCCTGTATGAATCCAATCAGTCCGGACGGGACTATTTTAAGAGCCTTGGCCTGGATGTGACCTATGAGGAAGGGCCGGGAAGACATGAATGGGATTTTTGGGATCCATATATCCGCAGAGTGATTGAGAACTGGCTTCCCTTAAAGAATGAGATTGTTTCTGACAAATAAAAAACATGTAAAAAACCAGCAAAAGCTGGATAAAAGGAGGAAAATATAATGAAGAAAAAAATGTGGAGTTTGATGATGGCTGGAAGTCTTGTGTTAGGTATGACCGCATGCGGGACAACTGTTTTAGCGGATGACGCGGACAGAGATCTTACGATCGGTTTTACGGCCAACAGCCTGGAAAATGACACCGTACAGGAGTTCCTGGAGGACATTCGCGAAAAATGTGATGAAGAGAACTGGGATCTGACGACAGTAGATTACCGCTCCGATCTGTCTATCTGCATTGATACGCTGGAGAACTTTATCACAGCGGGCGTGGATGTGATTATGGTGCAGGTTCCGAATGCAGAGGGCCTGAAGGATGTCATCGAGCGTGCACAGGAGGCAGGCATAATCGTTGTATGCTATGACACCACAGCCGATATCGGCGACTATCGTCTGTCTCAGAGCGATGAAGAAATCGGAAAGTGCATCGGCGAGAGTGCAGCGGCATATGTAAACGAGCACTTTGACGGTGAGGCAGTTGCGGTCAGCGTTGGCCTGCCATCCAATGAGATTTTAAAGGTTCGTGAGGAATCTGCAGTAGAGGCGTTCCTGGCAAACTGTAACGGTACAGTGGTGGATTCCATTGCCTGCGAGAACTACCAGGGCGACTGGGCGGCTATCGCAGAGGTGATCGTTCAGTCAAATCCGGAGACTCAGATCATCCTGGATATTGCGGATGTCGTAAATGTCTCCATCGCAGAAGGGTATTCCGCTCTGGGATACAGCAACTCCAAGGATGGAATTGCAATGTTCGGCTGCGACTGCATCGGCGAGGTGCTGGATTCCTGGAGAGAGGGCGGAGACTATATGATCAAGGGCAGCGTATACACGTATCTTCCGGAATCTATTTATGAGGCATTCACACGTGCGACGGAGACGGCTCTGACTGGTGAGCGTTTTGAAAAGGTGATCGAGCAGAAGATCGTTGCTGTATCCCCGGATAACTTTACAGAAATCTTTGGTGAATAATCTACCGCATGCAGAGAAAGGAGGGCTCTGGCTTGGAACCGATACTTTCAGTTCGAAATATTACAAAAATTTACGGCGGTGTCACGGCTCTGAACCATGTATCGTTAGATCTGATGGAAGGAGAGGTGCTTGCTCTGGTTGGGGAAAACGGAGCAGGAAAATCCACTCTGATTAAGAGTCTGTCAGGGGCGGTGATTCCGGATGCCGGCGAGATCATAGTGAATGGAAAGTCTTATGAGCATATGACTCCGTCTTTGTCAAAGGAATTAGGAATCGCGGTCGTCTATCAGGAATTGAATCTGTGTCCGGCGCTGACTGTATATGAGAATATTTTACTGGGAAACTTTTCCGGGAAAGCAGGATTCGTAGACAGAAAAGCCATGATTGAACAGGCAAAAGAGGTGCTGAAGAAAATAAACATTGACCTTGATCCCTGTGTGCAGGTATCGAAATTGTCCATCGCATATATGCAGTTGGTGGAGATTGCGAAAGCAGTATCCAGGAATGTCAAGGTACTGGTTCTGGATGAACCGACAGCGCCGCTTACCCTCACGGAGACCGAGCTGCTATTCAAATTGATGAGAATTTTGAAAGAACAGGGTACATCCATGATCTATATCTCTCATCGAATGAGTGAAATTTTTGAGGTGGCGGACCGGGTGACCATTATGAGGGATGGAAATGTGATTTCGACGTATCCCATTCAGGGACTGGATGAGGCTACCCTTGTAAAGGGAATGATCGGCAGGAAGTTGACGAAGACTTTTCCGACCAGAGATTTTGAGCCGGGAGAAGTGGTTCTTAAGGTGGAGCACCTTTCTAATGCAAGAGTCCGGGATGTAAGCTTTGAAGTACGAAAGGGGGAAGTGTTGGGAATCGGAGGCCTGGTCGGTGCAGGACGCACGGAGCTTGTGAGAACGATTTTCGGCGCGGATCCCAAATTCGGAGGAAAAGTATATCTGGATGGAAAAGAAATCAATCCGAGGAATCCGCGGGAGGCGGTCAATCTGGGAATCGCGCTGGTTCCGGAGGATCGAAAAGGACAGGGCGTAGTTCTGGGACTGCCTATTACGAATAACATCTGTCTGAGTATATACAACATGCTTTCCCGGTTCTTCCTGGTTGATACCAGAAAAGAAAATGAGGTTGTGACAAACATGATTGGCCGCCTGCAGATTAAAACCCCGGGCGGAAAGCTTCTGGCGGGGAATTTATCCGGAGGAAATCAGCAAAAGGTTGTTCTGGGGAAATGCCTTGCTTCCAAATCCAAGGTCTTGATTATTGATGAACCAACCCGTGGAATTGATGTGGGAGCAAAAGCGGAATTCTATAAGCTGATAAATGAACTGGCGGCATCGGGCCTGGCTGTCATTATGATATCATCGGAAATGGATGAGCTGCTTGGTATGTCCGACCGGATTATCGTACTGAGTGATGGTCAGCATACGGGTACGTTGGAAAAATCAGACTTTTCTCAGGAAAATGTATTCAAATATGCATCGGTGAATTGCTAGGAGGAAGATCGTGAAGAAGATTAATTTTAGAGACTACATAAAAAAATATATGACAGTTTTGACGCTGCTTGTGATTATACTGTTCTTCGCAATCGCGGATTCCAAGTTTTTTACGATTGCCAATGGACTTACGGTTTTGCGTCAGGTATCCATGCTGGGAATCGCGGCGATTGGAATGTCGTGTTGTATGCTGGTGGGAGATATTGACCTTTCCTGCGGCGTTATGCAGGGATTTTCCAGCGTAGTGTGCTGCCTGATTCTGACTCAGCTTGGAGTTCCGGTAGCCGGAGCATTTATCCTGACTCTGATCGTAGGAACTCTGATCGGCATGATAAGCGGCATAATCATTGTAAAGACCAATATGCCGGCCATTATCGGAACGCTGGGTGTGCGGAATATTCTGTATGGAGGTGCGTATCTTCTTTCCGGCGGCCTGCCGATCTACGGTATTTCTGATGAGGCAAAATGGATCGGCCAGGGAACCATTGCATCTATCCCCGTACCTATTTTCTTTCTGGTTGTGTTCTTTGTGATCGGTGCAATACTTTTGAACAGGACTTATATCGGAAGATACCTGTTTTCGATCGGAAGTAATGCGGAAGCTACCCGCCTGTCCGGCATCAATGTAGATGCGGTCCGGATCTTTGCCTTCGCATTCAGCAGCTTCTGCGCGAGCACAGCGGGCCTGATCCTTATGGCCAGAAACGCATCAGGGCAGCCCAATGGAGGAAACGGCGGTGAGATGAACGTAATTACCGCATGTGTAGTCGGCGGCGTCAGCGCTCTTGGCGGCGAATGCAAGACTGTGAACCTGATCGTAGGTGTGCTCATCATCGGCGTTCTTACAAACGGAATGACGATTTTGGGAGTGGATGACTACTGGCAGACGGTTGTGAAAGGAATCGTACTGATTCTGGCGGTAGGAAACGATTTCTATCAGAAGACACATAAGAAGAAAGTAAAAGTAGAAGAAAAGGCAGTGGCATAGGAGGCGGATTTATGAAATATGGTATCTATTTTGCTTACTGGGAAAAAGAATGGGAAGCAGATTATCTGAAATACATTTCCAAAGTGAGCCAGCTTGGATTTGATATTCTGGAAATATCCTGTGCAGCTTTGAAGGAAATGTCCAAGAGTGAGATGGACAAAATGAAAGCGGAAGCTCAGGCACATCAGGTAATCCTCACGGCCGGATATGGACCGTCCGCATCTGAAAATCTGGGCTCCTCAGATCCGGAAATTGTAAAGCATGCGATTGCATTCTACACAGATATTCTGAAAAAACTGGAGTATCTGGATATCCACACCATTGGCGGCGGGATCTATTCGTACTGGCCGGTGGATTACAGCAAACCCATCGATAAAAAAGGTGACTGGGCGAGAAGTGTGGAAAATGTCAGAACTGTTGCCAGGATTGCAGGAGAATGCGGCGTAGACTACTGCCTGGAGGTATTGAACCGATTCGAGGGATATCTGCTGAACACGGCGAAGGAAGCCGTTCAGTTCGTAGAAGAGGTCGACGTACCTGCCGCAAAGGTTATGCTTGATACATTCCACATGAACATCGAGGAAGACAGTATGATCGATGCAATCCTTACCGCGGGAGACAAGCTTGGTCATTTCCATGTGGGCGAGAATAACCGTCGCTGTCCGGGCAAGGGTACTATGCCCTGGGCAGAGATCGGCAAGGCGTTAAGGCGTATCGGGTATGACAAAAACGTGGTGATGGAACCGTTTGTGCTGCAGGGTGGAACCGTGGGCAGCGATATCAAGATATGGAGAGATCTTTGCAGCAATGAAGAAATGCTGGATGTGGACGCAAAAAATGCAGTGGCATATCTGAGACATGTATTCAGCGGTCCCCAGTCAGATTATTCACTCTGATTGGAAAGAAGGAGAGGACAGATGGCTTTTTTCGAAGGAACGATTTATTCCAGGACGCTGCATATGGATACACAGTTGGGTGTTATTCTGCCGCAGGACAGCAGACCGCATCATGAGGGTGCGCTTAAAAACGGGTTAACCCCGAGGAAGATTCCGCGGACCGTGATTCTGCTTCACGGACTTACGGACAGTGCGTCTGTGTGGTGGCGGAGAACTTCCATTGAACGGTATGCGGAAGAGTATGATATTGCAGTAATCATGCCGGAGGTTTATAAGAGCTTTTATCAGGATATGGAATATGGGGAGCATTATTTTTCGTATATTACGGAAGAACTGCCCCAATTATGTAAGGATTTATTCCAGATCTCCATGGATCCGGAGGATCTGATGATTGCAGGATTGTCCATGGGCGGTTATGGGGCGCTCAGGTGTGCGCTGACTTATCCGGAACGCTATTATGCATGTGGCGCCTTCTCTTCCGGCTGCGATATACAGGCCATGGTAAAGCATCCGGGGAAGGAATTGGAAATGGGTCCGGCGAGAGGATTTGACAGAAGCGCGAAAGCAATTTTCGGGGAAAATCTGGATATTCCGGATAACAGTGACCTTTTCTGGCTGGCAGATCATCTGGGGGATCAGGCAGGGCAGGTGAAATTATATATGACCTGCGGTCGTCAGGATCCTCTGTATGAAGCGAATCAACGGCTGAAAAACGTATTGGCTGCCAGCAATCTGGGTGAATTCCATTATGAGGATTGGGACGGCAACCATGAATGGGGATACTGGGATGTGGCCATTCAGCGATTTTTTGAAATATTTTGCAGATAACTGACAGAAAGGAATAAAAAAATGGGTGTACTGGAAAAATTTCGGTTAGATGGTAAGGTAGCTTTTGTTACTGGTGGAGCAAGAGGAATTGGTAAAAGTGTTGCAACCGCGTTTGCGGAGGCAGGAGCAGCAGTGGCGATTGTGGATCTGAATCTGGAAATGGCTCAGAAGACGGCGGAAGAGATTCAGAATGCCACGGGAATGGAGACAATGGCAATACAGACAGATGTATCTGATCCGGAGCAGGTGGATCAGATGGTAAAGACCGTCGTGGAGAAATTCGGACATCTGGATATTGCACACTGCAATGCAGGAATCGGCGTGAATGTTCCGGCAGCAGAGATGACGTATGCACAGTGGAAAAAAGTGATTGATATTAACCTGACAGGCGTTTTCCTGACCGCGCAGGCAGCGGGAAAACAGATGTTAAAGCAGGGGAAGGGCTCTATTATCAATACGGCATCCATGTCCGGCCATATTGTAAATGTACCGCAGCCGCAATGTGCGTATAATGCTTCCAAGGCAGGAGTTATTCAATTGACAAAGTCCTTTGCGGTAGAATGGGCGGATAAAAACGTAAGAGTCAACAGCATCAGCCCGGGATACATCGGAACGGATCTGACCTTGAATGATCCGAATCTGGCTCCCATGATCAAGCAGTGGAATGAGCTTTCTCCTATTCACCGTATGGGTAGCCCGGAGGAGCTGCAGGCGATCTGCGTATACCTTGCAAGTGATGCAAGTTCCTTTACCACAGGAGCCGATTTCTCGATTGACGGCGCATATACCTGTTTCTAAAAATTTGCTGTTTGGCTGGCGAATTACTGAAGCTGGATAGGATAATCATAATAGTATCAAAAGTCCCTCCGATGGCTTGCAAAAAGTTATCGGAGGGGCTTTTGCGTTACCGCAACAAAGGCATACTGCCCGTCAGCTTATTGACCTTCTTCTTTGCACCGCAGATCGCGACGCCGAAATACTGCAGAGTGCTCTCGGGCACCTGTCCCATTTTTCCGATAAATTCGTCGTAGGTTTTGCAGCCCTGCGCGAGATCGGAGAAGTCCACTACGGTCAGATCCTGAAATTCCGGCTGATACAGTTTTTCGCGGATCGCCTTGATTATTTCCGGTGAGCCTTTCAGAATCGGCACGGGAAATTCAATAATGCCGAGGTGTTCGTTGCCGCTTTGGTCGGTCACATCAGCGCCGACAACCTCCGGCATTTTCTTTCCCAGAGTGATGCCCATAATGGCCGCTGTGTTCGCGATAATGCCCAGCGGCAGGTGTTCGTCAATGACCATGACGCATTTTTCGTTGTGTAAATCCATCTCTATCCTCTTTTCTAAGTGTTTTGCTTTCCGACAGGAACAGGCCGGTCAGTGTCAGGATGGTTCCGAGGCCCGCTAAAAAGGTAATTCTCTCATGGAGAATGAGGGCCGAGGCCGCCACCGTGATAACGGGAACTATGTAAATGTAGACGCTCGTCTTTACCGCACCCAATACCCTCACGGCGAAGTTCCAGGTGACGAAGCAGAGGGCCGAAGCGCCCAGTCCCAGATATACGATGTTGAACAGGGAGACCGGATTGGCAAACCGGCTTGGCTCCAGCTTAAAGTCAAACAGGAACAGGGCTGGTATCATGAACAGGATTCCATAAACAAATATCCGCCGTGTAGTGAGTATGGTGTGGTAGCCGTAACCGCTGATTTTCCTGGTCAGCACAGAATAGCAGGCCCAGAGCAGGGCGGCCAGGAGTGCCAGCAGATCCCCCAAAGGGTTCAGTTCCAGCCTGGAGCCGTTAAAGCAGATCAGGAAGATGCCGACCATAGCGACAACGAAGCCAAGGAAAAAGCTTTTCCGCAGCTTTTCTTCCCCCTTGATAAACAGGTGAGTCAGAATCGCGGTAAAAAATGGAGCGACGGAAATAATAATGCTCACGTTAGATGCCATTGTGTAAGTCAGCGCGATATTTTCGAACAGATAGTACAGGCAGATACCGCACAATCCGGCTGCGGCGAAGGTAAGCTCCTGCCGGAAGGTCGTGCGCTTCAGCCTGTGCGGATATACCAGCAGTAAGGCCAGCAGTCCGATGACAAAACGGAAAAAGAGGATTTCCACCGGCTGGAAATCCGTCAGCAGAACCTTTGTTGAGATAAAGGTAGTTCCCCAGATGATGACTGTCAGAAAGGCCGATAAGTGGCCGGCTGTGTTTTGGTTTCTCATATGCAAATTTCCTCTTGGTTAAATGATTTTTTACAGACTGTGCTGCATATCTTTCTGCATTTGCCGGACGTGCCGCATTAGCAGAAAGTCAGGAGTCTTCGCCTGTTTTTCGGAAATCGCCGCCTGCGGCGTTCTGACTGGACGGTAATGTAAAAATCTTCCAATAGACGCCGGGAGTCAGCCCGATAAAACGGTTAAAATAGTTGGTAAAATGGCTCTG
>Ga0129308_1003877_pt1 | contig 10115 bp, 5 predicted proteins | sample L827metagenome_FD_94440 | JGI IMG/M metagenome (GOLD analysis project Ga0129308, IMG submission 94440) | Ring-tailed lemur group fecal microbial communities from Wisconsin, USA - L827 metagenome | ecosystem: Host-associated > Mammals > Digestive system > Large intestine > Fecal | place: USA... | reverse complement strand
TGTCATCCAGACCGGAAGGAGCTACAGGAACGAGATCGCACCCAGGCAGGGTATGATCCGTCTCAGGGAGTTCAACCAGATGGAGGTGGAGCTCTTCGTGGACCCGGAGGACAAGGACTGGGCCAGGTTCGAGGAGATCCAGGACGAGACCATCAGGCTCGTTCCCAACACCACCGGCGAACTCGTCGAGATGACCGTCAAGGAAGCTGTGGACAAGGGCATCATCGCCAACCGTGTCCTGGCGTATTTCGTGAACACCACCAAACAGCTCCTGCTGAAGCTGGGTGTGGATCCCCAGAGGCTCAGGTTCAGGCAGCACCTGGACGACGAGATGGCCCACTACGCCGCCGACTGCTGGGATGCCGAGGTCCTCCTGTCCTACGGATGGACCGAGATCACCGGTATCGCCGACAGGGGATGCTGGGACCTCTCCAGGCATGCGCAGTTCTCCGGGACTGAGCTCACCCACTTCAAGAAGTACGACGAGCCCCGCGAGATGGAGGTCACCAAGGTCCGTGCAAAGCACAAGGCCCTCGGGCCCCTGTTCAAGGGGAAGGCCAAGGACATCGCCGCGGCGATCGAATCCCTGGTCCCCGGAGATGTCAAGGACGGGAAGATCTCCCTCGAGATCGACGGAGAGGTGAAGGAGTTCGGAGAGGAGTTCTTCGAGGTCGTCACCGTGAAGGAGAAGGTCGCGGGAGAGCGTGTCGTCCCCCATGTGATCGAACCCTCCCACGGACTGGACAGGATCTTCTACTCCGTTTTGGAGCACGCATACGAGTACGACGCCGAGAAGGACTACACAGTCCTGCACCTGGCGCCCGTCGTCGCACCCATCAAGGTCGGAGTGTTCCCCCTGATGGAGAAGGACGGACTGGACGATGTGGCCAGGTCCATCTACGAGGGCATCCACACCCACAGGGTCGAGGCCTACTACGACGGATCCGGAACTATCGGTAAGAGGTACGCCCGTATGGACGAGGTCGGAACCCCCTGGTGCATCACCGTCGACTACGACACCCTCGAGAACGGCACCGTCACCATAAGGGACAGGGACACCACCGAGCAGAAGCGCATCCCCAAGGATGATGCTGCGAGAATCGTGGATGAGCTGCTCTCGGGCAAGCCGTTCGCGGACCTTTGAATATTTAAAACATTCCTCAAATCCGCCGGCATCCAGACAGTTGGATGCTGGCGGTAACATTACACATCCTGATTTTCTACGATTGTCGTAGTCGTTCCACGATTCCCGTCGATTTCTGGGATATAATCATATACTCTGCGGGCAGATGTTATCCTCAGAGGTGTATTATGGGCGTAAAGGACCTAGAAGATCTGAAGAAGCTTTCCATGCTTAGATCGCAGATAGACGGCATCTCCGTCGAATCGATAATGTCCGCAGATTTCCCGACAGTCTCCGTCGACGACCGCATCGCAGATGCATTGGCGGTCATGAAGCAGAGCAACTATCAGGATGTCCCGGTCGTGGACGGCAGTGAGTTCGTCGGCATGGTGAGTTACGCTTCGATCCTCAGGAAGAAGAGCGTCACGCTCGATGCCAAGGTCAAGAACCTGGTACGCAACCTCCCGACCGTGACAAAGGACATGGAGATCACGAAGATCGCAGAGATGATGGTCTCCAGCAACTGCAGGCAGCTCCCGATCCTCAACGGCAAGAAGGTCGTCGGTGTGATCGAGAGGAACAGGCTGATCGACATCGCCAGGGACATCAAGGCCCTGAAGGAGATCAGGGTCTGGGAGATCATGAGCAACCCCGTGGAGTCCGTGAAGGCCAACGACCTGATGGACGACGCATTGGAGCTGATGATCAGGGAGGACTACAGGACCATCCCCGTGGTCAACGATGCCAACAACGTCATCGGTATCGTCGGAATGAGGGAGATCATCGACAACAACTGGAAGAAGGAGAACAAGACCATCGGCGATCTGGAGAAGAGCGCCAGGTCCCAGATCACAGTGGAGTCCATCGCCACCACCTCGGCGAAGACCATCTCCTGGGACGCCGATGTGGCCGAGGCCGTGGACATCATGGTCGAGAACAGGTTCTCCACCCTCCCGGTCATCGAGGGCAAGGACCTTGTGGGAATCATCACCGAGTACGACATCCTAGAGCTCATATCCGCATGCAGGGAGAGGGACATGCTCTTCGTGCAGATCAGCGGACTGGAGGATGATGAGAAGGACTATGTCGATGCGATCTACGCGGACATCGAGGCCATGGTGGCCAAGGTCTCCAAGATCTACAAGCCCGAGTCCTTCACCATGCACGTGTCCAGGTACAACGACACCGGCGGGAACTTCAAGTACAGTATCAGCGCAAGGCTGTTCATCAACGGAACGGCCATCATCTCCAAGGAGGTGGGCTGGGACCTTACGAAGACCGCCGCGGACCTCATCACCAAGATGGAGGACCAGGTCGTCAACATGAAGGATTCAAAGGTCACCTTCCGCAAGAGGAAGAAGTGATCCCGGGGGGCTTCGGCCCTCCACCCCAAACCCGTTATCCCCATTCTGAAAAGGTTTCCCGACGGTCGGTCCGACCGCCGGTTGTAAATGTCAACAGCAGCTGCAGCAGCAGGATCCGCCGTTCTCCTTCTTCTCTTCCTTCGGCCGCTCCCCTCCGCAGTTCGCGAACCTCCCGTAGTGGACCTTCCTGTCCCCGGAGACGGTGAACGCGGAACCATAGCGCGTCTCGGAGACCATGGCGGCGGTGTTCCCGCAGACCCTCATGGGCTCCCCCTTGATGAAGCGGTGGTGGTCGTCCAGGTCGAAGTGTTCGGGGTATCCGGGGATAGAACCGTCGTATGTGGCGGATTGTCCGTAGTCCTCGCAGATGTCCTCAAGGTCGTCGAGCTTGAACGCCCTCACCGTACGGGATGTGAACTTCGCCTCCCCGAGGACCTTTTTGATCTCCGGATCCTCGATTGTGATGTCGGACACGGATGTGTACCTGAAGTCCTCAAATCCGACCTTCCTCATCATCCTGCGGAAGTCCTCCACGTACATGGCACCGCCGAGGCACTCGCCGTGGATCACCGGATCGCTGTAGACCTCATCGGGGATCCTCCTGTCGCAGAAGACGTCGGAGAAGTACAGTTCCCCACCCTTCCTCAGGATCCTGTGGATCTCGGAGAATATCCTCTCCTTTTCGGGGGAGAGGTTGATGACGCAGTTTGAGATGACCACATCGACGGAACCGTCCTCGATCCCTAGTGATTGGAGGTCCTCGATGTATCCCTGGATGAACTCCACGTTGGGTTCTGAATAGCCGAACCTCTCCATCTGGCTGTCGATGTGCCTCCTGGCCACCTCCAGCTGCTCCGGGGTCATGTCCACCCCGATGACATGTCCGGTCTCCCCGACGAGCTTTGAAGCGATGTAAACGTCCCTTCCCGTACCGCATCCCAGGTCCAGGACGGTCATCCCCTCCAGGAGCGGAGGAATTGGGGATCCGCAGCCGTAGAACCTATCCAGGATCTCATCGTCGATCAAAGATAGTGCGGATCTGACCTCCTGTGGCATGTTTTCGGAACAGCAGCATGCACTGGTCTTCAGATCGTCCTTGCTCTTCAGCTCCTTTCCATAGTAGTCCCTGACGTCGGATTTGATCGTCTCCGGATCTACTGGAACGGCAGCGGCATGCAGGTCGGAGAGGAACTCCCTCAGGTCCTGCAGAGCGGTCGTGTTCAGTTTGTAATATGTCCACTTCTCGACCTTGCGGCTGTCCACCAGGCCTGTGTCGCACAGGTACTTCATGTGATGGGAGAGGGTGGGCTGTGAGATCCTCAAAGCCTCGAGTATCTTGCATGCGCAGAGTTCCTTCTCCGACAGCATGTTCATGATCGCCAGTCTGTTAGGGTCCGACAGGGCCTTCATGATGTCCGAGTACTTTTTGAAGTCCTTCATCAGTCATATTGACAGATTTACATGTATAAATATGATGTCAATGGGCGGTGGATATCCCTGGGAACGAGTTCCTGGGGGGTCTTCAACTTTTCAGATCCGTGCACATTTTGCCTCTTTAATTTTTCAGAATTAGCCACCCTTTATAAATGGAAAATTCTCTCGAATGGCACGTCTGGGTATGTTGTTCTGATGGTCCGGAGAAGGATCCGGATCCGATTTGCACATCGATCAGATCCCTCTTTTCTCGGACAGTGATTTCCGTATCCGCGCGCGTGCGCGATTGGTATAAATATATTCTTAAACTACACGCACCCGTTTGCCATGGCACAATACGATTCAGCTTCCATAGAGAAACGCTGGCAGGAGATGTGGAGGAACGATGCGGTCTATCGCTTCGACCCCGACTCCGACAAGCCGGTGTACAGCATCGACAATCCCCCCAGGTACACATCCGGTCCCCTCCACCTCGGACACGCAACCGGATACTCCCTGATCGACTTCGCCGCACGCTTCAGGAGGATGAGCGGCTACAACGTGTTCTTCCCCCTGTGCTTCGATGTCAACGGTACCCCCATCGAGGTCAAGGTCGAGAAGAAGCACCACATCACGAAGCTGGACACCCCCAGGCAGGAGTACAGGAGGCTCTGTGAGGAGTACGCCAACGGCTTCATCGAGCAGATGACCAAGGATTTCGAGATGCTCGGAGAGTCCATGGACCCCAGCATCTACTACCAGACCGATGCCCCCTACTACAGGAGGATCACCCAGCTGTCCTTCGTCAACCTGTTCAACAGGGGACTCGTCTACAAGGCCAACTTCCCCGTCAACTGGTGTCCCGGATGTATGACCGCCCTCGCCGATGCAGAGGTCGAGTACAGGGACAACGTCAACAAGCTCAACTACATCAAGTTCCAGGTCGCCGACTCCGATGCCGACGATTATATGCTGATCGCCACCACCAGGCCCGAGCTCCTGTGCACCTGCAAGGCCGTCGCGGTCCACCCCGACGACAAGGAGAAGGCCCATCTGGTCGGCAAGGAGCTCATCACCCCCCTGTTCGGAAGGAGGGTCAAGGTCATCTCCGATCCCAAGGTCCAGCTGGACTACGGAACCGGAAACGTCATGATCTGTACCATCGGTGACAAGGACGACCTCGAGTGGGTCATGAAGTACCACTTCGAGATGGAGAAGGGAATCGACGAGGCCGGAAGGATGACCGAGCTCGCCGGAAAGTACGCCGGAATGACTGTTCTGGAGGCAAGGGAGGCATCCATCGAGGACCTCCGCGCCGCCGGAATACTGGTCAAACAGGAGGACAACCCCCAGCAGGTCTCCATCTGTTGGAGATGCCACACCCCCATCGAGTTCCTGCAGGTCCCCCAGTGGTTCCTCAAGACCACCACCTTCAAGGACGCCATCCTCAAGAGGGCGGAGGAGATCAACTGGTTCCCCGAGTTCATGAAGATCAGGCTCGAGGATTGGACCAACTCCCTGGAGTGGGACTGGGTCCTCAGCAGGCAGAGGGTGTTCGCCACCCCCATCCCCATCTGGGAGTGCGAGGAGTGCGGACACGCGGTCTGCGCCACGGAGGAGCAGTGCTACGTCGACCCCACACTGGATGCTCCCCCCGTGGAGAGATGTCCCAAGTGTGGCGGAAAGCTGATCGGATGCACCGATGTCTTCGACACATGGATGGATTCCTCTGGTTCCTCCCTGTACAACACCTTCTGGGGAAGGGACGAGGAGATGCACAAGAAGCTGTTCCCCATGACCCTCAGGCCCCAGTCCCATGACATCATCAGGACCTGGGCGTTCTACTCCATCCTCAGGGCGGAGCAGATAGAGGAGTCAATTCCCTGGGAGAACATCATGATCCACGGATTCATCATGGCCCCCGACGGAACCCCCATGCACTCATCCATCGGAAACGTCATCGACCCCATCCCGATTCTCCAGAACTACGGAGCCGACGCGCTCAGGTACTATGCGGCCACATGCTCTCTGGGAATCGACCATGCATTCAGGGAGAAGGATGTCATCCGCGGTAGGAAGCTGTGCAACAAGGTCTTCAACCTCGGCCAGTTCGTGAGCAGGTTCTTCAAGGACGTCCCCAAGGAGCAGCCCGCACTGAGGACATCCGACAGGTGGATCGTCAGCAGGTACTCCAAGGTCCTTGCATCGGTCACCGCCCACCTTGAGCAGTATGAGTTCGACAAGGCCATGAAGGAGGTCGAGGGATTCATCTGGCACGAGTTCGCCGACAACTACGTCGAGATGGTCAAGGCCAGGAGTGACGATGCGGTCAAGTGGACCCTGTACAACGTCTTCCTTGGAAGCATCAAGATGCTCGCACCCTTCATGCCCCATGTGACCGAGGACGTCTATCAGGAGCACTTCAAGGCCATCGACGGATGCAGGAGCATCCATCTCACCGCATGGCCCGCACCCCTGTTCACCGACGATGCCGCAGAGGATGCCGGAGAGGTCCTGAAGGATGTCCTCGCGGCGATCCGTGCATGGAAGAGCGAGAACAAGGTCGCACTCAACGCCGAGCTGTCCATGATCGAGCTCGTGGGTGCCGACGCATCCAAGCTGGAGTCCGCCAAGGACGACATCGTGGAGACCACCAAGGCGAAGGAGCTGAGGATCGCACCCGAGGCCAAGCTGACCGAGGAGGTCGTGGGTGTCAAGCCCGTACATGCCAAGCTCGGACCCGCGTTCAAGGCACAGGCGAAGGCCATCGTCGCAGGGATCAATGCCATGTCCGTCGCCGATGTCGCGGCACAGCTCGCGAACGGTGCGGTGGAGATCGATGTCGACGGCGAGAAGGTCTCCGTCGGTGCCGAGTTCTTCGAGCTCGACAAGCGCCTGATGCTCGACGGAAAGGCCGTCCAGACCATCCAGGTCGGAAACGTCCTGATCCTCATCGAGCAGTGAAAACAGATCGGGCCGATCACGGTCGGTCCGGTCCCTTCCTTCATCACCAAGGGGATGGGAGAAGCATCTGTGCGTATCGGTTCATCATACGCATGTTCTTTCGGCCCCTTTCACTTCTTTTTTATGTTGATCATGATGGCATCCATATCGTGGGATTGCATCGAAGGTCCGGAGAATTGTAGAGAGGTCGTTCGAGGGAGACGACTCCATCGCTCCCTGGGACGCTGAGGGCGATGGGAGATAGACCCCCGTCCGAAGACGGGGGGGGGGAAAGGGTTGAGGGGATGAGTGGATGTCCTATGGAGCCTTATGCGGATCCCGCTTTCTCACGGGCCTCGCGTCTCTGCTCCCTTGCGGCTTTCCTCTCTTTCCTCTTAGCCTTTGCATCTGCAACTTTTCCCATACGTGTCACTTCCTTCGTTTCAGGGTTTGCGCTGCCGGTACTCCCCATAGGGTGTTGGCCTCACTCGCAGACTCTGATCTGTGATTCTGTCGGGAATGGATTTAAAACTGACGTTTTACGTTCGTAGAACATCGAAATCAGAAGAATAACCCGTAAATACAGCCTTTCAGAAGTAGGGATAGAGGTGGAGATGCGTTCTCCGTATCAGACGAGACGGTACGGGATCTCCTCTCCGTCGGCCATCCTCTTCATGCCCAGGAGGGAGTTGTGCACCATGTCCCTCACTGCGGCATCGTAGTAGAACGCCATGTGATGGGTGATCATCACGTTGTCCATCTTTCTCAGTCTGTCCATATATGTTCCGGAGAGGTCCATATCGCCGCAGTCGTTGTAGTAGAGTCCGAACTCCCCCTCCACGACATCCAGTGCCGCGCCTGCAAGCTTCCCGTTCTCCAGAGAATCGATCAGAGCCTCGGTGTCGATCAGGGGTCCTCTGGCGGTGTTGACGATGTACGCCCCATCCTTCATCTTCAAGAATGCATCCCTTCCGATGATGTGGCGGGTGGAATCATTCAGTTCCAGCTGCGGAGATATCACATCGCTGACGGTCAGGAGCTCATCCGGATCCATCCTCTCGGCGTACCTGTCCGCCTCCGGGGAGGGGCTGCGGTTGCAGTACACTATCCTGCATCCGAATCCGGACAGGTCCCTCATCACGGACCTCCCGATCCTCCCGGCTCCGATCACCCCGACGGTCAGGTCGCTGAGCTTCCTTCCGATCAGTCCCTTCAGGGTGAAGTCGTTCCTCCTGTTCCTCTCCTCTATCGATCTGAGATTCCTGATGGCTGCCAGTATCATCATGACGTTGTATTCCGCCACCCCCTCGGGATCATAGGTGACATGGGTGACGACCATCCCCTTCTCCTCGGCATGATGAAGGTCGATGTGATCGAATCCTATGGTGCGGGTGGATATCATGCGCACCCCGCCATCCATGAAACGGTCGATCATCTCCGCCGTGATGGGGGTGGTGATGATGGAGATGAAGTCGCTTCCATCGGCGAGATGGCAGTTGTCGATGGTGGGTGCATCTTCGGTGTAACCCATCTCCAGTCCGAGTTCACGGGTGAACTCCTCGAAATAGGCCAGCTCGTCGAATTCCCTCATGTTGTACACGAAAACCCTCATCGTTCAGTCTCCGTGGTCGATGAATCATCATGAGGATAAAAGCGGTTGTGTCGGTGATATTCCGAAAGGAATCAGGCATGGGACCTGTCCCTGGACGAGAATATCGACTTGACGTTGCTATCCAATTCCTTGGAGCTCAGGTTGATCGCCAGATCCTCGATGGATGTGACGGTGGTGATCAGGCACAGCACCAGCATCATGTCCCCCAGGTCCACTATGGTCAGGAAGAACGGGGCCATGTACCTCAGGAATGCGGACATCTTGTTTCCGTAGGTGTGAAGCAATGCGATCTGTCCGAAGCGGGCCACCCCGATCCCCAGGGAGACGATCCTTATCACCGCTATCACGGCGATCCATGTTATCATCCAAGCCTCCCAGGGCAGGAAGGGTATGAGGCATGCCAGGAGGCACACCGTGAGCACTATGTCCGCGGTGCTGTCGAGTATCTGCCCGGTGCGGTTCTCCGTTCCGCAGTGTCTCGCCAGGAATCCGTCGAGGACGTCCGTTATGCAGCAGTATGCGTAGATGCTCAGGAAAAGTAGGGATAAGGGGGTTGTGAAGAGGAGTAGGACCGAACCCACCATCCTCGAAAGGGAGAGGATGTCGGGCAGGTCCAGCCTCGTCTCAGTCCTGGATGACACGGACCTGGATCCTCTTGTTCTTGAACTTGGCCTTGGTGAGGTCCATGGTCATCCTGTTGCCGAAGTCCTTGTGGACCTCGACTATGGACGAATCCGGGCCCACGGTGATCTTACCGATGGACACGTCCCTGATCCTGGCGTTCCTGATGATGAAGTCCGCCAGTCCGACCTTTCCGAAACCGTCGTTCTTACCGAGGTTCACCTCGAACCTGCACATTCCGAACACATCGGATATCTGATCGTAGTCCACGACCCTCCTGATGGTGTCCTTGGTTCCGGGTTCGGCATCGGGGACGTCCCTCTTCTCGATCTCCATCCCAGTGCGCATCTCGAACTCCCTGACAAGGTGCTCCTCCTCGGATGTGACGAAGGATACCGCGGTACCCTCCTTCCCGGCCCTTCCGGTACGTCCGATGCGGTGGATATAGGTGTCGATGTCGTCGGGCATGTCGTAGTTGATGACATAGGAGATGTCGTCGATGTCCAGTCCCCTTGCGGCGACATCGGTTGCGATCAGCACATCGGTCACGTCGTTCTTGAAGTCCTTGATGACCTTCTCCCTCTTGCTCTGAGGCATGTCCCCGTGGATGGCCTCCACCTTGTAGTCCAGGTTGGTGAGCCTCTCGTCGAGGACGTCGACCATCTTCTTGGTCTGGCAGAAGATGATGGCCTTGGGCTGGTCTATGTCGAGGATCCTGCAGAGGGCCCAGGACTTGTTCCTCCTTCCCACGGAGATGTAGTACTGCTTCGTCAGGTCCAGGACCACCTCGTCCTGGGAGACGGAGATCTCCTTGGGGTTCCTCATGTAGTCGAAGGCGAGCTGTTTGACGTTCTCCTGCATGGTGGCGGAGAAGAGCAGGGTGTGCCTCTCGGTGGGCATGGCCTTGAGGATGTACTCGATGTCCTCCACGAATCCCATGTCCAGCATCCTGTCCGCCTCGTCCAGGACCATGACCTTGATCTCGGACAGGTTCAGGACGCCCCTGGTGATCATGTCCCTGACACGTCCGGGGGTTCCG
>Ga0129308_1003876_pt1 | contig 10121 bp, 8 predicted proteins | sample L827metagenome_FD_94440 | JGI IMG/M metagenome (GOLD analysis project Ga0129308, IMG submission 94440) | Ring-tailed lemur group fecal microbial communities from Wisconsin, USA - L827 metagenome | ecosystem: Host-associated > Mammals > Digestive system > Large intestine > Fecal | place: USA... | reverse complement strand
TCGTCGGAAAGCTCTATCTGCTTTGTATTATATGTATACTTTGACGCCTGATGAGATATCAGCGTATCAACAACACTTGCAAGATGGTCGGCCTTAGTCTGTGCCACAGTCTTTGTAAATTCTGTCTTATCTGAATTGTCAACCTCTTTTTTCTGGGCAGACTTCTTTGTATAAGCCGGTGTGAAAGTCTCTTCACTCTTTACATATTTATCCGCATTATCAGTGGCAAGTGTGCTTTTTGTTTTTTCTGTTACTGTCTCAACAGTGCTCTTTGGTGCTGTCTGCGCTGTTACTGCTGCCTGTTCGGCTACTTTTGCTATTTCCATATTGATCATCCTTTCCCGAAAATTAAACCGAAAACGGTATATTGCGACATCGTCTTATATTATATATCGGCAGTTTTTTATAAAAATTAAGGATTTTGCACTTTTTTTCAAAAATGGTATTGACAAATGGGATAAAAGTGATTATACTGTTAATATAACACATAAACAGTTTGCACATCGGTTGTACTATCCGAAAAAATGTGTTATAATAAAAATGTGCTTATAATTAATAGGACACACCGGAGATCGATATGAAATAGCTACCGTTGTGCCGAAAGGAGAAATATGTCACTCGAAGTAAAGGAAATATCCAAACAATACGGTGCGTTCACCGCTTTACATCCACTCAGCTTTAAGCTGTCCGAGCCTGGCGTTTATGCGCTTCTCGGTACCAACGGAGCCGGAAAGACTACCGCCATCCGTATAATACTCGGTATGCTCAGCCGTAACAGCGGTGAGGTACTGTGGCACGGCAAAGCTCTGTCTCCCGTAACGGAAAAGGTGGGTTATCTCGCAGAAGAGAGAGGTCTTTATCCCAAATACAAGATAAACGAACAGCTCCGTTATTTCGCAAAGCTCAGAGGTATGCAGAAAGACGAGATAGAAAAATCCATGAAGTACTGGTTCAACCGTCTTGAACTCAGAGGTTATGAAGATAAGAGAGCCGAACAGCTCTCAAAGGGAAATCAGCAGAAGGTGCAAATGGTAGCGGCGCTTATCTCCGATCCCGAACTGCTGATACTTGACGAGCCTCTCAGCGGACTCGATCCCGTAAACGCCGATTTGTTCAAGAGCGTTATACACGAGCAGATCGAAAAGAAAAAGTTTATCATAATGTCCTGCCATCAGATGCCCGTAATAGAAGAATTCTGCAATGACATAACTATTCTTCATCACGGCTCGGCTGTTCTGCAGGGCAACCTAAACGAGATAAAGAAGAGCTACGGCAGAGTTAACCTCTCCGTAAAATGCGACGGAGACATTCTTCCGTTAGCGGCGCAGTGCGGCCTTGCACCCGAGGAGATAACCCCCGACAAGCTCAGCTTCAAAATCAGCAATGAAGCTCAGGCTCATCAGCTGCTGAAAAAGATAGTCGAATCGGATATCCCTCTGATACATTATGAGCTACGTGAGCCTACTCTGCACGAGATATTTGTAGAAAACATAGAAAGAGCCGATAAAGAGGCAGGAAGGAGCGATGAGATATGAGTACATACGGCTGGAAAAGCATATTCGGCTTTACCTTTGTCCAGACTGCAAAGTCCAAAGCGTTTAAAATAAGCTCCGTTATCATTATAATACTGGTATTCGGCATGGCATTGCTCGCAGGTCTGCTCCCTGCTATTATAGGCGGAAACTCTTCTGCAGGCGACAGCGATATTGTCATTGACGGAGAAAAACCGTTGGACCGTATATATATCGCCGATACTACAGGTATAACGACCGCCGCCGACTACGAAAAGGTGTTCGCCACACTCGGTCTGACTCCCGTTTTCAGCGGTGAACAATCCGACTGCGCCGCACTTATCGAACAGATAAAGGGTGAAACAAGAAGCCTTCTTGTAACTATATCCGAAACGGAAGACGGCTACAACATCTATGCCGCACGCCCTGCAGACAGCTCCGTATCATCGGATACCGCTAATTCATGCGGCTCAGCCGTTCAGCAGGTATTTAACCTTACAAGACTCACAAAAGAAGGACTTAACGGCGAGCAGATCACCGCTGTAGGCAAGACAATATCCTTCTCCCAGTCGATAGCAGGCGAACCTACCGAAAACGACTTTGCCTTTTTCGTAAAAATGATAGTTCCTATGCTGTCATCCGTTGCGCTGTTTATACTTATCTTCTCATACGGTCAGCTTGTTGCACAGTCTATAGCACAGGAAAAGACTTCAAAGGTAATGGAACTGCTTCTGACATCGGTAAGACCTCTTGCGGTAGTAATAGGCAAGATACTTGCAATGGGAAGCCTCGCACTTTTACAGTTCATTATGATAATACTGTCGGGCGTTCTCGGTATGTGCGTATCAATGCCGCTTACCGGTATGATGGTGGCAAATTCTCAGGACGCAAGCGCTATGACCCAGCAGCTTACCGCCGAGATAGGAAAAGCGTTTGCCGACTTCTCTCCCATTTCAATAATTATGATATTCGTGATATTCATCATTGGATTTATCTTCTTTGCGCTTATAGCAGGTCTTATCGGTGCAAGCGTAAGCAGAATGGAAGATCTCAATGCGGCAATGCAGCCGCTTGCAATAATCGGCGTTCTCGGCTTCTATCTTGCATACTTCCCGTCTGCTATGGGAGGAGAAGCAGGTATTATGAGCACGATATCCTACTACCTGCCGATATCTTCGCCGTTTGCACTTCCATCGGCACTTCTTACGGGAGCGATGGATATACCTCAGGCTCTGCTTGCTGTTGCAGTCCTCTGCGCATTCACCGTACTTATGGCACTGCTTGTTGCAAGAGTATATGAGCAGATTATTCTCCATAACGGCAACCGCCTCAAGTTAGGAGATATAATAGGTATCGCAAAGAATAAGTAATTTCCCTTTTCATTTCATTCAAGGTGAAAAATGAGTTTATCAAAGAATGTTATCAAAATAGTATCAGCAGTATTCACCGCCGTGATTTTTATTACGGCGGCTTCGCTGCTGTGTAAGCCCTCTGCGCTTGACGATATCGTCGCTATAACCGTAACGCCGTCACGCACCGTACTTGATAGTGCGGATAAAATGACGACCTACCGTTTTGACGAGCAGACGCAAAGTTACATCTCAAAAAGCTACTACAATATTTACGATTATGATAACATAACTCTGACGGTAGACTACGGCTCATATCAAAAAGACTACAGCGGTACGGAGATTGCAAAGCTCACAGCCCAGATCGGCACTCCCTTTATTATAAGCGACGGTCAAAGCGACAGCGCGTGGGGATACGGAACTCACACCGTGAGCTATTTGCTCGGTACGCATACCGCAAGCGCCGTATTCACGGTCGTAAAGTCAAGGATAGAATCAGTCAGCATACAACCGCAATACGACATAAATGTGATATATAATGTTGACGGAAGCTACAAGACCGTGCGTGACGCCGAAGGGAATCTGTCACAGCGCTTTATATACGGCCTTGACGGTTTTGACTATGCGGTAACGCTCGGATATACCGACGGCTCGGAGATTTCCTGCTATGCCGCAGACTTAAAGTATAAGACAGGCTACAACGCTGTATTCTCTCAGGAAGATAAGCAACTGTCCGTCGGAGAAAACACAGGCTACTACACAGTAGGAGGAGTTACCGCTTCATTCACCTTTAATGTAATCGAAAATCCTATCGAAAGCATTTCACTTTATATGACAGACGGCGCAGACACGCTGTACTCAGGCTCAGACGGATACTATGACGAAAGAAGCGACGGAAGTAAATTTTACCGCTTCATATACGACCGCACAAAGCTAAGAGCAAAGGTGAGCTATACAGACGGAACTTCCGCAGACTATGCTCTCGGCGAACTGTGCGCCACTCTGCACCGTACACTCAAGCTAAACGATATGCAGGCAGTATCACCGTGGGAAGCGGGTACTGTGACATTTCCTGCATATATAAGCGGTATAACAACATCCCTTACGCTTGAAATAATCGGTGCGCTTCCCGTAACCGACGCAAAAGCAACCGGCAACGAGGGACACTCCGTTACTATAGGATGGAGCGATGTTTCGTGCGACGGATATATAATCGAAATGTACACCAAAGACGGCTGGACCGAGCTTGACCGCCTGCCGTCAGGCACAGTGTCATATAAAGCCGACGGTCTTACCGATGTAACCGGATATAAGTTTGCCGTAAGCTCTTACTATGTTAACCCAAAAACCGGACAAGAGGTTGTGACCGACAGATGTATTGTCCCGGTAACAACCGGACTCAGCGCATTAAGCGGCTTAACCGCAACCAATGTTACATCAGGCAGCGTTGTTCTTTCATGGAGTTCAGGCAGCTCAGCAGACGGCTATATTATCGAACAGTATAAAGACGGCAAGTGGGTGAGAATATCCACTATAACAAGCAATTCAACCGTCAGCCGTACAGTAACGGGACTTACGCAGGGAACGCTCTGTAAATTCAGGATAAGAGCATATAAAACCACCGACAGCGGTAATATTTACAGCGGTTACTCGTATATTAATGCATACACACTTCCTGCCAATGTCAGCGGTTTCAAACTGACAAAAAGAACCTCGTCCGCAATAACGCTCGGCTGGAGCAAAAACGCCAATGCCACAGGCTACATTTTAGAACAGTATAAAAGCGGAAAATGGGTGCGGATATCCACTATAACAAGCAATTCCACTGTCAGCCGTACAGTAACGGGGCTTTCTCAGGGAACGCTTAGTAAATTCAGGATAAGAGCATATAAAACCACCGACAGCGGTAATATATACAGCGGATACTCGTATGTAAATGCATACACGCTTCCTGCCAATGTCAGCGGTTTCAAACTTACAAAGCGAACCTCATCCGCAATAACGCTCGGCTGGAGCAAAAACGCCAATGCCACAGGCTATATTTTGGAACAGTATAAAAGCGGCAAATGGATGCGTATATCCACTATAACAAGCAATTCCACCGTAAGCCGTACAGTAACGGGACTTTCTCAGGGAACGCTCTGTAAATTCAGAATAAGAGCATATAAAACCACCGACAGCGGTAATATATACAGCGGATACTCGTATGTAAATGCATACACGCTTCCTGCCAATGTCAGCGGTTTCAAACTTACAAAGCGAACCTCTTCCGCAATAACGCTCGGCTGGAGCAAAAACGCCAACGCCACAGGCTATATTTTAGAACAGTATAAAAGCGGCAAATGGGTGCGGATATCCACTATAACAAGCAATTCCACCGTCAGCCGTACAGTAACGGGACTTACGCAGGGAACGCTCTGTAAATTCAGGATAAGAGCATATAAAACCACCGACAGCGGTAATATATACAGCGGATACTCGTATGCAAATGCATACATGCTTCCTGCCAATGTCAGCGGTTTCAAATTGACAAAGCGAACCTCTTCCGCAATAACGCTCGGCTGGAGCAAAAACGCCAATGCCACAGGCTATATTTTGGAACAGTATAAAAGCGGAAGATGGGTGCGTATATCCACTATAACAAGCAATTCCACTATCAGCCGTAAAGTAACGGGACTTTCTCACGGTAAATCTTACAAATTCAGAATAAGGACCTATAAAACCACATCCGCAGGAAATATTTACAGCGGCTATACGACAATAACGGCAAGCACGCTGTAAGGCTTCATAAAGTATAATAACGGATATCATCCGATAATATGAAAGGTGAAAAATATGGAAATAATTGTAGCAGTTGACGAGAACTACGCAATAGGCAAAGACGGAGACCTGCTTGCTCATATCTCCCCCGATTTAAAGCGGCTCAAAGCCATGACAGTCGGAAATATCATAGTAATGGGCAGTAAGACTTATATGAGTTTTCCGAAAAGGCCGCTTCCCGACAGAGAGAATCTGATAATAACCCATCATCCCGAAGAGTACCCCGATATAAAGTGCTTTACTTCGGTCGATGAATTTATAGAATATTCAAAAACGGCAAAAAAGCCGATATTCGTACTCGGAGGAGGAAGCATATACGAACAGCTTCTCCCCTACTGCGATAAAGCGCATATCACAAAGATAATGCACAGCTTTGAGGCGGATACCTACTTCCCCGATCTTGACAAGGATCCCGACTGGAAGATAACAGATGAGAGCGAAGTAATTACTACCGAAAAATATCCGTTCAGATATGTCACCTATGAAAGAGTAAGACAATAACAGTTTTCTATAACGCTATCCGTTTTTGTCGTCAAATCTTGCCCTGAGCTTTTCGAGAGCTTTTTTCTCTATCCTTGATACATAGCTTCGGCTGATATCGAGCTCATCGGCTACCTCACGCTGAGTCATCACTCTGTCTGTACTGTAGGAAGTGCGTGACAGACCGTATCTCTTGGTCAGTATCTCTTTTTCACGCTCGTCAAGCTCTTCTTCGATATATCTGTACATTCGGTCAAGCTCGATATTGAGCGCAGCTTCTTCGGCTACGTCCGTACTGTCCTTGAATATATCCGCAAGAGTTACAGCGTTTCCGTCCTTGTCAAAGTCCATCGGCTCGTTCATATATACTTCGGTCTGCTGATGCTTTGTCTTTCTGAAATACATCCGTATCTGATTGTTAATGCATTTGCCGGCATAAGTAGAAAAGCTGATATTTCTGCTGTGATTGAAGGTCTCTGCGGCACGGATAAGCCCTATTATGCCTATCGAAATCAGGTCGTCTGCCTCTTTACTGTCGGGATAATGCTTTTTGACGATATAAGCGACAAGGCGCAGATTGTGATTTATCAGCTTGTCACGAGCCGCTAAATCGCCGTTTGCCGCTTTTTCAAGACATTCTTTTTCCTCTGCCGCTGTCAGCTTTGCAGGAAAGGTACTGTTGTTTCTGAAATGCAGGGCGAAAAAAACAAGGCTCTGCAGAGCTGTCTGAAGCACCGAAATAAATATAATATCACGCTCCGTATGAAGATGTGATAAATCTTATTCGGGACATTCTGCTGGTTATGCAGGTACAGAAAAACTTGACACGAAAACTTCTTTGTTGTATAATCAGTTACAGTAAATAATTAAAGGAGAGTCGTCACTATGAAAAAGAAAACCCGTGAAAAGCTGGGTATCGGCATTAAAATAGGCGCAGGTGTGCTTGCGCTGGTTATGGTGATAGGCGTTATCCTGCAGGGATTTATGTATTTTCAATAAACAGCCGCCGCCGATAAGCACTCGCTTATCGGCGGCATATGGCATATTATGAAAGGATATTTTATGAACACACTTTTTAAGAGCATTACCGCCATTTTGCCCGACGAGGAGAACGGTTTTGTTTCAAAAGTATGCGATGTAGCAATAAAAGACGGGCTTATCTGCTATATCGGTGACGATGCCGAGAAAAACGGATTTGTTCCCGAAAAAACAATAAACGGCAAAGATAAGCTGATAACCGCAGGTCTTGTCAACAGCCATACTCACAGCTATATGTCGCTGTTCCGCAACAGCGCAGACGATCTTATGTTCCACAACTGGCTGTTCGGCAGGATAATGCCGATGGAAGACAAGCTCACTGCCGATGATATGTACTACGGAACACAGCTTGCCTGCCTTGAAATGATAAAGACAGGCACAACGGCTTTTCTTGATATGAATATAGCCCGTGACGCTATTACAAGAGCAATAAGCGAAAGCGGTCTTAAAGCGACGATTTCAAGAGGACTTGTCGGAAACGGAAGAGATGACGAAGGCGGCAAGGCAAGAATAGAGGATACCCTTTACGATATGCGTACCTACGGCGGCAATAAACGCCTTAAGTTTATGATGGGACCTCACGCAATTTACACCACCGACAGGGGCTATCTTGAGCTTGTTATGGAAAAAGCCGCCGAATACAAGACAGGTATTAACATTCACCTTTCCGAATCGGTAAAGGAGATAGAGGACTGCTATAAAGAACACGGCTGTTCACCCGTAAAATATCTTGATGATATGGGTATGTTCGATTTCCACACGGTAGCGGCACACTGCGTACAGCTGTCCGATGAAGATATCGGAATACTTGCCGAAAAAGGCGTATACGCCGCAACAAACCCCATAAGCAACGCAAAGCTCGGCAACGGCTTTGCAAGAATACCCGATATGCTCGAAAAGGGCGTAAGGCTTTGTATCGGCACTGACAGTGCAGGAAGCAACAATACGCTGAATATGTTCAGCGATATGAACTTCATCTGCCTTGCACACAAGGGCAACCGCCGCAGTGCTACAGCGGTTTCTGCCCGTCAGGCTCTTAAAATGGCGACAGAAACCGGAGCAAAAGCATTAGGCTTTGACAACACGGGTATGCTTAAAGAAGGATATGCGGCAGACCTTACGATAATGGATATGAAATATCCTTCGTTACAGCCTATAAACGATCCTGTTGCGGCAATGTGCTACAGCGCATGCGGATATGAGGTCGAGAGCGTTATGGTAGACGGAGAATTTATAATGGAAAACCGTGTTATTCCTCATATGGATGAAGAGCGTATCTATTTTGAATGTAACCAAGCTATGAAGAGAATAGACGGATAAGAAAGGAAAACACAATGAGCATTATAAGAGATGAAAGCCTGTGGGAAAGCGGCGAAACCAAGATAAACTGGGTCAAGGCAAATATGCCGCTTCTCAGAGGAATAGAAGAAGAATTTTCGGTATCAAAGCCTTTCGCAGGATTAAAGGTCGCACTTTCGGTACATCTTGAAGCAAAGACCGCTTATCTGTGTCGGGTTATGGCGGCAGGCGGTGCCGAAATGTACATTACGGGAAGCAATCCCCTCTCCACTCAGGATGATGTTGCGGCGGCGCTTGTACACAGCGGACTTAATGTATTCGCATGGCACGGCGCTACTGCGGAAGAATATCACGCCCATACCGCCGAAGTAATTAAGATCGCTCCGAACATAATAATCGACGACGGCGGCGACCTTGTAAACCTGATACACAACGAATACCCCGAGCTTATCCCGAATGTTATCGGCGGCTGTGAAGAAACGACTACGGGAATAATCCGCCTTATTGCTATGGATAAGGCTAAACAGCTGAAATTCCCTATGATGCTTGTCAATGACGCCGACTGCAAGCATCTGTTCGACAACCGCTACGGAACAGGTCAGTCCGTATGGGACGGAATCAACCGCACAACTAATCTTATCGTTGCCGGTAAGAATGTTGTTGTCGCAGGCTACGGCTGGTGCGGCAAGGGCGTTGCAATGAGAGCAAAGGGACTGGGCGCATCGGTAATAGTAACCGAAGTTGATCCCATAAAAGCTATGGAAGCGGTTATGGACGGCTTCAAGGTTATGCCGATGGTTGAAGCCGCAAAGACAGGCGATTTCTTTGTTACCGTGACAGGCTGTAACGATGTTATAGGCGAGCAGGCATTCCTTAATATGAAGGACGGAGCTATTCTTTCAAATGCCGGTCACTTTGACGTTGAAGTCAATGTCGCAAAGCTGAAAGAAATGGCAGTAGAAACAGGTGTTGCAAGAAACAATATACAGTACTACAAGCTTGCAAACGGCAACAAGATAAATGTTATCGCCGAAGGCAGACTTGTAAACCTTGCGGCAGGCGACGGACACCCGGCAGAGATCATGGATATGAGCTTTGCTATCCAGGCTCTTTCCGCCGCATATCTCGTTCAAAACAAGGACAAGCTGAAAAACGGAGATAAAATGACGGTAAATGTTCCGTCAGAAGTGGACAAGGAAGTTGCCGAGAGAAAGCTCAGATACTGGGGCATTACGATTGATAAGCTGACCGAAGAGCAGGAGAAGTATCTCGGAAGCTGGGAAGTGTGATTTATAAATAATTTGGAGGAAACATAGTTGGATAACGAAAAATTGATTATAATATCGGTAATCGCCCTTATTGCAATTATTTCGTTGGTAGTATTTTTAATAATACTTCGAAATAAAAAAATCAGAAATGAGTTCATTCTGCACTTTAATCTTGAATGTTTGCCCAAAGGCACAAAAATCAGAAAGCAAAAATATACCGTTGAAAAAAATGATTTTGAATTATCATACCCTTACTGGACTTTTTCAAATAAAGACGGAACGTGCGACAAAAGAAGAAACGGAAATAGGATTGTATGGCAATACAGTTATTTATATATAGAAAATTATGAAGTCCG
>Ga0129308_1003875_pt1 | contig 10129 bp, 8 predicted proteins | sample L827metagenome_FD_94440 | JGI IMG/M metagenome (GOLD analysis project Ga0129308, IMG submission 94440) | Ring-tailed lemur group fecal microbial communities from Wisconsin, USA - L827 metagenome | ecosystem: Host-associated > Mammals > Digestive system > Large intestine > Fecal | place: USA... | reverse complement strand
TTAATTGTATCCTCCACACATCCGCCTTCATTTAATGTATCTGTGTGGATGGCAACCTGCACATCATACTCATCTGCCACGTTTAGACAGTGATCAATAACCGCAGGGGTTGCACCCCAGTCCTCGTGAATTTTAAGTCCCATCGCTCCAGCTTTTACTTGCTCTATCAAAGGTGCCTCATCAGAACAGTTTCCTTTTCCGAGGAAACCAAGATTCATCGGATATTCCTCTGCCGCCTTTAGCATCATTTTTAAGTTCCAAGGTCCAGGTGTACATGTCGTAGCATTTGTTCCATCTGCAGGACCTGTGCCTCCGCCAATCATTGTCGTTACGCCGCTATAGAGTGCACAGTCAACCTGCTGTGGACAAATAAAATGAATATGAGTGTCAATTCCACCTGCCGTCACAATTAAGTTTTCTCCAGCCAAAGCCTCTGTGGATGCACTGACTACCATTCCTGGTGTCACACCGTCCATTGTATCTGGATTACCAGCTTTACCAATTCCAGCGATTTTTCCATCCTTAATACCAATATCTGCCTTGATGATGCCCGTATAGTCCACAATCAATGCATTTGTAATCACTAAATCGAGAGCTCCGTTCGCACTTGTTGTCTTCACTGCCTGTCCCATACCGTCTCGAATTGTTTTTCCTCCGCCGAATTTAATCTCATCGCCGTATACTGTATAATCTTTTTCTACCTCAATTACCAAGCTTGTATCTGCTAATCTTACTTTATCCCCCACTGTGGGACCAAACATCATTGCATATTTTTCGCCTGAAATTTTATTACTCATGTATGTTTTCCTCCTAATCATTTTTCTTTTTATCTAGACTGCTTTCTTTTTCTACTTATCTTTTTCCCTAAAATTTTATCAACTATTAAAACAATCTCTGACTGGAAATAAAAATAAAAGTGCTAGAAAGCTCTCACTTTACTTCTCTAAATAAAATCTTTCTTGGCAGCCCTATCCATCGCAATTGCAGCGGTCTTTTCACATGCCATACCACAAGTCAAATCGTTTAATCCAAAGACGCGCTTCTTACCTCCAAGGGCAACAAGCGCAACTTCCTTCTCCTCACCTGGCTCAAAACGTACAGATGTACCAGATGGGATATCAAGATGAAAGCCATACGCCTCTTTTCTATCAAATTTTAGGCATTTATTTACCTCAAAAAAATGATAGTGAGAACCAACCTGAACTGGTCTATCTCCGATATTAGAAACTATTATTTTCTTTGCCTCTTTTCCCTCATTTAAAATAATCTCTCTATCTGCTGGAATGATTTCTCCGATTTTCATACTACCTTTACCCCCTTCTTATTGAATTGGATTATGTACAGTTACTAGCTTTGTTCCATCTGGAAAAGTAGCCTCCACCTGCACCTCATGTACCATATCTGCCACTCCGTCCATAACCTGCTCTTTTGTGAGTAGTTTTGTTCCAAGCTGCATAAGCTCAACTACTTCCTTTCCATCTCTTGCAAGCTCTAATAATTCTGAACTAATATAGGCAACTGCCTCCACATAATTTAACTTCAATCCTCTCTCCATTCTCTCCTTTGCGAGATTGCCTGCCATATGAAGTAATAATTTTTCCTGTTCCTTTGGATTTAGGCGCATATTTTTCCTCCATTCTTTTAATAAATCTTGTAATTATTGACATAATCACTACTATGTTTCGCTTCACATAAGTTATGTTTTCGAGTTCTCAAATCGTTTTGTATACCCTATGAAACAATATAAGCCGTTTCCCATCCCACAAAAATATAAAAGACGGTACGCCCTTTGGGTATAAAGTTAGAAAAAAGGAAAAGGCGCCAACACCATCTGGTGTTGACGCCCTCGTCATTCTATCCTTCAAAACTAGTCGTATGATAGCATATAAAATTTTTTGTGTCAACCGCACAATTCTGATAAATTATCTCAAAACTTCGAGAAAATCGCCCATAATTTCATCTATTTTCTAATAATATCAACAAAAACTCGTATCATAATTTAAAAAATTAATTATAATACGAGTTTATTTTTACTTTATTTTTTCTGTACTTCTAGAAAAAAATTCATTTACAATCGATTCATACACAACACAGCGCTCACATTTTTGAATTTTCTTCCATAACTTTCTTTCATCTGGAAATTGAAACCTAAAATACGCCCAGAACTCCTTCATGCGAAAAAGTACATTTCTATCTCCCGATAAAACCTCTTTATATTTTTCGTAAACTTCATTATGAAAGTTTTGAAATCTCTCAAAATCCGAGTATCTAGCCCCATTTTTTCCCCTAAGCTTGACATCTATTTTTTCTGACTTATCTGACAGCTGAGATACGTTTTCTTTTCTTGTCAAATTTTCCTTTTGCACCTCGTCTTCTATCTGCTCTCTCAAAATTGGATTTGCGATAAGCCCTCTCCCAAGCATAATGCAATCGACATCGGCAAACTGCTCTCTCCATTTTTTATAATCTTCCACCGTAAAAATATCTCCATTATAGCAGAGGGAATGTTTACTATTTTCTAAGGCATATCTCATTTTATCCCACTGAGGTATATTTTTATAATAGTCAATCTGCACTCTCGGATGAATGATAAGCTCCTCAAGAGGATATTTCTCGTAGATGGCGAGTAAATCTTCCCACTCATCGGAATCGTCTTTTCCAATTCTCGTCTTAATCGAAATTTTCATATCTGTAAGCTCATCATAAATCTTTTCCAAAAACCGATCCAACTTATCTGGCTCTCCCAAAAATCCAGAGCCTCTTCCCTTAGATACAACAGTCTTAGAGGGACAGCCGAGATTTAGATTAATCTCCTCATATCCCAGTTCCTGAATATTTCTCGCCAGACGAATAAAATCCTCCGCATTAGATGTCAAAATCTGAGGGATAACGTTCATTCCTCTATTATGCTCCAAATCCAGCTCATTTTTTTCCTTACTTGTAAATTTCTTCTGGAGATGAGGTACAAAAAAAGGAATAAAATATTTATCCATCGGTCTATAGTGATTTTGATAAGCCCGTCGAAAAATATATGTCGTCACTCCCTCCATCGGAGCCATATAATATTTCATAAAATTCTCCTTTCGTTTGCTATAGACAAAAACTCATTACCTTTAGACGGTGGAAAAAAGTCTATAAATCCTTCACATACTCTCTCTTTTATCTATTGTCAAACTACTCTTCCTCAAAATCTGCCTTGTACTGCGCCAATTCCTCGTCAAACTCATCTAGCTCTTCCTCTGCCTCGTCAAACTCTTGTTTTTTTCCACCAATATTGCTGACAAAATTTTGTACATAGCTTGGCTGCATAAATTTTAAAATTTCAAGGCATTGTGCGATCTGTTTTTCGCATGTCTCACACTCTAATGTATGAGATAGTCTCATTTCCTCCTCTGGCGTAAGTTTTAGCTCTCCATTTATTTTATAAACTAATCTCATCACTTCTTGTTGTGTCAAATGTTCCATCTTTTCTTCCTCACATTCTTATTTTCCTTTTTACGTAAAATCTTATCAATCTTCAAGTCATATACTATCCACAAACGACTTTATAGACATATTTTAACTTATGAGGACTTGCTTTGCAAGTTCTCACATTCATAAAAAAAAGTCACTTATTCTCCTTTTACGATTTTACTTTTATTGTTTATCATAACAAAATCCACAGAACAGCCTTTTTCTCTGTTCTGTGGATAACTCTCTCTTTTTATCCTTCCTCTACTTTTTGAGAAGAATATAGCGGATAGAACTCCACTTACAATAATATTTCTCGCCATCTACTGTCTTATAAGAACGAACACGAACATAATACTTCGTACCCTTTTTTAATTTTCCTATTTTCTTTGTGTTTGTTTTATTTGTACTAATGTATATCGCTTTGGCATTCTTAAAATTAATATTTGTCGCATACTGTAATACATAGCCATCTACAGTACTATCTTTTGACCACGCTGTCTCAATTGTTTTGGCAACTGGATTTTTTAATCTTGTGATTTTCAATTGCTTTGGTATAACAGTAATCGTAATCTTTTTCGTAGTTTTCTTATATTTCACTGTCTCAGATGCTGTAATTGTGATTGTCGTCTTTCCCACTTTCTTTATCGTTACTTTTCCATCCGAATTAATAGTCGCGACATTGGCATTACTAGATTTAAAGGATAGCTTTCCATCTCCAGTTTTCAGCGTTGCGTTTATTTTAAATGCCTTATCTCCATATATTTTCTCGTAATTATTCCCATCAATCTTTTGATAAGGTCTTATATCCGCAATCTCAAATGTTCTGCTCGCAGTTCCTTTATAGTATTTCCCCTTAAACTGAATCGTTACTGTATAAGTTCCAATCTCGATTCTTTTTCCCTCATACTTTACTGTATAATTACTAGCATCTATATCATTTCCGTTCGAATCCCTCACTATAACAGCTGGTCTCTTCGGATTTCCTGTATACTGATAAATCGTTCTCTCTAACTTGATTGTCTTAGGATAGTAAATCGTCTTTTTGCTGCTATAAGAACATCTGCTGCATTTTACTGTTTGACTTCCAGATTTTGTCAAAGTCGCTTTCACAATAGTAGTAGTCTTATTATGTCCCAATGCCTTAATTGTTCTCGTACTTCCCGGTTTTACCATGCCACAATCGGCACAGTGAATACTCTCTGTACCTGACTCAGTACATGACGGTGCCTTATCTATCGTGTACTCTTCCTTCCACACATGCTTTTCACTTAATTGTTCTATATCAATAAATGCTCGGCTCATCTGTGGAATTCCCTGTCCATAATAATCGTCTCTACCTTTCGCTCCCTTATCTTTACAGTAAGATTTCAATAAATTTTCTATCTCTTCCGGCGATTTTTCAGGATTAACAAGACGCATTATCGCTACAATTGCTGTAATATGAGGTGCCGCCATAGATGTTCCACTCATATACTCATATCCGTTATTCAAATATGTACTATAAACCTCTGTTCCTGGAGCTGCAAGATCAACAGCTCTGCCATGACCCGAATCATCCGCCCTTTTTTGATTTCTATCCACATTAGCGACAGCGATAACACCATCTTTTATTCCAAAATGTGACGGACATTCATAATAATCCTCTATTGTCAAACTTGTATATCCATTATTTCCCGCCGCCGTGACAATATTCACTCCAGCATCCAGCGCCATTTGAATTGCATCGTGAAATGCCTCGCAGCAATTCATTTTTACAAGCTCTCCATAATACGTTGTGCCAAAACTCATATTAATAACTTTTGCACCTTTACTCACTGCTAACTTTGTGCCATTGACTGCCAAGCTCCAAGCTCCAATCCCTTCTATTGGAAGGATTTTTACATTCAACCCTTCCGTGCATTTTACCACAATTCCAGCTACATGTGTCCCATGTCCATTTGTGTCAGTATAAGCTGCTCCTTTTACACCTTTTATTATTCTGTTTTTTAATTTAGGATGAGTCGCATCTGTTCCAGTATCTAAAATACAGACTGTAATACTATTATTTCCTACTTTTTCCTTCGCATATTTTATATACTTATCTATCTGCAACATTTCTATATCCCAGCTTGTACCATCAGCTGCTACCTGCTCCGTCTCATCTATCGGCTCAACGTCAGGCATCGCAGTGTCCAACTCACAGTACGCCAATTGTTCTAATTGACTAAGCGTCAAAAAAGCTTGCTCTGTCATCTCTTCTGTCTCAAACTGCAAAATAAAACTATTATCTGGACCAATAATTAGAACACTGGCCCCATAGTTTTCAAGATTGACTTCCTGATTCATTTTTCCAAGAATACGTCTTAGAGCATATGGACTCTCTGAGTTAATAGAAGGATTATACTGTTCCACTAATTTCGCATTTTCATCATAATACTCTTCGTAACTCGACGTTCTAATAACTCTTGTCTTTTCTAATGCAATCTCATCTTCCACAGTCTCCAAGCCATTCTCGCTCGTCTTGTCTATCTCTTCTTGATTTCCTCCCTCGTTCATATTTTCCTCAGACATCTCTTCTTGTACTGTCTGCTCTAAGCTGTCTTCATTTTGTGCTGTAGAGATAACCTCTGCATTCTCTTCTTGCTGCTCTTCATTCGTATTTTCCCCAGACATCTCTTCTTGTATTATTTGACCCGAATTTTCTCCATCTTGTACTATAGAGATAGATTCCTCATTCTCCTCTTGTTTTTCCTCATTCATATATTCCGCAGTTGTTTTTGCCTGCTCTAAATAAGTAGAATTTTCTTGTATTGACTCTGTAGTCACTATATCTAAATCTCTCGTCACTTCTGCCCATTTTGGGTTAGTCCCACTCTGATTTCTTTCATCCAACATCTCCTCTGACAAAAATGTAGAAATCTCAGTTGCCCCAACTTGACTTGTAGTGGATGAAACAATGATTGTCGCTGCAGCTATAGAGGCAAAAATCTTTTTTAAAAATCTTTTTTTCATATAATTCCTCCTTCTTATTATTGCTTTTCCTTTTTCATACTATCACAAAAGAAAAGGAATCTATTATTTCTATACAAATATTATATTTTCATTATACAAATTTTTCTCAAAAAAATCCACTAATTCTTTGTCAAGTTTCGTTCCATCTATTTTTCTCTGTCAAATACCAACATTAGCTGATTGACGCTCCCATAGTTAAATCTTTCCAACGTTTTTCTTCTTATACAAATAATGTTACAATCGGAATTGTGATAATAGAAAAAATCGTACTTAAAATAATCCCTCTAGATAATATCTCTGTATCCATATCATTTTGCTGAGCAATGATAAGTGGCATACTTCCAGCTGGAACCGCCAGCATAAAAGCATTTCCTCCTATTAATAACTCATCATAGAAAAATAGTTTCATCACAAAAATCAAGACAATCGGAATAACTAATAGTCGAATAAATGTAAATACATATATAATCTTTTTTCCTATAAATAAATTTTTAATTCCCATTTTTCCAAGAGATACTCCCACAACAAGCATCGATAAAAATGTAGTGGCTCTTCCCACATAATGAAATGTCTCGTCCAATACAGTTGGCATATCGACTGGAAAAATATACAAAAATAAGGATATCAAGCTAGATACCGTTCCCACATTAATAAAGCTTTTCAAAAAGCTCTGTTTCTCTCCCGTTTTTTTCTGTGCCGCCACTTTTTCTACAACAAACATACCATGTGTATAAAAGAATATATTGTATGTAATATTATTTAAAGTCACATAAAATAAGGCATCTGGAAGCACTGCTGCCACGAGTGGAATTCCGATGAAGCCTGTATTTGCGTAAATTATCATCATTTTATAGGCAAACTCTGTTCCCTTTTCTACACGCAAAATTTTAGGAATAACAAAGCTAATTAAAATCAAGGCGATATATAACGCAACAGAGACAGATATTCCTGAAATAAACTCTTTTATTCCAATCTGTATCGTATTTGTCAAGGCAGCATTAATGATGACAGCTGGATTACATACATTTGATACAATTGCAGAAATATGCTTCGACGAATGTTCATCTAATTTTGATGCTTTATATAAATAATAGCCAATCAAAATCATAATAAAAATTACTAACATTTGTTGAAATACAATTTCTATACTCATTTTCTTCCTCCTTTTGTATTTTACAATCACCGATATATTGGGATACTATCTTTTTATACTATAATTTTCCTTATTTTGAAATCCAATATTATCAAATATACTTTATTCCATATAAAAAAGAGATTCACATCCACATAAATCTCTTTTCTATACTCACGTTTAAGTCAAAGGATAGAACTACTCGGTAATTTGTTGCCGGGTAATTCACTATACAATCTAATTAAAGCCAACAAATCTCTGCGCCAACTTATATGCCATCTCTGAAATTTTTCTTCCTCCTCTTCCTGGAAGATTCATTGTTCTTCCGAGAACACTCCATTTGAGATGATAATACGTATTACTATCTTTTTTCTTCAAATAATTCCAAAGCTCATACTTTTTTTCTAAATTTTCCTCTGTACCAGATCGGATCAACATAATAGAAGAAACTACCATGATAATCTCTAAATAATTTCTCATATAATGGCGAAGCTTTCTATTTTTAATCACTGTCTGATCTGACAGTTTATAGGCGTCAATCATAATATTATTGACTCGAAGCTGTTGGTCAATTCTCTTAATCATGACAGATTCATGTACAGACTGATCATCTCTTCCAATAAAATAGCGATAAAAATTCACATTCTTATAGTACATTGTCTTTACATAAGGCAGTGGATAGTACACAAAAATATTATCTACATAGAAAGTATGCTCTGGAAGCTTTAATCCACATTGTCTAAGCAATTTTGTTCTGTAAATAACAGAATGCATTAAAATATACTGTCCTTTTCGCAAAAACCGGATATCATCCCACGTAAAAATACGATTTTGTGGAAATGCACTTCGATAGCTCATTACTTTTTTATGCTTTGCTCCCTGTTTTTCATAGACAAAATTGCTGATAAACATATCTACATTTTGCTCAGAGGCTAACTCTGCCAATGTATCTAAAATTTCCTTATAAGCCTTTTCATCTACCCAGTCGTCTGAATCTACAACTTTAAAATATAATCCTGTCGCATTCTCAATTCCTGTATTTACCGCAGAGCCATGTCCACCATTTTCCTTGTGAATTGCCCGAACAATTCTTGGATATTTCTCCACATATTCCTCAGCAATTTTTGCTGTACTATCACTAGAGCCATCGTTGATAATCAAAATCTCGACTTCCTCTCCGCCAGGTAATAATGACTCAATACATTTTCTCATATAGTTTTCTGAATTATAGCATGGAATCGCAATGGATAATAATTTCATAAAATTCACTCTTCCTTTTCTCTAAGACCTATTCGTCTCTTATCTTTCTACTTATAAGCCCATGATATAAGCAATCTTATAAAACAGCTTACTAGCAACTTTAACATATTTTGTGGCAAATAGCCAGCATTTTTTATTTCCTACATTATCTTTTCCCCAAGTATCTTCAGTTTTGTTAGCACTCATTTAAAATGAGTGCTAATTTTCTCTTGACATTCTATTTCTTTCGTATTATTATAATAACCAGAACAAGATAGTTTCCTAACAAACTAGTGTCACTCCCATTTCGATAAAGGACTTATATACATTTTCCTCTACTGGATAATCTTCACTATCGTAACTGAGATGGCACCAGAATAAACCAAATTTTTTTGAGAACAATATATATTTTATAGAAAAAGGAGATGCATTTTATGGCAAAACAAGGATCATTATCCATTAACAGTGACAATATTTTTCCGATTATTAAAAAGTGGCTCTATTCTGACCATGATATTTTTGTAAGAGAATTAATCTCCAATGGCTGCGACGCAATCACAAAATTAAAAAAATTAAATATGCTAGGTGAATTTGAGGCCCCTGAGGGAACCAAATACCGCATCGATGTTATTGTAAGCCCAGAAGATAAGACGATTAAATTCATCGACAACGGACTAGGTCTCACAGAAGACGAGGTTGTCGAGTATATTACTCAGATTGCTTTTTCTGGTGCTGAGGCATTTTTAGAGCATTACCAAGATAAGACAAATGACGACCAGATTATCGGTCATTTTGGACTTGGATTCTACTCTGCGTTCATGGTAGCCGATAAAGTAACAATCGATACTCTTTCTTACAAAGACGGTGCAAAGGCTGTCTACTGGGAATGTGATGGCGGCACAGAATACACATTAGAAGAATCTGAGCGTACTGAGCGTGGAACTGAGATTACTCTCTACCTAAATGACGAGAGTACAGAGTTTGCAAATGAGTACCGCGCAAGAGAAGTCATTCAAAAATACTGCTCCTTCATGCCAATCGAGATTTACTTGACAAACGCTGACATAAAGGAGGAAGAGGCAAAAGAAGACATCCCAGATGTAATTGATATGGAAGAGACTCCTGAGGATACAGATGCTGCTTCCGATGAGCATGAGGTAGAGCTTGATGAGGAAGATACAGAGGATGAGCCAACAAAGGCAGAGCCAACTCCATTAAATGATATCAATCCACTCTGGAATAAAGACCAAATGAATGTTCAGAGGATTAGTACAAAGAATTTTAACGCAAAGGAATTATTGACTTTAAAGAGCC
>Ga0129308_1003873_pt1 | contig 10131 bp, 15 predicted proteins | sample L827metagenome_FD_94440 | JGI IMG/M metagenome (GOLD analysis project Ga0129308, IMG submission 94440) | Ring-tailed lemur group fecal microbial communities from Wisconsin, USA - L827 metagenome | ecosystem: Host-associated > Mammals > Digestive system > Large intestine > Fecal | place: USA... | reverse complement strand
TACTTTTCAAATGCAGGCACATAACATTTTGAGATATTTCTATATTAAAAAAGATATATAAGTTTATGAATTATCATGTGATTGACTTTTCTTATAAATGTAAGTGATGAAAACTTAAAACTTGTTGCTGCTTCTTCAATATTGATGGAAGTATCACACAAGTTCTTGATATAACCAATAAAAAATTATTTCCTACTTTCACCACAAAAATGATAGCTATAATTTTAATGTTTGAAATCATTAATAAAAGAACATTAAAATCGAATGATGTATTAACATATAGTACACATGCTGTGAGTATGGAAGGGAGTCTTATTGACTAAAAAGAGAGAGAACACATGACAATTTCTGATCTTTCTAAAGCAATTTCAAGATAACCATATCAGCTAATATCAATCTTGATATTGAGATATTTTGGATTACTGAACCTAGATATGCAAATCAAATCCTACTTTTCTGTACTTTTTAAAACAAAATGAATCTGAGTAGAATTGGCATTCTCATATTTAGAAATACCTCTCTTTTTTGCATCTGCAATTGTCATAGGCATACTTTCTTTTGAACAATTTTTAGATAATGTGACTTTTATACTATACTACCTTTGATATGTGTAAAAGTCATATTATCCTTTTCTTAACTCATTATCAACACATCAATTGATAAAAATCTATGTTTATCATTAATAAATTTTATTTTTTATTGATTCATAAATTGAATCAAAATAGTATGAGATGTTTCTCGATCATACTCTAAATAAACAACATAATTTTATTATTTAAGCTCTACAAACTGGAATTTGTATATCTATTTATTATCCTTAAAATGCATATATGATAGTATACTTATATATAAAAAATACAAGCACCAAAATTCCAGAGCAATTACTCCACTTATGGAGGTTTCATCAGCAGAATTAACTAATACTCCTGTCATCGGCATAATCAAGCATCCTATAAAGAAAAGACCATGAATAAGCAAAAGTGTTTTTAGAGCTTTGTCTTTTTTATTTTTTATATCTATTGTTAAACCAATAAAGAATGTTGACAATGCCATGATTCCATAACCAAGCAAATCAAGATTAAATAACAATCCCATGTATTTATAATTCAAGATTTTCATGGCTTCATTACTTAGGTTTTCATTAAGAACAGTCGTACATTGAGTAAAATATACAATCATTATCAATACTGCATATATCCCTGCAAATATTGACGCTATTTTGCCAGCAGTTCTCGTATTTTCATTACATTCATCTTCAAAAGCGGCTATCATCATAATAAAACCTATTGATAAAAAAATACATACAAAGTAACTACCAAAATCAAAAGATATTATCATACAAATTGCAAATAAAATCACAGATATTGCGTTAATTAACGAACCTATCTTCCCCAATCTATTTTTCAAATTCATATATTACTCTTCTCCTTTACAAATTCTAATTTATCCATTCTTTATACACAAGTATATCATTAAATTAATATATTGTCTTTATTTTAAAATCATCATTTTAAAAATGACATTCAAATCGTACAAGACATTTTCTATACTTGACAGAATTTACGATCTATATTCTTCATATATTTCTTCTACGACACAAAAAAACTAGGATTATTTTCATAACCAACTTTCCTAGTTTTCTATCCATTTTCACAGAAAATTTACGAATTTTTTATTTGCAGTTATAAATCACTTGTATGATGAAAAAATGTCAAATTTATCCTTTTTTTCTTTGCATGCTACTTGTGTGCAAGTTATTTGTGGTCATTTCTTTGTTTCATTTGTGAAAATAGTATTACTTAGTGTTGATTACAAATATTCCATGAATTAATAAACTGAGATATGCAATATCTTTAGCAAATATTAAATGTCGATTTTAAAGACTTTAGTATATTATTTGCTAATTAAACATCTCTAATCCTCAATTGGTCGAAATATCCATTCTAATGCACAGTCATCCTCTTTTAAAACTGTTTTTACATTTTTTAAAAAGTCAATTGCTGCGTCAACTGGTTTATAACAAAAAATGACTTTTATATTTGGTATCTTTCCTTTATCACTAAACTGTTCATAAATCTGACCAGAAGCAATGAAATCAAGATAATCATTTATTTTATCTTGTAAAATGACTAAATGTGCATTTACTATTTCATCATCCCAAGGAATATGATCACTAATACATAATGTTATTTTATCATCATCAACATGCCAAAAATCTATAACATTTCTATCCACTACTGACACTATTAGACACCTCCAAATATTTTTAAATTATAAAGTATGAATGGTAGACAAATTCTCATTTATCTTTAATAAAAATCACATTGCATTTCCCACTGCTGATTATCTTTACAATAGAAAAAATAAAAACTTCCACTATCAACAATATTCAAATGAGCCTTTTCATCAGAAGATATTTGAAAAGCAAATTCATATTTTTCTTCATCCCATCCACCAGGTTGAATATATGCTGGATACCCTCCAACTTTATGCATTGGATAAATATCTTCCTTTATATCTTCATAATATTCAATGCCTTCTTCCTCTTCCAAACGTAATATTTCATTCTCTATTTCTATAGGAATGCTACCACCATCCCAATTTGGAGTATCATTAAATACAGCTTTAGGTACTAATGGAAATGCCTTCATATTTCTATTTACCCAATCACAAGGAATCAGTTTATCTTCTTTTTCATATGTTCTTACATAAAAATATCCATTTAAATCCATTAAGTGATCGAAAACATTGGGTGAAATAAATATAGTACAAAGATATATATCTTTTAAACTTTTAGGAAGCCCTACTAGATTCTCAAAAAATAATGTCATCAAAGGGTTCATTTCATTTTCATCAGCATCTTTTGGAATATTTTCATTTTCTTTTTTCCACGAAACTTTTCCAATCCAACTTTCCAAAAGTTCATTTGTTGGCCTATATCCTCCTGTATTAAATATAGTTGCTTCTTTCATTAACTTTTTTTTAATCTCTTGAATTGTCATCAACATTCCTCCTTTTCACTAAATTCACATTTATCTTTGTTATCATCTGAAATTTCTGTAATTTCAAGGCATTTCGCCCATTAAATACTATAACCTTGTGTATTTTCCCTTGTTTTTGCCCTTGTAAGGCACATAGGTAAGGGCAATCTCAAGTGAAATCATATAAAGAGATACGGTAAGCAAACTGCGATAAATCCTTTACTTTCAATACTTTTGGAGGATTTCAATATCATTCTATAATGGACGGTAACAGTCCAAGATTTTAACAGTTTCAAATTCCAATTTGCTTATATCCACCACTTGGGAGTAAGTTCACCAAGAGTAATGATTTCTTCTGTTTCAAAATCCATTAGAATTTCAATGTCTTGATAATTGTTGGGCATGAGTTGAACCATCAGTTCCCGACAAGCGCCACATGGAGCACCAGATTTTCCATTTGGCATAATGGCAAGCACTTTTTTTATTTCCTGTTCTCCATTTGTTATCATGTTAAAAATCGCATTTCTTTCAGCACAAATTCCCAACGTGGAACAGGTATCCACACAGACACCAGTATATATTTTCCCTGACGATGATAGTATTGCAGCCGCAACTCCTCCTGCTTCTACATAATCAGATATTTGTCTTTCGTTCTGTACGCTTCTTGCTGCTTGAAACATTTCTTTCCATATTTGCTCCATTTGATTTTCTCCATTCTTCCCAAAAAATTCTCATTTATATAATTGTATGACACAACCATTTTTTATAATAATCTAATTGTTCACCTGTATGAAAATAGTGTTCACCTTTTTCCAATATAGATAAATGACAATTAAATTTATTTGAAAATTCCACTATAATATCTTTATTTTGCATATTATCATGGTTTCCATATAAAATAAAAGTTTTCTTATTCCATTGAATTATAGGATGCTCCTTAACATATAAATAATAATCCCAATAGAGAGTTTGTCCAAAATCTGTTGTTATTTCTTGTTTCACTTCTAACATTGTTTCAGAAATATGACTCCAAACCATCATTTGGTCAATGATGATTTTCATATTAACTACAGGAGATAAGAATAAGCATTGTTTTATATTTTCGTCCTTATAAGCCAACAAACTAAAATATGCTCCTATACTGCAAGCCCAAATACTTATTTCACTATAATGAGATTTTGTATACTCTATAATTTTCTTTAAATCCTGAACACAATTTTCAACTTTACACAAATCATTTGTATTGGATTGTCTTTCTCCATGTTCTGGTAGATCAAAACTTATCAATTGATATCCTTTATTTGTTATATGATCAGCGAATATTTTAATAATTTCATCTTCCTTATTTGACATATTCCCATGTATTGCTATAAATACTTTTTGACTCTTTTCTCCCCATATGATTGATGGAATATTACTTATTTTTAGTCGTTGTTTTTTCATTGTATTACTCCTTAAAATAAGAAGCTAGGAGAAAATATTTCTCCACAGCTTCCATGCACAAATCACTTTGATTCATCAATTTGGCCAGATTGTATGATGTCAAGATAAGTCCTTATTCTTTCCTCTGACCAATTCCACCATTTTATATTGAGTAACCTTGATATATTCACATCATCAAAACATTTGCGAATAGGTTTTGCAGGTATGCCTCCCACAATAGTATATGGCGGTACATCTTTTGTTACCACTACACGCGTTCCAATGACTGCTCCATCTCCAATTGAATAATTGCCTCATACCCTATCCAAATATCATTACCAATAATAATTTCGCCCTTATTGTCCCACGTATCAGTAATATTTTTAACATCCAAATTCCATTCTTCAAAAAAGATAGGAAATGGATAAGTTGATAGGGACTTTAAAGAATGATTGGCGCTTGTCAATATAAATTTTGCACCACAAGCAATTGAACAGAACTTTCCAATAATAAATCAATCCTAATTGATTGGGTAATGATATAATACATTCTTCTGTTAAAAATCACATGGATCGTTAACAAAATCATTATATATTATATAATATTTAGCTTAAAAATCACATTTTTTAAATAAATCGTTTCAGTATCTCCTATTTGGGGATGTATATTATTTTCCAATATAGTCATTTTTCAATTCCTCCCTATATATTTCATTCGACTATATTGGATATGGCAATGCAACGCCTCACTTTCATCATCCTCTTTATCAAATTTTCATTTTTTTAATTCTTTTTATAAATTGTTATTTTTCACACTCAAAACGAGATATTCTCTCTTCTTGAAAAACATTCTTTAACAGATAATGATTTTTATTTTGAGTTCTATTTTTATATATAATAGCCTCTGTTGGACATGAACAAATGCAGGCCATACAATGAATACAGCGATGTTGAAAAACGGGTTTATTATCAATCATCTTAATATTATTAACAGGACAAAGATACTCACATTGATGACAATGGATACATTGTTCATTGACTTTCATTCCCTTGTCTTTGACAATCAAGCAATAAAAAAGGGGATTGCAAACAGTTGACAATAGCCAACCTAATAAAGTAGATTTTCTTTTTGGAAAGTTTTGATTTTTAATAATATATTGACTGATTATCTGTGCTTGTTTTTCACCCTCTAAAATAATCGCTTGGGCCTTTTCACGATTTGGTGCATGAAAAAGTGCAATATAATTTTCAGGCATAACGATAGAAATTAGGCCTCTAAAATTCATTTGTTTTTCTTTTGTTAATGTTTTAGCATAAACATGTGCATTCCCTACACTTCCACCACATGTTAATACAAAATAAATATCTTTTGTTCCATTTAATGTGATGTTATGAATATATTGATTCATAGCTCTAGGTACTCTGTAACCGTGGGTAGGTACAACAAAAACATAAGGTTTATCTGAATGAAATATATTCGTTGTTTTTTCTTTCATTTCATGATTGATACATATCATTTCATCATGCAACGATTGATTCATAGTTTCAGCAACAAACTGACTATTTCCAGTTCCTGTAAAATAAAAAATCATTGATATAAAACCTCCCATTATCATTGAAAACAATTCTCCATATAATTCATTAACATATAAAATCATTTTCATTCACACAATATATATCGCATTCATCTGATATCTGTATAAAAGTTATTTATGGTAATTGATTTGCTTCATTTATAGAAACAAGATAATTTAGTACAATGAGCAGTATAATATAAATCATTATTTATTTTTCTATCATATTAGAATTTGTCTTCTTATATATCCTAACATACTTCTACCTTAAATGGTATCTTTTTCATGATCACTTGGATTTATCTTCATAAAGTCCATTAAAATCACCGATTGATTTTATCATGTTCTTGTACAATTTTCATCATTATGAAATACACTACAATAATATGTAAAAAGCAATTTTATATAGCCATAAATGAGTTTCAGAAAAAAGTACCATGACTTTTATCATTCATTATTTTCCGTCACTTCAATCTTTAATGTTTGTTGATCCAAGAAGATGCCATCACTTAAAGTTATTTGACATTTATGTGTAGCACTCATGCCAATTGTTTCACCATCATGCAAAACAGCATCTTCTTCTACAATATAACATACAACATTAAAAACAAAACTATGCAAATCTGATAAAGACATCAAAGAAGGTAATGTTTCGATTTCATAATGTCCAAAATCACGTAATCCTATCGTATAAATATGATGACCTTTCTGATTGGTTACAAAACCCAAATAAACCCATAATAACACAGGTAAATATGATTTTTGATAATAATCATTCATTACAGCATGATAAATATGCTTAGGCCATACCATTTCATGACCATAAACACCAATAGCTTGTTCAAATTGTAAACAAGCATCAATCAATTGACTCTGTATAAGTTTTGCTTGTTTTGTAGATATATTTTTCCCAAGTGTAGAAGCAATAAGATGTGCCTGATGTTCTTTAACATGTGTCACTGCATCTTCCCACATATAGCAACCTTGTGCATAATATTCTGCTTCTCCTTCAGGAACAGGCATATCCATCAATGAAAGAGAAATGATTGAATCTTGAACATTTGTCACAATGATTGTTTCATCTGTTTGATCAAAATCATCATAATCCATATGACAATGGGTCTTTAAATAATCAAAAACAAGCTTAAGATCAATATCTTTGTTTTTTAATAAAACAAAATCAACAAAAGTTGTTTGCTTTTCTAATGGTTCATATTTCTTAGCCTCATTCATCCAATAGTCTCTCATTTTTTCAACCATATCAATACAATGTTGTTGAGCTGTTCTTGATTGAAAAATTTGATATTCGCTAAAAATATGCCCACAATGTCCAAGTTCATCTTCTGTATAACCCCCACAAACACCAACTAACCATGGACTCAATCTTGTTTTTTTAAACTTTAATATATAATAATGTAAATCATGTAAATCAAATTCATCTGCAATCTCAATCGAAAAAGGTTCTTTTCCAAGTTCATTTTCATGACTTAACCAAACTTTCATACATTCTATTGCGCTTTCTCTTTGTTCCATAATACCTCCTGTAAAAAGAGCAGATGATCAACATCTGCCTTCTGTCTTTTATAAAGTTGTTATCATGATTGTCATTATACCATCATATGTAACTTCCGTTTGATCACTACAAATAATGAAATGATCCCCTTTTTTCACTTCTTGACCTTCTAAAGTTCCTTCGCCTTCAAGAATACTTACCATTTGGAATGGTTTATCATTAATAATCGTGTTTTCTCCATCCATTCTATAACAATCAACCGTAAAGAACTCACTTTCTACATAGCGTGTTTTTGAACCATGATCTAAATGTGAATTTGTAAATAATCGATTAGAATCATGTTGTGATGGCACTGTTGTCACATCAATAGATTGTTGAACATGCAACTGTCTTTCATTTCCATCTTTATCCTTACGATGATAATCATAGACACGATATGTAATATCTGAAGATTGTTGTGCTTCATAAATTAAAGATCCACTGCAAATTGCATGTAAAGTTCCAGTTGGAATATAGAAAAAATCACCTTTATTGATTTCAAAAGAATTTAAGAGATTTTCATAATCATCATTTTCAATTGCCTGTACAAATTCCTCTTTTGTTTGAGCATGATGCCCCATAACCATTTTTGTTCCTTCATCAGCTTGTAAAACATACCAACATTCTGTTTTTCCTAAAGAGTTTTCATGAATTTTTGCATATTCATCATTTGGGTGAACTTGCACTGACAAATCGTTTTTAGCATCAATAATTTTAACTAATAATGGGAATTGGTCTCCTTCCACATTACCAAATAGTTCTCGATGATTTTCAAATAACCAAGATACTGTCTTTCCAGTATATTCACCATCAGCTATCACACAGTCTCCATTTTTATGCCCTGAAATAGCCCAACATTCTCCTGTTTGATTACTTGGAATATCATAACCATAAATATCTCTGAGTTTATGTCCTCCCCAAATCATCTCTTTAAATACTGGTTGAATCTTTAAAATATGTCCCATATTCATCTTCCTTTCCTATATATTTTAAGAACTCATCTAAATGTAATTCATCAAAAACTTGAATACCATGATCTTCACACATTTTAGCAAAGACACCTTGTCCAGCAACTAAGGTATGTGAAAAAGTCCCATCGTAAACCCCATCATGACCACAACTCGGACTTCTAAATTTTAAAACTGCCACTCTAACATCATTTTCTAAAAAAACAGTTAAAGCCTTTTGTGCTCCAAGAACATAGGCACTTGTGACATCTTCCTGATCCTGATTCATAATCAACAAAGGATCTTGACTTTGAATTTCAGCAGGTGATCGTGGTGTTGGCAATCCTCCCATAACTTCTGGACAAACACATACAATCTTTCCTTTATCATATAATGTTTTCAATCCTTTTGCAAGGTTATTTGACCCACTGTACGTACAATTCTCACCAATGAGGCAAGCACTAGCACCAATCATCTTAAAATCAACTCCTTCATTTCATAAGGACAATCAACCACATAATCCGCTCCTGCTTCTTCTAATTCTTGCCTCCCCCTAAAGCCCCAACAAACTCCTATTGTTTCCATTTCTGCTTGATATCCTGTTTCTATATCAACATGACTGTCTCCAATGAAAAAACAATCATTTTTACTTAATCTCATCGCTATAAGGGCTAAATAGGCAGATTCAGGATTTGGCTTGGTTGGATATAAATCTTGTTGTCCATATATTGCTACAAACTGGCCTGGAAATAAACTTTCAACAATCTTTATAGCCAAATAATGAGGTTTGTTAGTAACAACTGCAAGTTTGATTCCTTTTTGTACAAGTTCATCAACTACATCTTTTATACCATCATATGGCCTCGTATGATCTAAACAATGATTATCATAATAGTCATAAAATTCTTTTAAACACTCATCTAAAAGATCTTGATGTTGTTTACCTAAAGCACGTTCTATTAGTTTTTTAACACCATTTCCAACAAAATAATTGTATTGAGAAATTTCATGTGTAGGTAAATGATGTCTATGTAAAACAACATTTGTTGCTATAGCTAGATCTTCTATAGAATTGACAAGTGTTCCATCTAAATCAAATAAACAGCCCAATTTCATTTCTTTCACCTCATTGATTTATTATAGCAGTATTGAAAAAATAATGAAAGATGTTATAATAAATAAGTATATTAAATGAGGTGCACACATGAATAAATATAAAACAACAAAGTATATGACTATTTTTACAACAATTGGCTACATTATAGGTTTTGGAATGATTATTTTATATTCAATTAAACCAAACAATTTTATTTTACCTATTGCTGGTGTTATTATTATTTTTGCAGGTCGTATGATAGGTTATGCGATTGATCGTACAATTGAATATTTGAATGAAAGAAAAAAATAGAGGCTGTAACGAAATAACTTTGTAGCAAAGCTATTTCTTATCAGCTTCTTTTTTGTTGCTTTTACTTAAAAAATCATTTTGGATAACATCATATTAACATAGGAGTCCATTTTCTTCAATCACTGCAATCAATATCATGTCAAACAAGATTTTCCATGACTTTCACTTCTTCTTATGCAAAATTCTACTCTCTAGCATCTTTAGAGAAAAACACCCTTATTCTTATACCTAAATTCATTAACTCGGAT
>Ga0129308_1003870_pt1 | contig 10138 bp, 15 predicted proteins | sample L827metagenome_FD_94440 | JGI IMG/M metagenome (GOLD analysis project Ga0129308, IMG submission 94440) | Ring-tailed lemur group fecal microbial communities from Wisconsin, USA - L827 metagenome | ecosystem: Host-associated > Mammals > Digestive system > Large intestine > Fecal | place: USA... | reverse complement strand
TTTTACAGGCGAAACAACGCTTATGGAAGATTTCTTTAAAAATGAGGAAGAACAGTCCGAAACTTTGGAAATGGAGATGAACCAGATATGAGCATAACCCCGATTGATACAGCACAGCTTCGCAGAATGAACAACAGCGAAGGTCTGGTAATTCAGGGCTGCGGCGGAGATTTGCAGGAATGGGTTGACGGTATAAATGAAATGCTGACAGAAGCCGAAATACTGGAAAACGGCTGTAAATTCACGGATTGCTTTTCATTTCAGCATGACAATCTGACGTGTATTCTGTTTCCGTTTAAGGATATGAAGCTTGATATCGGTAAATTTGCCATGTGGCGACTTCAGACACATGAAATGTTCAATGGGACATGGCTTTCTGATTATGTGGACAATAAGCTAAATGGATTTGTACAGGAACCAATCAAGCCTAAATGCCCGATAGTAGGCGAAAACGGCAACATTTTCAACATCATGGCAGCGGCTTCTAATACGCTGAAACGCAATGATATGGCAGAAGAATCAAAGGAAATGTGCAGTAGGGTAACATCATCGGGCAGCTATGAGGAGGCTCTCGGAATTATTATGGAGTACGTCGAGCCTTGTTCCGAGGAAGAAATGAATGAGGAATCCGAGGAAATCGGCATAATCATGGGCTGAGGGAGGTACTATGCAGACAAGAAAAAGGTTTGAAAAATCAAAAGTCGTAGTCAGCGGAGATGTTCCGACAATGCTGAAAAAAGCTAAAACGGTTCTGTCCGACCGGCAGTACCGTGAGCTGTGCTATGCCGTCAATGAATCCGCAGACTATAACGAAAAGAAAGGACTGATAAAAGCCTGTATTCAGGCAAAAAATAAGGTTTAAAGCCGTTTGTCGGGAGCAGAAAATGTCTCGTCAGACGGCTTTTTGTTTCCGGAAAAAGTGGCGGAAAGGGGGAAGAATGAATAATTTTATGTCATGGGTGGGAGGTAAAAAAGCTCTCCGTGACGAGGTTATTATTCGTATGCCTCCGTTTTATGAAAAATATATCGAGGTTTTCGGCGGCGCAGGGTGGGTTTTGTTCAGAAAATCGCCTGAAAACGAAATTGAAGTTTTCAACGATTTCAACAGCAATCTTGTGAATCTGTATCGCTGTGTTCGTGATAATCCTGCGAAACTGAAGTACAAATTGCGGTACGTTCTGAACTCCCGTGAGGATTTCAGGTGGCTGGCATTTCTGCACAAAAAGGGCGTATTTACGAGGTTTCGTGACTATGACCGCGCAGCGAAATTTTATCAGCTTATCCGTTACAGCTATGCGAGCGGTCTCGATAGCTTTGCAAGTCAGCCCCATTCGATATGGGGCGATTTTCCGCTGATAGACATGGCTTCACGGCGTTTGCAGAAAGTAATAATCGAGAATCAGGATTTCGAGGTTCTGATAAAGCATTACGACAGTCCCGTCAGCTTTTTCTACTGCGATCCGCCGTATTATGCGACGGAAAGCTATTATAAGGACGTTGGATTCACGAAAAAAGATCATATCCGTCTGCATGATACGCTTGCGGAAATAAAGGGGAAATTTCTTGTTTCGTACAACGATTGCCCTGAAATTCGGGAATTGTGGGATCGTGACGGGATACGCATAGAAAGCGTGAGCCGTGTGGATAATCTCAGGCAAAGGTACAGCGGCGGCGCGATGTATGACGAACTGTTTATCAGCAATTACGATACGAACGAACGTGGGAAAGCCGAGCATCAGCTTTCCCTTTTTGACGATGGAGGAATTGAATGAAAAAAATAATTTTTACACAGGTGATCACAGAAAACGGAAGATCAACATTCAGCGGACTTTTTGACGGCAATGGTCTGCCTGTTACGGTCGAACTCGAAAAAGACAGCGAGGGAACGACTTTAACGGCGTTCCGCAGGGAACTTTCGGAGTTTGAAAAGCAGGAAATTTGCTGTCAGTACGATGATTGCGACATTTGTCCGCTTGCGCAGGACTGCGATGAGGAATGCGGCGTATGCGGTGAAGATGAGGAGAAGATCAGCGATGAAAATACTTGTTGTTGAACCCGAAAAAGCGCCGTATGAACTGGAGATTGGCGATAACGTCCGCGCCATGCAGGAAGTTGTCGGCGGCTGCATTGAGCCGATTTATTTTGAGGAAAAAGGCGATGCAATAGTGTGGTGCAACGATGAGTTCCTGCTCAACGGTTCTCAGCCGAACCGCATGGTCGGCGACGTTCTTGTTCACGGAACGTTTTTTGTTTCCGGAAATTACCAGAACGAGTATGGCGAATCACTCGTGGATATATATGGGCGAGTTCGACAGCCGTGATGATGTGGTTAATTATCTGCGAAATATCGGCGTAAACGAGGTTATATCAACAGTAAAACTGTCGGCGACGGCAAGGGCGACGACGGCAAACATTGGCGAATTGAATCCAACGGTTCTCAGGGCTGCGTAATCAACAATCGTACCGACGGCAAGAAGTCCACGGCGATGAATATGTACGCTTTCCGCATCACAAAAACGGACGTAAAATTCAGTATCACAAAGGTTCTGAGTACCGATAATTCGGTAAAAATCAGCGGTACAAGCCCTATAGACAACTCTAAGGCGGTCTACGGCGTTTACACCGATAAGAGCTGCAAAAATAAGGTCGGAGAGATCACGATCGGCAAAAACGGAACAGGCTCGATAACGCTGCCGAATAAGCAGTATTATGTCAAGGAAATTTCCGCTCCTACGGGATATGACTTGTCAACGGATGTTGTCGCACTCAAAGCCAATTCCAACGTCAATGTGAAAGAGGACATCACAAGCGGAAAAATTACGATCAATAAGACTGCCGAGGACGGCGTTGTTTCCGACCGTGAATTTAAAATTTCGTGGACGGAAAACGGTGTTGAGCATTCAAAAAATACCATGACAAACGATAAAGGAATAGCAGAATTTGACGGTCTGCACGTTTATGACATCAGCGGAAAAAGCGAGATTTTGTACAATATTGCGGAAGTAAATACGGATGCAAGATATGAAACTCCAAAGGCGCAGAACGTTTCTTTAAAGTCAGGAAATGCTGATTTGACTGTTGCTGTTAATTTTCAAAATGTCTTGAAAAAGGGCAGTATAAAAATAAATAAGCAGTTCGAGGACGGCGAAAACGGCGATAGAAAATTCACAGTTTCAGGCGGCGGTCAGACGTATACGCTTACAACAGATTCCGACGGAACAGCGATATTTGCGGATATTCCGGTGTTTGACAGAAGCAATGATCCAATCGTTTATACTGTCAGCGAAAACGATGTGCCTGTGAAATATGTTGTTCCTGCCGAGCAGACAGTGACGCTCGAATCCGATGAAACTGTGGAGATCACTTTTGAAAATAAGCTGAAAAAGTTCACAGCGGAGGTTACTAAAAAAGATTCCGAAACAGCGACGGAGAAATTGTTGAAAAGTGGACTTCAGACGGTACAAATCATATCGTTTCGGGAATTCCTGTCGGTAAATATGTGCTGAAAGAAATCGCCGCTCCCGACGGTTATGTTATTGCTACGGACATCGAATTTGAGGTGTTTGCGGACGGTTCTGTAACGCTGAAAAATGCCGAAACTACGGCAATTTCAGAGGACGGTAATCCCCTTATAATTATGATAGACGATACGACTAAGGTAAAAATCAGCAAACAGGATATCGCCACAGGCAGCGAACTTCCCGGAGCTACGCTTCAGGTGATCGACAAGGACGGCAATATCATCGAGAAATGGGTATCTGAAAATGAACCGCATTTCATCGAAGCAAAGCTGACTGCCAATGAAACCTATATCCTTCGTGAGATAACAGCTCCGCAGGGTTACGAAATAGCGGAGGACATCGAGTTTACCGTAAACGCAAACGGTGCAGTAACAGAGGTGGTAATGAAGGATAAGGCTGTTGTTGTGACAGTTCCCCAAAATCCGCCTACAGGCGACAGGAAGAAATCCAATCGGAATTATTATGCTTATCGCAGGGCTTGGCGGTCTGATTTTTGTTTCAATTATGCGCAGAAAAAGAAAGGAAAAAGAGGCGGAAATTGAGCGTAAATACGCCGAATTATGCCCCGATTTTATCGAAAGGAACGAGGGAAATGACTAAGAAAATTAAACTCGGAATTGTGGCGGCTGTTTCAGCCGCCCTCCTTTTAGGAGGCGCACTGATCTGTTTTAAGGACGATATTGCTCAGAATATCGCCGAAAACGACCTTAAACCATTCAGACCGATAACCGTTTCAGAGGGCGCTCTTGACGAGATTACCGAAAATTTAATTGAAGAAAAGTCGACGGAAACGGTTGAACTTAAAAATTCGGAATCCGCTGAAATTTCGCAAAATAGCGCGGTTTCAGATACTCTCCCCGATGATGTTCGTCAGAGCCTTATCGACTCGGCGCAAGCGATGAACAGTGCATATCCCGATGCGGTCGGTTGGCTGTATATCCCCGATACTTCGATGAATTACCCGATCATGCAGGGCGGTGACAACGATTTTTATCTGCATCATGCCTACGACGGCAGCAGCTTGCAGGCAGGCTCGATTTTCCTCGATTACCGCTGTGAAAACAGGTTCATGAATCCCGTGAATATCGTTTACGGGCATAATATGAGGAACGGTTCGATGTTTGCAGGAGTGCTGAATTTTGCCGATCCTGCGTACTTTGAGAACCATAGATACGGCTGGCTTGCTACTCCCGAAACTGTGTACAGAATTGATTTTTTCTCCTGTGCAAAAGCCGACCGGCATGATAAGCTTTATGACGGTTCGCTGTCTGTGACGGACTGGATACCGCACGTTGAAAATTTGTCAGTAGTCTGCCGCGAAATGGAGTATTCCGAAAATGACCGCTTTATTTCGCTGTCCACCTGTTCATATGAATTTGAAAATGCAAGGACTATTCTGACGGGTAAACTCGTTGAAATGAATGGAGGCTGATATTTTGAAGAAAAACATTAAAAAAGCGCTTGCCTGCGAGCTTGCGGCAATCGTGACTTTTCTCAATTTTGCGGTGATTTCCGCACACGCAGAGGGCGACGTTGCAGGAGCTGTTGAGAGTACGTGGAACTCCGCAAAAAGTCAGATCAAGAGCGTTACAAACAACGTCATATTCCCTGTAATTGACGTAATATTGGCGATTCTGCTGTTTGTAAGGCTCGGACTTTTATACATGGACTACCACAAACACGGGCAAATCGAATGGACAGGCGCGGCGATTCTGTTCGGCTGTCTTATCTTCACGCTGACCGCTCCGCTTTATATCTGGAACATCGTGAATATCTGACATTTACCAAAAATTAGCTATGGAATATTATATTCATAGGAAACAAAAACAGGGGTGATGACTATGAAGATAATGTGCGCAGTTATTCTGGAAACACGGAATAGGCAGCTTTTTGTCCGTGACAGCAAAACAGATCAGGAAATTGTCGTAAACACACGCTACAATTGCAATTTCCGTGTTGGCGATAGAGTATTAATTTTTTACAACGGCGCAATGACTATGAGTATTCCTCCGCAAATAAGTGCGATACGAATCCGAAAAGCGCCGTTTAACATTTGTTTTTAAATATATGTAAAAGTCCGTTTCTGATTCATTTAGGGGCGGATTTTTTATTGAAAAGAGGTGGAGAAAAATGCCGTACATTCCATTTACAGAAGAACAAAAAGTAACGGCAAACAGCGTAGAATTAGCAGATTTTTTGCGTATGAGAGGCGAAAAACTTGAACGCGCAGGACGTGAATACAAGCTGATCTACAGCGATATATCGGGAAAACATGACAGCATAACAATGTCGGGTTCAAGGTGGTTCGACCATAAAAATCAGATCGGCGGCGGACCAATAAAATTCATGCAATATTACTATGATATGGACTTCCCGACGGCTGTTCAGGAACTGCTGGGACAGAGGGTAACTCCGCTGTCCCACGCTCCTCCGCAAGCTGTTGTGCATGAAGAAAAACCTAAAAAATTTAAGCTCCCCGAAGCCAATGAAAATATGCACAGAGTGTTCGCATACCTCATAAAACAGCGGTTTATTGCGCCTGAGATCATTACTCATTTTGCGAAAAATCACACGTTATATGAGGATAAAGAGCATCATAATGCGGTGTTTGTCGGACTTGATGAAAACGGGATCCCTCGTCAGGCGCATAAGCGTTCAACGTCAACTTTCGGTAAATCTTTTCGGCAGACTGTCGAGGGTTCGGACACAAAATACAGCTTTGCGCATTTTGGAAATTCGGAAAAATTATTTGTTTTTGAAGCTCCGATTGACCTCTTGTCATATCTTACTTTGGATCCCGAAAGCTGGCAGAAACACAGCTATATAGCTATGAATGGCGTTTATGAAAATGCTGTTTTAACGGCGTTAAATAGTCATAAAAATTTGTCTGAAATTGTAATTTGCACCGATAATGATGAGGGCGGGATCGACGCAGCGGACAGGCTGCGTGACATTTTGAGAGAGAATAATTATGAAAATATTTCGAGGATCATGCCGACAAATAAGGATTTTAACGAGGATCTAAAACAGGGATTTTGTCAATAATACTTGACACATACCGACACATATTTTAACTTGCAATTTTATGGGAAATATGGTATACTAATTATAGATTGGAATGGAGACAGCATTATTAAAACAAGTAAGTGCTCTCATCATGATGCATAGTTATACTTGCCTCTATTGCAAAAAGTCTGAAAGATTTTAAGATAAAATTTTGTCAGACACAGAACAAACCGCAAGGCGAGCTGTAGCACATTGAAGATTTACGTCGCATAATGGAGAAATTTTAGCTGAAAGATATGGATATTTTGCAATGGAGGCTCTGATATAAAAAAACGTCAAGTTCCCGAATCCATAAGATCGACAGCCAGAAATGGAGGAAACATGGAGTTATTGACAAAGCTGCTGCGGACACAGCTCTCTGTCGTGAATAAGTTGGCAGACGTATGTTCCATTAAGAGATCGCGCGCTGTACAGGATAAGATCGGCAGTTTCATGGCGCATGAATATTTAACGGACGTAACGTATCGTACCGTAAATTTTTCGGAATTTCAAGCTGAATATGTTATTCCGAACGATTTGAAATACGATGGAATAATTCTGTATCTTCACGGCGGCGGATACGTTTCTGGAGATATGCAGTACGCAAAGGGATTCGGAACTGTTTTAGCCGCAGAAAATCATATAGCCGTATGCTGCGTCGCATACAGATTAGCTCCCGAGCATATATATCCTGCCGCTTTGGAGGACGCAGTTCAGGCATATCGTTATCTGATGAATAACGGGTATTCTCCCGATAAGATAGCTCTTTGCGGCGAATCGGCAGGCGGAGGACTTGTATTCTCTCTCGCCTTGAAGCTGAAAGAAGAACATCTTCCGATGCCTTGCGGAATAATTGCCGTTTCACCTTGGAGCGATTTGAGTATGTCGGGAATTTCCTATGAAGAAAACCGTGAAAAAGACCCTTCCATGACGAAAAAAAGATTACAGTTTTACGCGCAGTGTTATACAGATCAGATAAGTTCTCCGTTTGTATCTCCTCTTTTCGGCGATCTCACGGGACTTCCGCCGTCTTTGATATTTGTCGGCGGCGATGAAATTATGCTGAGCGACTCCGTTTGTCTTCATAAAAAATTATGCGAATACGGCTGCACATCATCGCTGCACGTTGCGGAAGATATGTGGCATATATATCTTCTTTACGGAATCAAAGAAGCAAAAGAGGACAGAAAAATTATTACGGAATTTTTAAGCGAGGTGTTTCATGGCAGAACATAAACGTCGGTGGCTGCGATTGGATAATGCGGCTAAACTTTATCCCGCTGTACGAACGAAAAACTGGTGCAATGTATTTCGCATCTCGATCACATTAAATGAACGAATAGACCCCGAAGTTCTGCAAGCTGCGCTGAATGTAACGATAAAACGTTTTCCCTCGGTCGCTATGAGATTATGCAGGGGATTTTTTTGGTATTATTTAGAAGAAATAACGACAGCTCCGTTGGTAACGCCCGACCTCCCATATCCTTGCGGTAAAATGACTTCTCAGGATATGAGGCAATGCGCGTTTCGGGTTTTGTATTATGAAAATCGTATTGCGGCGGAGTTCTTTCATTCTCTGACCGACGGCAACGGCGGATTAATTTTTTTAAAAACGCTTGCAGCAGAGTACCTCACCCAAAAGGAGCATGTGGAGATAGAACCGAAAAACGGAGTTTTCGATCGTTTGGAAGCTCCGAATGACAAAGAGCTGGAGGACAGCTTTTTAAAATACGACGGACATACGGCGACTTCAAGGCGTGAAGAAACCGCTTATAAAATTACGGGAACAAGGGAAAAGGACGACTTCCACAGCGTCATAACAGGTATTGTTGATTTAAGCGACGCTTTATCAGCCGCAAAAAAATACGGCGTAAGTCTTACAGCGTATCTTGTATCGGTTATGATCTTTTCCATTATGGAGATACAGGATACTGAAATTCCCGATAAGAAAAAACAAAAGCCTGTTAAAGTATTGATACCCGTAAATTTAAGAAATTACTTTGATAGCGCATCAATGAGAAATTTTGTGCTTTATATCACGCCGGGAATAGACGCAAGAACGGGCGAATTTTCTTTCGAGGAGATAGTTAAGAATATATATTATCAGATGAAGCTTCAATTGACCGAAAAACAAATGCAGGCAAGAATAACGGCTAATGTGAAAGCGGAAAAAAATAAATTTCTGAAGGTCTTGCCGCTGTTTGTAAAAAATATCGGGATAAAAGCCGTATTTTCCATGACAGGCGAAAAGAAGTCGTGTATCACTATGTCTAACTTGGGAGCCGTTACGCTCCCAAAGGAAATGAAAAAATTTGCAGAACGTTTTGATTTTACATTGGGCGTACAGGCTACAGGTTCAAATAACTGCGGCATTTTATCTTATAAGGACAAGCTGTACATTAATATGATACGAAACATTAAGGAATCCGAACTGGAACGGCTTTTTTTCACCAATTTAGTTAAATTCGGGATCGCTGTAACAGTGGAAAGCAATCAGAAAGATGAGGTGTAAAAATGGCATATTGCGTGAAATGCGGCGTGAAACTTGAGGATAGTGAGAAGAAGTGTCCGCTGTGTCAGACAGTCGTCTATCACCCTGACCTGCCGCCTGCGGTAAACGCTAAAACGCCTTTTCCAAAGGAGCATTTAGCAGAAGTAAAAAAGATGAGCATGCGGTTCGGATCAATGACGGCGACACTTATTATTTTATTGCTGTGCGTTTTAACTTTGATCTGCGATTATAGCATAAATTCAAAAATCGTATGGTCGGATATTGCCGTAAGCTCTGTCGGACTTGCGTATTGCGTGATTTTTATTCCGTTGATCTTTCCGAGAAAAAAAGCGCTGACGTATTTGACTGTTGATTTTTTGGCGCTGCTCCTGTTTCAATGGTATATTGAGCATACGACCGACGGAGCATGGTTTTTGGGGTTCGCTCTGCCTGCGACCTGCTCGGCAATGCTGATAATTTATACTGCAATGCTTATCAAAAAATTCACCAAATCTTCGGGATTTTTCATCGCCGCTGTCATTTTTATTTTGTCGGGTCTGAACTGCATTCTGATAGAGTTTCTAATAAATAAAACGTTCATGGATAAGGTAAAGTTTATCTGGTCGTATTATCCCCTTATTACGTTTATTGTGATCGGCGTTATCATGTTTCTATGCGACAGAAACAAACGATTGAAAGAAAAACTTAAAAAGAAATTTTTTATTTAAGAGCCTGTTTATACTTGCCTCTATTGCAAAATATGCAAAAGATTTCGAGAAGAAATTCTGTATGTCAAGGCGGACGACGAAAGCGTGCTGTCGCACGTTGAGGTGATTCCCTACAGTGTAGGGAGATGTCACCACGGTATTTCAACGAGTAAACAAATTATGAACAAAACAAGACAAAACAAGGAATTTATGGTATAATTAAGAAAAAAATCAAAGGGAGAAATATTAGCCATGAAAAAACTTAGTCTTGAAGATGTATTAAAAGGAATAGAAGATAGCCGGCGTTCAAATAGCGTAATTTATCCTCTTCACGAAATATTGTTTATCATGTTGATTGCAATCGTATGCGGAGC
>Ga0129308_1003868_pt1 | contig 10146 bp, 9 predicted proteins | sample L827metagenome_FD_94440 | JGI IMG/M metagenome (GOLD analysis project Ga0129308, IMG submission 94440) | Ring-tailed lemur group fecal microbial communities from Wisconsin, USA - L827 metagenome | ecosystem: Host-associated > Mammals > Digestive system > Large intestine > Fecal | place: USA... | reverse complement strand
GCAATCAATGATAACTATGATAATGCACAGCCGGGAGCAGCCGACAATGAACTTGTCCTGCCGTTCAAAAACCTGATGAACGACTCCTATTGCCGAGACATTTCAATCAAGGTCAGAACAAACCTTGAAGCAAAGCGTCGCAGTGGTCAGTTCGTCGGCACTCGCGTAGTGTTCGGCTACATGAGATCACCGGACAGCAAAAATCAGTTGGTGGTCGATTCTGAAGCTGCTTCTGTGGTGCAGGACATCTTCAAGTGGAAACTTGAAGGTCTGTCTCCGGCTCAGATTGCAGATCGGCTAAATGACAACAAAGTTCCTTCCCCTATTGAATATAAGAAGGCTAACGGATCTAAGCAGCGGACTTGCTTTCAGACGAAACAAGTTGCTCTGTGGAGCGCGGTTGCAATATACCGCATCCTCAAGAATGAAATCTACACCGGTACGCTGGTACAAGGAAAGACTACCTCTCCTAACCATAAGGTAAAGAAGACGGTAGCAAAGCCTTCAAGTGAGTGGTCCCGAACTGAGAATGCTCACGAGGCAATTATCTCTCCTGCGCAGTTTGATCTCGTTCAGCGGATCATGATGGATGACACAAGAAGTCCCGTAGGGGCAACCGGCGTTCATCCTTTCTCCGGCAAGATTTTCTGCGCAGACTGTGGCAGCCCTATGGTACGCAGAGTATCGCGCAGCGGTGGGCACGAATACACCTACTTCATTTGCGGCGGCAATAAGAGTGATAAGAACTCCTGCTCGTCTCACAGCATCAAGGAATCTATCGTCTATGATGCAGTGCTGGCAGTTGTGCAAGGTCACATCGCTGCTGCTATGGATATGGCAGATGCACTTACTCGGATTGATAATCTCGCATGGGAAAATCGAGAGGTTGAAAAGATTAAAGCGAAGATTGCGTTCCAAGAAGAGATTATTGATAAAAACAGAAGGCTCAAGACCGGTGCGTATGAAGACCTCAGCAGTGGCTTCATTACCCGTGAAGAATACAAGACCTTCTCAGTTCAGTTTGATCAGCAGATCAACGAGGCACGAAACAACATTATGCGTCTCACAAGTGAGCGCAACAGCGTAATGTGCGGTCTGGCAGAGCAGCAAGGCTGGCTCTCTCAGTTCAAACAGTACGAAAATATTCAGGAGCTTACTCGCAGCGCGGTGGTCAGTCTCATCGACTTTATCCGCATTGGAGAGGACAAGGACATTCATGTTCAGCTCATGCACTATGACCGGTTTGCGTCGATCATTGAGTTCCTTGAAGAACAAAAAGCAAAGGAGGACGCCAAGAAAATAATTTGCTTGACAAAGGAGGCAGTATAAATGGCACGAGTATCACGCAAAAAGCAAAACATTCCATCAACACCGGCTGATACTTCCGTTCGTATTTGGAAGACTGCGCTCTATGTCAGACTTTCGGTTGAGGATAACGGCAAGGATTCCGACTCAGTTGAAAACCAGACAGTTCTTCTTGAAGAGTATGTTACCAATCATCCTCATTTGAAAAAGGTGGCGTTGTTCGTTGATAACGGTTATACCGGCACTGACTTTCTCCGTCCTGAGTTCAATCGAATGATGGAGGCTGTTCAGGCAGAGCTGGTGGACTGCATCGTCGTAAAAGACTTGTCCCGTCTCGGTAGAAACTACATTGAGACATCTCAGTTCATCGAAAAGATTTGCCCGTTCTACAATCTGCGCTTCATTGCCGTCAATGATAACTATGATACTGCGACGGTTACGAGCGAGGGGCAGCTTTCCGCATCGCTGCAAAACATCGTCAACGACTACTATGCGAAGGACATTTCTCGGAAGGTCACTTCTGCGCTGCAAGCAAAGATGGAGCGCGGAGACTATATTGGAAACTATGCGCCTCATGGCTATCGCAAAGACCCGGAGAACAAAAACCATCTGCTCATTGATCCAGAGACAGCTCCGGTGATCCGGCAAATATTTGAAATGAGGGCTGAGGGTATCAGCTACATGGGTATCTGCAAGAAGCTCAATGACGCTGGCATCCCTTCTCCCGGTCAGCTCAAAATCGACAACGGGATTGAAACCAATAATAATAGGAAGAATCGAACGATCCTCTGGAATAAGCACAAGATCACGGAAATCCTGAAAGACATCGTGTATATCGGACATCTCGCTCAGAAGAAAGGCAGTCAGTGTCTCTACGGCGGCATCCCGTATCATATCACATCCGAAGACGAATGGATTGTGGTAAAAAATACCCATGAGCCGTTGATCAGTGAAGAACTTTTCGAGAAGGTGCAGCAAGTCAATAACGCTGCTCTTGAGCGTCAAAAGGCAAACGCCGGCAAGTATGACCACCTTCCCAAGGAGAAGAACATCTACGGCAAGAAGTTTACCTGTGCCGGATGTGGAGCGATTATGAAGCTGCAACGCTCGTTCAGCACAAAGAAGGACAAGGTATATTTTACCTTCAAGTGTCCCACCTATGCAGAGCATGGCTCAAGGGCTTGCTCCGACATAAAAATGCGAAAAGCGGATCTGGATGAAGCGATTTTTACTTTCATCAGGTCTCAGATGGATGTCTTCATTGACATGGAGAATACCATTCGCAGACCGTTGGCGATCAAGAAGGCGAAACTCAAGCAGAACAACACTCAGCATGAAATCAAGGCACTCAGACAAAAGTTGGCTCACAAGCAGTCGATCCTCAGTGGTATGTATGTAGACCTCAAGGAAGGCTTGCTCTCTCAGGAAGACTACGGTCATCACAGAGAGATTATCACAGCAGACATTAAAGCTCTTGAGATTAAGCTGTCGGAGATGGAATCTGCAAAGAGCGAAACAGAAGAACAGCTCACCGGTGAAATGAAGTGGAAATTCATGATCCAGCGTTTCTATGATGCAACAGAGATGACGGCTGAAATGGCTGATGCTTTTATCGAGACAATGAAACTCCATGAAGACGGCAGTCTGGAAATCAAACTCAGCTACATGGACGAGTTCTTGGCTCTCACATCTACTTGCGAAAGACTCAGAAAGGAGGTCGCTGCATAATGAAACAGCAAATTGCAATCTATCTGCGTGTGTCTCTGGAAGATGTAGACAAGCGCACAAACAAGCTCAAGGACGAGAGCAACAGTATCGCTTCTCAGCGGTTGCTCATCAACCGGCACTTAGACCAGAATCCTATGCTCTGCGATCTACCTCGTATTGAGTTCTTCGATGACGGTTTCTCTGGTACGAACTTCGAGCGTCCTGGCTTCATGCGAATGATTGAATACGCCAAGCGCGGCGAAATCAGTTGCATCGTTGTAAAAGACCTCTCCCGTTTCGGTAGAGACTACCTTGAGGTCGGTGATTATTTGGAGCATATCTTTCCGTTCCTCGGCATCCGCTTCAAATCCATCAATGACCACTATGACAGCGCAAAGCACGAAGGCAAGACTATCGGTATGGATATTGCCTTCAAAAACCTCATCTATGACTATTACAGCAAAGACCTCTCAAAGAAGGTTAAGTCTGCAATGGGCATGAAGCAGCGCGAAGCAAAGTATGTGTGTTGCATCCCGTATGGGTACAAGGCTCATCCCACTCAGAAGCACCAGATGGTCATTGATGAGAAAACAGCTCCGGTAGTTCGCCGGATCTTCTTGGATGTCATTGCAGGAAAGTCCTGCACCCAGATTGCCAAAGAGCTGAACACCGAAGGTATTCCCACACCGGCACAGCACAAGGCAGTCATCAGAAAGACATCCACCAAAAAGCCCCAGTGGACGCATCGTGCGCTTTTGAGTATGATTGAGAATATCAAGTACACCGGCACGATGGTAAACCATACACGGGAAAGCCGTTTCATCCGCGACAAGAATCAGCGTCGTGTTCCAAAGGAAGAATGGTATATTCGAGAGAATGCACACGAGGCTATCGTTACTCAAGAGGAATATGACCAAGCTCAGGACGCGATTCAGAGACGGCGAAAGTCACCCAGAGTGTCACATGATCAATCTGACAGAGTTTACTTCTGCGCTCACTGCGGAGGCAAACTTGAGAAAGCTAATGGCACAGTCTTCGCTTGTCCTTCCCATCGTTACCATGACGGGAGTGCTTGCGAGAGCGTCCGTTGGAGAAAAACAGCTCTGGAAGAGGTAGTTTTTGAAGCCCTCAAGGGGCAGATCGAGATTACCAGAATTGAGGCATCCGCAGCAAAGAAGGCTGCAAGGAATAAGGGTGATAGCTTACAGCGTCAACTTTCCTTGCTCAAGGCTCAATACGATGCTTGCGGACGCGAGAAGTTCACGAGGTACGAAGAATACCGTGAAGGCAAGATCACTGCCGAGGAATACCTGACCGGCAAGGATGAACTTGCAAAAAAACAAGCTGCCCTGAAAGAGCAGCTTGACGAATGCGAAGCTCAATATGAAGCGAATCACCAGAAGAGCCTCGTAGCAACAGAACAGCAGCAGACAGCCAATCGGATGACCGGTCTGTCTGATGACAAACTCAGAGAGCATCTGTATGATGCAGTCGAACGCGTTCTTGTTTACGACGCTGAGAGCATCGAAATCGTTTGGAAATTCGACGATATTGAAAGAGACACCAAGAGCCAAGCCGGTTTCACAGCATGATACCGGCAATGGCTTTTACATAGGCTCTGTCGAGATTTGTCCCTAAAATAACATAATCTGTCGAAACAGTGTAGGCGCGTTGCGGCACCCTTCAAGAAGCTCAAAACCCTTGCAATGCCGGGCTTTTTGAAGAATCCGTTATATTTTTTTGCACCTACTTGACATAATGGGATGATTTGGGACGAGTCGTCATTCCAAAGGAAATAAGAAGAACGCTGAGAATAAGAGAGGGCGACCCATCAATGATAACATTGTCACAGTTGGAAAAATTCAGCTTTATAATGGCTGAAATGATTAAAGCAATAGAAAATGAATATGGTTTGAAATACATAGATAAGCAGTAATGCCCTTTTGCAGTGCCATAGGCTAAACAGCACTTTGGCTTATATTTATCCAAGGTTTTTCGCTTTGACCGTAAACACCAAACCATACGCTCAACGCAAGCCTAACGTTGCTGTTCTGAGCAGCGTGGTTTTCTGCATTCTTTCCGAAAACCTTCTAACCAAGGCATCAGGCAGCATACTTCACATTCAGAAAGGATGACAGCAACAATAGCGACACGATACGGTTGCGAATCAGGTACTTTAGTCTGTCGCTGTAGAAAAATTAATACTGTTGCAGTTTCAACATATACCTCGATGGCATGAACTTAAACAGTTCATGCTTTTGTTTCGTAGAGAAGTCTTTTATTTTCTTAAATTACTCCTTTTCATGAGTAGCTTCAGAAATATATTTGTCAAGTTCTGACCTATGGATAACAATTTTTCTTCCTATATGACCATAAGAAATATTTTTTGATTTTAAAATCCTGTATGCTGTTGATTTACTAATGCCCAACTCTCTGCATAGTGTTGGTAATGTAATTAAATTTTCGTTCATTTTTTAAATCTCCTTTCATGTTTTTAATATTATGTTATCATCACAACACTTTAATTAAGTGAATTTAGTGTTAATAACTAATTATTGAATACCAACATAATATTAAAAATGTACGTACAAAAAATTCGTATAAAAATAAGCTTGTAGAAAGGAGAATTGCATATAAAAGCAATAACTAAATTACAAAATTTAAAAATTGCGTAACCTGTTATATATACAAAAATAAATTAGTTAGGTAAACATATTAAATCGAAAGGAGAAATATCCAATGAAAAAATCAAACAAGGCTAACCCCCTAAAGGCAAATAATAAAACCCTTAAAAATACAAGAGTAAATCTTAGGCTTACTCAGAAGCAAAAAGAAAAGCTTCAGAAAAAAGCAGATTTATGCGGTGTGTCAATGTCTGAATACATTGTTGCAAATACTTTATATAAGGATAAGAATAACGTAAATAGACTTCAGCTTTACAGCATAGTGACGATTGCACAAGATTTAGCAAACCACATAGAAAGTCATTATATTTCTTTTAAAGAAGATGAATATTTTAAAGAGAAGGTGAAAGAGCTATGGGACGCGTTGAATTAAAGCGTATAAACAAAAAATACTCTAAGAACAGCGATATTTTTAACATAATGCGTTATTCTTGCAGTGAAAAGAAAGAAAGAAAGGATATTAGAGTTAAATATATCGGAACTCGCGGTCTGCCTAAAAATTTAGAAGATGCCGTTGATGCCATGATAAAAACACAAAACATTATGGGAAAAGCTTACGGAAGAAGAATTAACCACTTTGTTTTTTCATTTTCCGAAATAGTTGATGATGCTAAACTTGTATACTTTGCAGCTGATAAACTAGCTGATGAAATGGGTAAAGAATATCCTCTTATTTATGGTGTACATGAGGATACCGATAACTATCATATACATTTTGCAGCAAGTACCATAAGTCGTATTACGGGTAAAAAATGGCACACAAGCTCCAAAGAGTTTAGTTCTTGGCGTAACAAAATGATTAAAATTGCAGAAGATGTTTTAAACGACTGGGAAATCTAAATACGTAACAAAAAATATTACGTGTAAAAAACAAATATGGATGTGTGTATATGTGCTTCATGAAACGAAATACAAATTTGCTAAAGAATAAAGACAGTGTGTGCTTAAACTTTTTTAAGGATTATCCCAAAGTTTATATCCTACAAAGATAGCTTTACACTTTCAAATATATACATAAATAAAAATCACTTCTTTAGCTCATTGGCTTAGAAGTGATTTTTTAACTTTTAAATCTGGTTTTCAATAAATTCCAACAAATCCACACTCCTCATTCTCCACTTGTTTCCAACCATAAAGGCTGGGATTTCTCCTGAATGGATAAGGTCAAGCAATAAATTTCTGCCTATATGAAGAAACTCCTGTGTTTCCTTAAAGGTTAAAACATACGGCAAATTTATATCAGACGGCATTTTAAGCACCTCCTTAAATTTTTTAAATATTTGTTGTTTATTACGATTTAGGTTTATTTATATCTGTATGCTGTTTTCTTTTTTTATTGGCGAAGCTATAGAAAACAAAAATAAACAATCCGACTTTATTAAGCATGGCATTAACGTGTTTAAAGACACTGGTTATATAAAAAATTCGTTTATTTCAACATTATAATTACATATTATCCCCTTGAAATATAATAACAATGCCTATTATTTAAAGGAGGAATTTTAAATGGAAAGAACTAATGTTGAAAGCTTTGAATGCTACCTTTGCGGTGAAGTTATTACAGCAGATAATGTAGGCGGCCATTTATACGGCAATCCCATATGCCGTAACTGTTATGAAACAAATACTGTCGATTGCTGTCACTGTGGTACAACAATACATATTGCAGATGACATGGGCGAAGATGATCTGCACCTTTGTGCAAACTGTTATGACAGCCATTATACAACCTGCGACAGATGTGGTGAAATAATCTGTAACGATAGTGCATACTTTATCTATGATAACGCCTACTGTTATGACTGCTATCATAAGGAAGAAGATAACTGCAGCATAAATTCTTACAGCTATAAGCCAGAGCCTATATTTTACGGCACAGGAAGATACTTTGGTGTAGAGCTTGAAATTGACGGTGCCGGTCAGATTGATGATAATGCAGAAAGGATACTTGAAGAGGGCAATTTATACGATGAATGTATTTATATCAAAAGTGACGGTTCCCTTGATGATGGAATGGAGATTGTAACCCACCCAATGTCATTGGAATATCACATGAACAAAATGCCTTGGAAGAAGGTTTTGAATAAGGCGCTTAGTATGGGCTATTTATCCCATAAAACAGGTACATGTGGGCTTCATGTTCATGTTGACAAAAGTTCTCTTGGAAAAACAGAAAAGGAACAGGAGAAAACTATAAGCAATATTTTGTTTATTATTGAAAAGTTTTGGGACGAGTTTTTAAGATTTTCAAGACGGACAGAGTATCAGCTTAACCGTTGGGCATCAAGATATGGCTTTAAGGAAAAGCCCGAACAGATAATGGATAATGCAAAAAAATCGGATTTAGGCAGATACGCCTGCGTAAACCTTATGAATTACAAGACAATAGAGTTTCGTATGTGGAGAGGAACACTTAAATACAACACATTAACAGCCACATTGCAGATGGTAGATCAAATCTGTAATGCGGCTGTTTCTATGTCAGAAGAAGAATTAATGAATTTAAGCTGGGTAGGATTTATTGAAAAAATTGAATATAAGGAGCTTATTACATATTTAAAGGAAAGAATGCTTTATTTTAACGAACCGGTAATAGGAACAGATGAACTATAAAAAATAAAGGAGTGATAAAAAATGTGCTGTTTATTCGGAATTGCAGACTATAAAGGAAATTTAAAATACAGTGAAAGAAGAAAGCTTTTAAAAACTCTTTCAATCTGCTGTGAGGAAAGAGGTACTGATGCAGCAGGCATTGCCTATAAGGGAAATGCAGGTATAGAAATTATAAAAAACGGTGTTCCTGCAAGAAAGCTAAACTATAAATTACCTGCTGATGTAAAGGTGGTCATGGGACACACAAGGTTGACTACACAGGGAAGCGAAAAGAAAAACTATAATAACCACCCTTTTATGGGATTATGCGGTAAAAAGGAATTTGCCCTTGCACATAACGGAGTTATATTTAATGATGACTATTTAAAGGTAATAGAAAGCTTACCAAAAACAGTAATAGAAACAGACAGCTATGTAGCAGTACAGCTTATAGAAAAATATGGAGTCTTCAATGCTGAAGCCATAGTAAAAATGGCAGAAAGCATTGAAGGCTCTTTTTGCTTTACATTGCTTGATGATGAAAACTCTCTATATATAGTAAAGGGCAATAACCCAATGGCTGTGTATGACTTTAAGGATAATGGATTCTATATCTACGCCTCAACAGAGGAAATTCTTAATAAGGCACTTAAGCAAAGAGGATTTTTAAACATTAGGCATGAAAAAATCATTCTTAAAGAGGGAGACATATTAAAGCTTAATCCTGACGGAAGCAGAGAAAGCTTTAAGTTTAACTATAACGAAAGCTATTACAGCTTTGGAAAATACGGTATATACAATTACAGCAGTATCTATTCAGATGAAGCCTGCTGTTACGGCTATGGAAATGACGAAGAAATTGAAAAAGAATTATTGGACTATGCCAAAATAGCCGGTGTTGATGAGAGTGATGTATTTGCACTTATTGAAATGGGCTATAGCTATTTTGAAATAGAGGATATGCTTATGGAACCTGAATTTATACATGAGTACATATATGGCTGTGAAAGCTGTTAATAATTAAAAAGGAGAAAAAGAAAAGGAGAAAAAATATGCTTACATATATTGAATTTAAAGAAAAGGTTAGAAATGAATTTAAAAATTACCTTAATTCAGACTATAAAAACTATACAATTAAGATTGAAGCTGTCAGAAAAGTAAACGAAACACTTGATGCCCTGCTTATAGCAGACGAAAACAAAAAGGACTGTGTTGTTCCTACGTTTTATATAAACGATATGTATAGTGATTACATTGAAAGCAAGGATTATCAATTCATATTTGAAAAGGTCGCAGATGAATTTAATAAGGCTATGAAGAATTCTGACAGATTGAAAATGAGTGTTGATATAAGCAATTTTAAGGGAAAAATAATCTTACAAGTAGTAAATAAAAAGGAAAATGAAGAGCTTTTAAAGACCTTGCCTCATAGAGATTTCCTTGACCTTTCAATCATTTATCGTTACTTAATTAATAAAGATACAAAGACAGGTATAATGAGTGCTGTTATAACAGAGCCATTACAAAAGCTGCTTGGCATTTCGGAAGAAAAGCTTTATGAAGAGGCATTTGAAAATACAAGAAAAATCAATCCTGTAACGGTAAAGACTATGCTTGAAACTCTTTCAGAATTTGCGGGAGAAGAAGTAAAGGAAACAGGTATGCCTGATATGTATGTAATTACCAACGACATAGGCATAAATGGTGCAAATGCCATACTTTACAATGATATTTTTAAAGAGCTTTCAAAAAAAGTTAAAGGTGATTTATTTATTCTTCCGTCATCAATAAATGAACTTATAGCCGTACCGGCAAATATTGGTGATGCAGATAGCCTTAGGAAAATGGTTTATACCAT
>Ga0129308_1003867_pt1 | contig 10148 bp, 5 predicted proteins | sample L827metagenome_FD_94440 | JGI IMG/M metagenome (GOLD analysis project Ga0129308, IMG submission 94440) | Ring-tailed lemur group fecal microbial communities from Wisconsin, USA - L827 metagenome | ecosystem: Host-associated > Mammals > Digestive system > Large intestine > Fecal | place: USA... | reverse complement strand
GGCATCCTGGAGTTTCAGGCCGTTGCAGGTGATGGTGTAGTCAATGTTATTGCCGGAATTCATGACGGCGGGGGTGCCGTTGGCAGTGATGGTCTTCACAGCGCCGCCTTCCAGCTTCTCGTGGGTCACGCCCTCGTCACCAATCTGCAGGTACTCGATGTGAGCAGGATCGGAAATCCAATCCAGGTACAGCAGGCAGGCCAGAGGCTCATCGTTGGTCAGGGGGAAGAAAATCTTCCGGTCACCAGCCTGGCTGTACAGGTACTTGGTGTGAGTGCCGGCGGAATCCTCGAAGGGATCAACGGCCACAAAAGCGGCGTTCTCGCCGATGTTGCGGGCCAGGTTGGCGTTGATGCTGTCGGTGGCGTTACGGAAGGGGTAGTCCCAGTTGTGGCAGAAAGCACCGACATAACCGGCCTTAATATTGTCGTCTTCAGTGGTGTCGCCGCTGCCGTACAGGGCGAAATTGTTCCACATCAGGCCATCATTATACCACTTGTTAATCAAGCGGACGGCTTCCTTGGCGCCATTCTGGGTAACAAGACGATCATCAAAGCCGTTGATGTACTTCTCCTGATCGGAGATGGCGGGGTCGATGAAGGACTCGATGATGGGGGCGCAGCGCCAGCCGATGTCGTAGCTGGTGGAGAAGGGAATCACCTTGCTGGCATCGTCAACGGGCAGCTCGGAGGCTCTGTCCTTGAAAGCATGCAGCATGGCTTCAAATTCTTCGGTGGTGGTGGGAGCAGCGATGCCCAGAGCGTCCAGCCAGTCCTGACGGACGAAGGTGCAGATCCGCTTTACGTCGTTACGCTTGCCTTCGATGGCCCAGATGGTGCCGTCAACGGGATCCCGATCCCAGTAGATGTTGGTCTCGCCCAGCCAGTTCCACAGATTGGGAGCCAGGTCCTTGTTTTCCTCCAGCAGCTCGCTCAAATCCATCACGCCGCCCATGTCGGCGTAGGTCTGGATGGTGGGATAGCTGTAGGTCAGGCAGATGTCGGGAGCCTTCTGAGCGGCCAGCAGGTTGTTGATCTCCTCGACCTCGGTCCAACGGGGAACCTTCACGAATTCCACTTCCACGTTGTGGTCTTCCAGCATACCCTTCTTGATGTAGTCGGTGTACATGTTGTTGGTGGGGTCGGTGCCGCCGTCGTTGCCGCGGTCATAGACTTCCACAGTGATGTGACGGGTGGAGGTGAACTTGCCATCCACGATCTCGTCCTCTGCATGAGCGACCAGAGCGAAGGACAGAACCATCGCCACAGCCAGCAGCAGAGCTACCAGTTTCTTTGCCATTGTGTTTCCTCCTTTAAATATGTGGGTACGTATTGAATGATCGAATCGGCCTGATTCGGTTATTCCTTGACAGCGCCCATGGTCACGCCATGGATGAAGTATTTTTGCAGCCAGGGGTAGATGCACAGAATGGGGATGGTGGAGAACATGACGATTGCTGCTTTCAGGGAGGCGGACAGACCGGGGGAGGAGAAGCCCTCCTGGGTGGCCACTTCCACGGAGTTAATGTTGTTGATCACATTGTAAAGCAGCAGCTGCAAGGGGTAGAAATTGGCATCCTTCATATACATCAGAGCGTCGGAGTAGCCGTTCCACCGGCCCACGGCATAGAACAGAGCCAGGGTGGCCATCACCGGGGTGGACAGGGGCACATAAATCTTCACCAGAATCTGGAAGATGGATGCGCCGTCGATCTCCGCCGATTCCCGTAGGCTTTCCGGTATCCCGTAGAAGAAGCTTCGCATGATAATCATGTTGTACACCGACAGGCACCCGGGGATAATCAGAACCAGGGGGTTATCCAGCAGGTTCAGGTTCTGCATCAGCAGGTAGTTGGGGATGGTACCGGCGTTGAAGAACATGGTAATGGTGATGAAGATATTGATGATGCCTCTGCCCCGGAGCTGACGGAAAATCAACGGGTAAGCGCACAGGATGGTCATGGCCAGCGACAGCAGGGTGCACACCACCGTCAGGAATACGGTCCAGAAGAAGGCCCGGATGTACTTGGGGTCCTTCAGCACGGTGAGGTAGGCATCAAAATTGAAGCCCTTGGGCCACAGGGAGACCTCGTGGCGAACCAGATAGTCGGTACCGCTGAGGGACTTGGCCAGCAGGTGAATCATGGGCAGCAGGCACACGGCGCTGACTAGGACGCACAGGAACACGAAGCACCAGTCGCCCATCTTGGAAGACCTAGATTTTACGTTATGCATTACCAGATACCCCTTTCACCCAGTTTTCTGGACAGCCAGTTGGCCATCAGCAGGAAGAACACGCCGACCACGGACTGGAACAGGCCGACCGCGGTGGTGAGAGAGAACTGCAGGCCCTTGATACCGGTTTTGTACACGTAGGTTGCAATAACCTCGGAGGCCCGGAGCACCAGGTTGTTGGACATGGCGAAGGGACGGTCGAAGCCGCCGCCCAGGATGTTGCCCAGGCTCATAATCAGAAGCACCACGATGGTGGGGCGGATGGAGGGCAGGGTGATGTTCCACATTTTGCGGAAGCGGCCGGCGCCGTCCACATCGGCGGCCTCGTAGAGCTCCTGGTTGATGCCCGCAATGGCGGCAAGGTAAACGATGGAATTCCAGCCGAAGCTCTGCCAGACGCCCACGCCGATGTAGGTGCCCACCCAGTGGTCGGGGTCATTCAGGAAGGGGACGGACTGGCCGGTGACCTTCTCGATGACCATGTTCACCAGGCCCTCGCTGGGAGCGAACAGCTGGAGCGCCAGGCTGGAGATGATGACCCAGGACAGGAAGTGGGGCATATAAGCGATGGTCTGAACTGCCTTTTTGAATTTGGGGAAGGGCAGCTCATTGAGGATCAGCGCAAAGATGATGGGGGCGGGGAAGCCCACAATCAGATCCAGCAGATTTAGCTTGATGGTGTTGCCCAGGGCAAGGCGGAAATCCTTGCTGCCGAAGGCCTTGATGAAGTATTCAAAGCCGTGATTCTTGGCCAGGGGCATTTCCCATACGCTCATGTTCAGCTTGTACTTTTTGAAGGCAATCTGAATGTAAACCATTGGGGCGTACTTGAACACCAGCAGGTACAGTAGTGGGAGCGCCAGGAGGGCGTAGAGCTGCCAATACCGCTTGATGTAGGGCCCAAAGTCGCTGTGCTTTTTGCGCAGCGCCAGTTCGGATTCCGGGCCCGGCTTTGTATTCGTTAATTTTGCCATTGCCAACCTCCTGTTTATTATGAAGTCTTGTATCATTATACCAGCAGGCGTCATCATCTTCTTATCAAATATTGCTGTCTTTTTCTTCAAAAATTGCTTTATTCCACAAAAAATTCATATTCGTACAAAAAAATCTGTTAGATATTGCAAGAGATTTTCAAATGTGATATACTATCCATGGCAATTTCCTCTACAAATTTACCGCATTTCACTTGAAATTTGACTATTTTGTCAAAAGAACCTGACTTATTTTACGGCAATTTTTGCACAAACCAGTCAAAACGCCCCGAGGAGAGGTATTTATGACTCAAACACTGAAACCATCCATTCCCTATACCACAAGCCAGGAGGTGCTGGATCAGTTCCTGGCCCGGCAGAGCAAGATCAACTATGTCCGCTCCATCTCCGGCGATCTGGAGTCCGTGGAGTTCCAGCCGAATTCCAGCCTGCGGCTGTGGTATAACAACACCATGCTGTCCTATGACCCTCACTGGCACAGCGCCTACGAGATGATCGTCCCTGTGGAGGGAAATTACCTGGTCACAGTCTCCGGCCAGACCTACGAGCTGGCGCCGGGGGATATGTTTCTGATTCCCGGCGGCGAGCCCCACAGCCTGAAGGCCCCTTCCCGGGGCGGGCGGTTCATCTTTCTGTTTGAATTCGACCAGATTCTCGCCATTAAGGGAGCGTCGTATCTCGCCTCCTGCATGGCAAAGCCTTTGCTCATCAACCGGAGCACCTGCCCCTCCATCTATACCGAGGAGTCGGAACTGTTTTCCCAGATCTGCTGGGAATACCTCCACGACGACAGCCTCCGGGACATCACCATCTATTCAAGGCTTTTAACCATTTTCCTGAATTTTGGGCAGCAGCGGCTCTCCGCTGAGGGAAGCCCTGCCATCCATCAGCTGCCCCATTCCAGCCAGCGGAACTATGCCGAGCGATTCGGAGCGGTGTTTGCCTACCTGGATCGGCACTTTGCCGAGGATTTGACACTGGAGGATGTGGCCGCTGTGGCGGGGTTCTCCAAATTCCATTTTTCGCGAACCTTCAAGCAGCTTTCCGGCTGCAATTTCTATGAATACCTCTGCCACCGGCGGGTCAAATCCTCCGAGGCCCTGCTGATGAAGCCGGAGCTGTCTATTTCCCAAATCGCCCTGCAATCCGGCTTTTCCAGCGTCTCCACCTTCAACCGAACCTTCAAGAAGCTAAAGGGCTGCACCCCCACCCAGTACCGGGGCATGTTTCAGGTGCGGCTGGACAATCACAACCAAGGAGAGCATATCAAATGAATGAAGAGAAAGAATTGACGGAAAATACCTCCCTGCCTCCCCGGAAAAAGGGCCTCATGCGCCTGTTCGAGCTGCTGGATCGGGACAGCGGCAAATTCTTCAAGGCGGGAATTTTAGCGATTTTGTCCCTGATTCCCTTTTTCCTGACCATTGCCTTTGCCCTGGCCACCGGCGCTCCGGGGCTGCTGCTGGCCTGCATTCCCACAGGACTGCTGGCCGCCCCCCAGCTGGCAGGGGCGGCGGATACCATTATGCGGAGTATGAGAGATGAGGTGGGCTGGTGGTGGTGGGACACCTATAAAAAGGCCTGGAAGCGAAACCTTCGTGCCTCCCTCATCCCCGGAGGGCTCTTCGGCCTGGTGCTGGGGCTGAATATCTACTTATTGTATTTCATCACCCAGCTGGAAAACCCCGCCCGGGAATTCTGGATGCTTTTTGTGGGGCTTTTGATTCTCACTGCGGTTACGCAGTTTTACCTGCCCCTGCTGGTGTGCATGGAGCTGCCCGGCAGGTTGCTGCTGCGAAACTGCTTCGTGCTGTTTTTTTGCCATCCCATCAAGTCACTGCTGGCCGCCCTGATTCAGCTGATCTATTATGGCGTGATGTTGATCTGGTTCCCCCTCACCGGGGTGATTTTGGCAATTACCAGCGTGTGGCTGCCCATGCTCATCTCCGGCGTGATTCTCTATCCCGCCCTGGATGAGCAGATGAATCTCACCGAAACCTACGACAGGCTCCAGCAGGAGCACTGGGGCGGGCAGTAAAGATAGGGGATATAAGATACGAGATACAAGATGGAATTAGGAGTGAGGAGTGAGGAATTAGGGATTGTTTGGCAAATTGGTGTTTGACGGGCAGAGCCCGCAGCCAATTTCGCACAGGGATGGTATGTCATCGCTACCCCCGACTCCGCCCGGTAATGCCTTTCGGGCAAAAGGTTGGCTGGTAATGGGTAACGGCTTTTGAGGAAGGCTCCCCTGTGTAAGGGGAGCTGTCAGCGAAGCTGACTGAGGGACTGTACAGCAGGCACCTAAATACTGTTATAAACCAATGTGGAAAGGTATGCCATATAGTCAAAAATAGGGAAATCAGCAGGAATTTTGCCGGTGTTTATGAGAATATCGATTCTGTGGTAAAGCGGTTTCTCTTCGCCCAAGTAAATGCAAATACATAACATTTTACTGCACAGTCCCTCAGTCACGGCTTCGCCGTGCCAGCTCCCCTTACACTTCGGGAGCCTTCCTCAGAAGCCATTTCCCTCCACTATTCAACACACTGCCAACTTATAATTTTGCAGGGCCGGAACATATCGTTTTCGGGGAGGAGGGATTCCTCCCCTTGCATTTGGACTTTCTCAGGAGGAAAATCATGGAAATTCAGTTTGGAGAAAATACCTATTTTTATGTGGAGCCGGAGGGCTTTGAGGGCGTCCGGCGGATTGCCGAGAAGGCGGCCCAGGACTTTGAGGCCGTCACCGGAATCCGTCCCCCGGTGGTTCGTGAAAAACGCCCGGGGCAGATGATCCTCTGCGCCACCTTGGGGAAAAGCCCCCTGGCCCGGAAGCTGCTGGAGCAGGGCGCTCTTTCGGACCTTGCCGGGAAGCGGGAGGTCTACCAGATCCTCCTGACAGAGCTGGACGGGGAAAGGGCCCTGGTGATCTGCGGCAGCGATAAGCGGGGCACCATCTACGGCATCTTCGCCCTGTCGGAGTACATCGGCGTCAGCCCCCTGTGCTTCTTTGGCGACGCCGCCCCCAGAAAACGGGAAAGCCTGACCATTGGGGAGGACATCCAGACCATCTCCAAAGAGCCCAGCGTGAAATACCGGGGCTTCTTCATCAACGACGAATGGCCCTGCTTCGGCACCTGGGCCACCAATCGCTTCGGCGACGTAAATGCCCAGTGCTACGACCATATTTTTGAGTTTTTGCTGCGGATGAAGGGCAATTACCTTTGGCCTGCCATGTGGAAGTCCTCCTTCCCCCTGGACGGCCCCGGCAGCGCCAACGAGGAGCTGGCCGACCTCTACGGCGTGGTGATGGGCTACTCCCACCACGAGCCCTGCCTCCGGGCCAGCGAGGAGTGGGACAAGGTCCGGGGAGAAGACAGCGTCTACGGCAACGCCTGGAATTACTACACCAATGAGAAGGGCCTGCTCCGGTACTGGGAGGACTCCCTGAAACGCAGCGGGAAATATGAAAACGTCATCACCATCGGCATGCGGGGGGAGCGGGATTCCTCCATGCTGGGGGACGATTCCACCCTGGCGGAAAACATCTCCCTGCTGAAAAAGATCATCACAAACCAGCAGCGGCTGATTGCCGACCATGTCCCCCGGAAGCCCAAAACGCTGCTGGCTCTGTATAAAGAGGTGGAGCGGTATTTCTATGGGGACGAAACTGCCCCCGGCCTCAAGGACTGGGAGGCGCTGAAGGATGTGCTCTTCCTGCTCTGCGAGGACAACCACGGCCAGCTGCGCACCGTGCCGCCCCGGAACATGGTGGATCACCCCGGCGGCTGGGGCATGTACTACCATTTCGACTATCACGGCGGCCCCATCTCCTATGAGTGGCTGGACTCCACCCCCCTGGCTCAGACCTGGGAGGCCATGACCCAGGCCTGGGATTATGGCATCCGGGAGCTGTGGATTGTCAACGTGGGGGATTTGAAGCTCCACGAGGTGCCCCTTACCTACTTCATGGCCCTGGCCTATGATTTTGAGAAATGGGGCACCGGCAACCCGGCGAGTTCCGCCCAGTACCTGGCCCAGTGGACGGAGCAGACCTTCCCGGAGGCAAGCCGGAGTCAGCAGGAGGAAATCGCCAACCTGTTCCAGGACTTCGTGGCCATGAACAGCCTGCGCCGCCCGGAGGCACTCCACACCGGGGTGTACCACCCCTGCCACCAGGGGGAGACGGATCGGATGCTGGCCTTGGCGGAAAATATCCAGGCCCGCTCCACCGCCCTGATGGCCTCTCTCTGCCCCCGGGAGCGGGAGGCCTACTACAGCATGATTCACTTCTCCGCCATGGCCTCGGCCAATCTGCTGAAAATGCACCTGTACGCCGGGAAGAATCAGCACTACGCCGCCCAGGGCAAGGTGGTCGCCAACCGGTACGCCGCCCTGGCACAGGACTGCATGGCCCGGGATTTGGCGCTGGGGTCGGAATTTGCCGCCTTCCGGGACGGAAAATGGGCGGGAATGGAGCTGGCTCCCCACATCGGCTTCACCAAGTGGAATGAGGACGACTGCCGTTATCCGGTGCTGTGCCATGTGACCCCGGTGAGAAAGCCGGAGCTGAAGGTCTCCCGGGCGGATTCCCCGGAAATCGCCACCAAAAGCTACGGCGGCCCCATGGTCATCCATGTGGAGGATTTCCTCTACCCTGGCTGCACCCAGGTAAAGCTGGAGGTGGCCACGGGAGGCATGCCCCTGCACTTCCGGCTGGAGGGAGAGCTGCCCCACTGGCTGGAAGCGGAGCCCCGGGAGGGGGAGGTCACCGATCAGGTGATTGTCACACTTTGCTGCAACCCGGAGAAGCTGCCCCGGGAAACCCAGCGTGTCCGCCTGGGCCTGACGGACGGGAACACCGTGGTGGCGGTGGAGGTTGCCGGAAAGGCCTGGGAGGTGGAGGGCCTTCCCCCCAGGACCTTTGTACCCCGGGAGAACGTGGTGTCCATGCTGGCGGAGCACTACGCCGAAAAAACGGATGTGCCCGGCGGCGCCTTCTACCGAATCGGGAGCTATGGCAAATACGGCAGCGGCATGAAGGTTGCCCCCTCCACCGCCGTATTCCGGGAGGATGGGGAGCGCCCTGCCCTGACCTATTGCTTCTGCATCCACCGCCCCGGAGACTACCGGGTGGAGCTGCTCACCGCCCCCAACAATCCGGTGGAGCTGGGAAGCGCCGTCCACCTGATGGTGGAAAGCGGCGGTGAAACCCGGAAGGTGGAGCTCATCCCCCCGGATTTCCGGGGCGGGGAGAACGGCGACCCCCGGTGGTGCGCCGGGGTGCTGAACCACATCCGCATCGCTGAAACCCGCTTCCACTTTGACCGGGGCATCCATACCCTCAGCATCTCCCCCCTGGAGCCGGGGGTTGTGCTGGAAAAGATCGTCATTTCCCCCTGGGAGGCCCAGCTGCCTCAGTCCTATCTGGGCCCGGCGGAATCCTGGGGAAGCACCGTACATTAATGGACAAAGAGAGGATAATACCTATGAAGAAACAAGCTTATAATCCCTACCTGCCAAGTTATGAATATGTCCCCGACGGGGAGCCCCGGGTGTTTGGGAACCGGGTTTATGTCTATGGAAGCCATGACCGGTTCGGCGGTGATCGCTTCTGCGAGGGGGACTATGTATGCTGGTCCGCCCCGGTAGACGACCTGGGGGACTGGCGCTATGAAGGGGTCATTTATCCGGCAAACCGGGACCCTATAAACCCGGAGGGGAAGATGCAGCTCTTCGCCCCGGATGCGGTGCGGGGGCCGGATGGCCGGTACTACCTGTACTATTCCCTCAATGGCTCCACAGTGGTCTCCGTGGCGGTGTGCGACACCCCCGCCGGGGACTTCCAGTTCTATGGCTATGTCCAGCGTCCCGATGGTACGCCCTACGGTTCCCAAGAGGGGGACGTGAGCAGCTTTGACCCCGGAGTCCTGGTGGATGGGGAGCAGGTGTACCTTTACACTGGCTTTGCCCCCGGCCCGGGCTGGCTGTATGATATGCTCTCGCAGTCCCACCGCCGGATGGAGGGGGCCTACTGCACACAGCTGGAGCCAGACATGAAGACGGTGCGCCGGGAGCCGGTGCTGATCGCCCCCAGCGTGTGGCGGGAGGCGGGCACCGGATTTGAGGGCCACGCCTTCTTCGAGGCCAGCAGCATCCGAAAGATCGGGGAGCGCTATTATTTCGTCTATTCCTCCATTCTCAGCCACGAGCTGTGCTACGCCGTGAGCCAGCGCCCGAACGGGGATTTCCGCTTTGGGGGCACTTTGGTGAGCATCGGCGATCTGGGCCTGGATGGCAACCGGGAGGCGGTGAACTACACCGGCAACACCCACGGCGGCATGGTGGAGCTGGGGGGCCAGTGGTACATCTTCTACCACCGGCAGACCAATAAGCAGTGCTGTGCCCGGCAGGGCTGCGCCGAGCCCATCACCATCCGCCCGGATGGCTCTATCCCCCAGGTGGAGGTCACCAGCTGCGGCCTGAACGGGGGGCCTCTGGCTGGAACCGGCTGTTATGAAGCCAGAATTGCCTGCAACCTGGGCTTCCGGGAGCCCAGCTTCGGCTACATCGCCGCCCATGAGCCGGACACCCTGCACCCCTATTTCACCCAGAGCGGCTGTGACCGGGAGGGGAGCCCCGACCAATACATTGCCAACATGAGCCAGGGGGCCTGGTGCGGCTTTAAGTATTTTGATTTCCACGGGCAGACTTCTATGACGGTCACCACCCGGGGCACCGGCAATGGGGAGCTGCTGGTTTCCACCAGCAGGAAGGAGCCGCCCTTCGCCCGAATTCCCATTGCCCCCAGTGAAAGCTGGTCGGAATCCGGAATTTCCTTCCCGGCCCTTCAAGGGACGCTGCCCCTGTTCTTTACCTTCCAGGGGGAGGGCGCTATGGATTTCCAAAGCTTTGAAGTC
>Ga0129308_1003865_pt1 | contig 10149 bp, 4 predicted proteins | sample L827metagenome_FD_94440 | JGI IMG/M metagenome (GOLD analysis project Ga0129308, IMG submission 94440) | Ring-tailed lemur group fecal microbial communities from Wisconsin, USA - L827 metagenome | ecosystem: Host-associated > Mammals > Digestive system > Large intestine > Fecal | place: USA... | reverse complement strand
TTTCCTCTACTGAAGTTGCTCTCGCACCGTGAATCTGCGTCACCATAATCTTCTCAAACTGACAATTCGCACATAAGTATTCAATAATCTTCGTATAATTTTTGTCCTCAGCAACTGCAAATAAAAGACTTTTTTTATCTGAGTTATAAAACCTTTGTATCGTAATGCAGAACTTTTCGATAGCATCTTCATTATGTGCTCCATCTATGATAATATTTGGGGTCACACTATTCATTCTACCTTCCCACAAGGTTTTTTTCAATCCCTTTTTTATGACTTCTTGCGGAATTTTAGGAAATAAATTATTTAAAACTGTGATTGCCAAAGCCGCATTCTCTATTTGATAATACGCCTTTGTTAAAATATGGTATCCTTCCTTATTTTCTCCAAGAAAAAATACGATTCCCTCACTCTCTTCTTTGTATCCATTTATCAATTTTCTATCTAGCAGATAAAGTGGACTCTCCTTTTCTCTCGCCACCTTCTCCAAAACTTGTCTTGCCTCTTCCTCCTGCCAGATAGAAAAACAAGGCTTTTTCTTTTTTATAATACCAGCTTTCTCTGCTGCAATTTTATCTAAAGTATCTCCCAGATACTGCATATGATCATAGCTCAATGATGTGATGACAGAAGCGTCGCTATCCACCGCATTTGTGGCATCTAGGCGTCCTCCAAGTCCCGTCTCTAAAATACAAATCTGTATTCCCTTCTCCGCAAAAAATAAAATTGCCATGAGAAAAATCCACTCAAAAAAAGAAGGATGTAAAAGACCCTCTTGTCTCATCTCATCTACTACTGATTTCACTCTAGAAAATATTTCTAAAAATTTTTCTTCGCTTATAAGCTCACCGTCCACTCTCATTCTCTCTCTCATCGTTACAAGATGAGGAGATGTGAACATTCCTGTATGATAGCCCGCCTCTCTTAATACTGAGTCCAGATAATTACAGACAGAGCCCTTCCCATTTGTCCCAGCAATATGAATCGTATAAAAATTATCCTGTGGATTTTTAAGTCTCTTTAAACATTCTTTTATATTATCCAATCCTGTCTTTTTACTAAATCTTGGTATATTTAAAATATACTGTTCTGCCTCCTGATAAGTCATAGCTTTTTCTCCTCTATGTAATTAAGAATTAGATTACTTTATGTCCTATCTTTGACAGGACTTTCTGAAACTTTGATTGCTCCACTCTGCGAGTTCCCGCAATCAAAACCATATTCCCACTCCAAGCTATCGCTCTACGTGCTCATATGTTTTAGCCAGTCAAATGCCCAAACAATGCCAAACAAGTTTGGCTTTGCTTGGTCGCTTGACAGGACTTTTATAGTATTTTACAGTATTTTCCATTGCTTTTCAAGAAGAAATCCTCTCCCCTTTTTGACAGGGAGAGGATAAATTTCTTAAAATATCTCAAAATACTCAGAGAAATTTTATAAACTAAGTAATTTATTCGTTCACACCAAGCTGGGCTAGACGCTCTTTTACTTGATCCATCATCTTTTGATATTTCTCTAATTTTGCTTTTTCTTCTTCTATCTTCTTCGCTGGAGCCTTACTCATAAATTTCTCATTATTTAACATGCCGTTTGCACGTTTTAGCTCTCCAACTAATTTCTTCTCTTCTTTTTTGAGTCTGTCGATTTCTTTTTCTTTATCAATTAACTCCTCAAGCGGCATATACATAGTAGCTGTGGATGTCACTGCAGAAACAGCGTCATCTTCAATTCCCGCCTTATCTGCCTGTACAATAACCTCGCTCGCATATCCAAGTGTGGCGAAAAATACTTTACTATTTTCAAAAATACCACGAATGTTTTCTGCCTCTGCTGTTACATATACTTTAGCTTTCTTGCTTGGCGGAACATTCATCTGAGCACGCACATTTCTGATTGTGCGAACTGCCTCTTTGATTGTTTCTACTGCAAACTCTTCTTTTGCAAAATTATACTCTTCTTTATACTCTGGCCAAGAAGAAATCATAATAGATTCCTCATCAGATAAATTACAGAAAATTTCCTCTGTAATAAATGGCATATATGGATGCAATAATTTTAACGCATCTGTAAGTACAGTTTTTAACGTCCAAAGAGCTGCTGCCTTTGTCTCATCATCGTCATTATATAATCTTGGTTTTACCATCTCAATATACCAATCACAGAATTCTTCCCAAATAAAATCATATAATTTCTGAACTGCAATGCCAAGATCGTAATTTTCCATATTCTGTGTGACATCTTTTATAAGAGTATTCATCTTAGACAAAATCCACTTATCTGCATCTGTCAAATCTTCTAGTTTGACACCGCTTAAGTCAGCCTTTTCAATATTCATCATCATAAAGCGGGAAGCATTCCATACTTTATTGGCAAAGTTTCTGCTCGCCTCAACTCTCTCCCAGTAAAAACGCATATCATTTCCAGGCGCATTTCCTGTCACTAATGTGAAACGAAGAGCATCAGCACCATATTTGTCGATAACCTGAAGTGGATCGATACCATTTCCAAGAGATTTACTCATCTTTCTACCCTGAGAATCTCTTACAAGTCCGTGGAAAAGTACTGTGTGGAATGGAGTCTTTCCTGTATACTCAAGTCCTGAAAATACCATACGGATAACCCAGAAAAAGACGATATCATATCCAGTTACTAATACATCTGTTGGATAGAAATAGTCAAGCTCTTTCGTCTTTTCTGGCCAACCAAGAGTGGAGAATGGCCAAAGGGCTGAGCTAAACCATGTATCAAGCGTATCCTCGTCCTGAGTCAAATGTGCACAGCCACATTTTGGGCAAACACTAGGGGCTTCCTTCGCTACTACCGTCTCACCGCATTCATCACAATAATAAGCTGGAATTCTATGTCCCCACCAAAGCTGTCTAGAAATACACCAGTCTTTAATATTTTCTAACCAATGTAAATAAATCTTATCAAAGCGCTCTGGAACTAACTGCAATGTTCCCTTTTTTAATGTCTCGATTGCAGGCTTTGCAAGCTCTTCCATCTTTACAAACCACTGCTGTTTAATCATAGGCTCAATAATAGTCTTACATCTATCATGGGTTCCTACGTTATGCTCATGATCTTTAATTTTTACTAAATATCCCTGCTCTTCCAAATCCTTGACAATCGCTGCTCTCGCCTCATAGCGATCCATACCAGCGTATTTTCCGCCATACTCATTGATTGTGGCATCGTCGTTCATTACATTAATCTCTTCTAAATTATGACGCTTTCCAACTTCAAAATCATTAGGGTCATGAGCAGGTGTAATTTTAACAGCACCTGTTCCAAACTCTTTATCTACATACTCATCTGCCACGATAGGAATTCTTCTCTCTACAAGTGGCAAGATAAGCTCTTTTCCAATTAAGTCTTTATACCTCTCATCTTCTGGATGTACTGCAACTGCTGTATCACCGAGCAATGTCTCAGGTCTTGTTGTCGCAATCTCAATTACTCCATCACCCTCTGCTAACGGATAATTGATATGCCAAAAATGTCCTGCCTGATCTACATGCTCCACCTCTGCATCGGAGATGGATGTCTGGCAAACTGGACACCAGTTAATAATACGAGAACCTTTGTAAATATATCCTTTCTCGTATAAGCGAACAAAAACATCTGCAACCGCCTTTGAGCATCCCTCGTCCATTGTAAAGCGCTCTCTATCCCAGTCACAAGAAGAACCAAGTTTGCGAAGCTGACTTGTAATACGTCCGCCGTACTCTTTCTTCCACTCCCAAGCTCTCTCAAGAAACTTCTCTCTTCCAAGATCTTCTTTCTCGATTCCTTCTTCACGCAGCTTATCAATAATCTTAACCTCTGTTGCAATACTTGCATGGTCTGTTCCTGGCTGCCACAATGCACTATAGCCTTGCATTCTCTTAAAACGAATTAAGATATCTTGCAATGTATTATCAAGGGCATGTCCCATATGGAGCTGTCCTGTGATATTTGGTGGTGGCATCACGATTGTGAAAGGTTTCTTATCTTGGTCTACTTCCGCATGGAAATATTTATTATCAATCCATTTTTGGTACAACCTCTCCTCAATCTCAGAGGGGTTGTACGTCTTGTCTAATTCTTTTGCCATCTTTTCTTCCTCCATAAATCTATCTAAAGTCAACTAACATAACTTTTGCAAATAAGTTCTCATAAGTTACATTACTTGCTCTTCTTACATTTCTATAGAATAGTATAAATTGAAAGACAATGCAAGCATTTCTTGCACTTTTCAGCACACCTTATACTAATTCTGAACGGAATTCTTTTTTCCATTTTTTCAAAATTTCTTTCTTCTTTCGAGCGTAAGATTCACTCTGTCCATTTTCCTTATTGAAAATGCCTCGCTGAAGTTTTAAATAATCGGATGTTCCCTTATATGTTCGAGATGAGATATGAATTTCGTCCAAAATTGCACTATATCTCTCCCTTGTAAGTCCCATTGCCTTTATCTTTCTCATCGCCTCTTCCTCTTTATTGTTCATACATAACATCAAAAGATAAGAATTTAATGATTTCTCCGCCCAAATCTTCTCATAGGCGTTATAAAAACTCTCCTCCGCTTGATCAAACTCAAAAGAGTACGCGTAAGCGATACCGCAATTATGATAAACTTTTCCTATAATCTCCTCGGTAATCTCTCGCTCTTCCTGCATCAAAATATAATCATAGCATTCCAATGCTCGCTCATATTTTTTATGATAGAGATAAATATTACCCATCTCAAGTTTTTTCTCCCACATCTTCCTGCCAAGAGCGTCATCGTATTCTTTCTCAATCTCTAAAATTTCCTGCTCATTGAAATAAACCCCATTTTTTATAATCTCAAAAAGCATATCTCTCTTATTGTGACAGCGTCGTACTTTATCTGCCAAAGGTTTCATCTGCAGCTGTTCTTCAATCCAATCTGCTAAACTCTCATCCTTTTTGGTATTCATCCAAAGCACTAGATAGGTTCTCAAAAAGAAACAAAGCTCCTCATATGAACTGACGGAAATTCCAATATCTGCAAATTCATAGGGCTGCTTAGCTATCTTGGAACTACATAATAATATTCTTCCCATGATTCACCTCTATGATAATAATGTAAATTGTTTCATAAATACTTTATTTGTGGCTGGATAAATCAGACCAAATCCCAAATCTCTAACTAAAATTTGTCCCTGATTTGCTCCCTGAAATTTAATTTCTATCTCAAGCCTTGTCGTCTTATCTGGTCTTGCCGGAAGAGAAGAAATTTCTAAAATCTCTTTTTGCATCTCATCTGCGAATCGATTTCTAAATAAAAATTCAATTCGACTACCGTGGTCTAATATAACCTCAATTTTTCCTCTCGTATTATACCATTCTTTTCCACATTCTGTAATAGCAATAAACCTTTCCGCTTCCCCATCTCCACTTAAAACTCCAATATCGTGAATAACCAAATCTCTCGCCTTTACAATCGGTTCCTCTCCAGGTTCTCTCGTTTTATCTTTATAAGCCCCAAAGAAACAAGCCCCATTAGAATATAAATTCTCTCCCAAAAAGACTCTTCTTCCTGAGCATAAAACCTTCAAGGATTTTTTCATCCAGTTCCCATAAAATCCTGAGCCAGTTAAAAATACACTCGTAATTGCCTCCTTGCCGATTACCTTTCTAATTACTTTAGAAAAGACATCATCTCTGCTGTCTAATGTCCCTGTAAATAAGGCTGGAACAGATACATCCATCTCTGTAAGTTGAATTTGCATTGGGACAGACCTCTGAATGATTTCCATTTTCCTACAAATAATCTTATCTCTTCCGTAATCAAAGAGTAATACTCTGTGATCCCAAATTTTTTCTTCTTGTCGATAAATATAGTGTAAATATGCGGTCTCCTGTGTAATAATCGAAATCTTTTCCTTTGGAACACCGAGCTTAGTGGCAAGCTCTATATACCCCTGTCTCACCTTTTTTGTTGTCTCATCCGTTGTAAAGATTACTTCCTTTACCTGTTCCATTCGGATTTCCTTTTCTAAAAAAACCTGCGCTATCTGTTCGTATAAATCATCTTTATACTGCTTAATAATCTCAATTGGCTCTTTATAAATCTCTTGAAAAACACTTATTTGCACTTGATCGACTTTTATATCAATTCCAATGATATACATTAAATCTTTTTTTTCTGCCATTTCTCATGCAACCTTTCTTATATCATCATTTCCAAATTATCGTTTAGAACTTGTAAAGTTTCTAGATATTGCCCCATCTTTTGTTCTGCCTTCTTCTCATCGTCTTCCTCCAAAATCTGGTCAAGTAAGGCAAATCTCGTACCTTTCGTCTCCTCATATTTCTCATAGAAGTTTTCAATCGTGATATATTCTTTGCCTCTTCGAATCTTTCCATCTATCATAACATAGTAATCGAATTCCTCTTTTGAGAAAATATACATCTCATACACATAAATACCATCAAATACTTCTCTCATCTGCACTTGATGCTTATACGTATCGATCTGATCTTTTAATGTATAGAAAAATTGCACGTTCTGATTGCTCTCTCCGTGATAGGTGACAAAAGTTTTTGCGAGAATTCCCTTTGGAAAATCCACAATATCTTTAAATTGAAGGAAGAAAGGAAACATCATATGATTTCCAAACATTTCTTTCATAAGTACCTTAACAGTTTCTTTCGTCTCTTCACTTAAATTCTCTTTATCTGAATAATAGTATAAATATGCAACCTTACTCTTTAAATCTCTGACATGGCGATTTTTACATTCCTGTCCAAGAATCTCAAAAAAGCTCTCTGGAACTTTCTTACCCTCAATGAGATATCCACTTGCCACATAAGGAATATAGCTATAAATTACTTTACCCTCTGGCTCCTTCTCATAATAGGACAAGAAAACTTCAAATACTTGATTTTCTTCCTCTGTCCTTGTAAAGAGAGCCTGAAGCAGAATTCTCTTTTCAAATTCAGCCTGCTCAATTTCCTCTCTCTTTGCTACATTCCAAATACCAAGCAAATCTGAGAGCTTACCAGCATAATGCTCCATTAAGTACTCTACCGTCTGGTTATCATACTGGTCTCCTAAAAATGCCTGATATGACATATTCGCAGTTAAATTATCACGCTGATTTTTCTGTATCTCTATTCCAAATTTAGACAAATGGTATAATTGCTCTTTATTCATCTTTCCGCTTCCATAGAGCTCTGTTCCAAAATAAGCGTTCTCAATCTCACCCGTAGCGACATAATAATCCATTAAAGTGCTTCGATAAATCGGACGTACATGTTTATAAGTAATCTTTCCAAGATATTTCTTTAGATTATCGAACTCTTCCCTCTCATAATAATAATCTAAAATATACTCAATTGCTCGCTCCTTCACCCACTGCTTTACATGGCGGTTATATAAAACAAGCGAACCTACCTGAACAAATTCTTCTGTTTTTTCCTCTGAATCTAGCATACTCTCCACGCTGTGAATGAGAACTCTCTCTTCCTCTAAGCATTGTTTTCTGCAAATATCCATATAATCTTCTTGATTTAACAAATCAATAATCTCATAATCGATACCCCTCATATACAAGTTTCCGCTCTTATCTGTAAATCCAAGTGTATAATTATTTGTACATAAATCAATATAACATTTTCCATCAATCAACGGAACATATATATTTTGTCCCTCCTCGTCATGTTTCACATAAACACCGCGCATATTCGTATTATGGCATACTAATTTCTTTCGAAAAACAATATTTGGCATCAATTTTACAATATCGTAATCTGTCTTATCCTTCAAAAATGCCTTATACAAAATTACAAGATATTCATTTACATTTCCGAGCATAAGCTGTTCTTTCATAAACTCTTGAATTTTTATCTCATAAGTATCATATACAAACTCATACTCTTCTTTATTTAAAAATACATTTGTATAAAGATATGCCCTCTCCATATAGTCAAGACTATTACTGTACGTAAAATACGTAAGTAAGGTTTTTGGCAAAATCGGATATAAAGTATAGTCCATACTTCGAATATAATACTCATTTAACCCTATCAATTTTAAGTTCGCCGTAATTCCCTTCTCAAAATACGTATGATACTCTCTACCTATGCGATTGCCACGAATAAGCATCGAGCAAATTGCAGATAAATAGACAGAATCTGCCTCAACCTGATAAAGACTCTCCAAAATGCGAAATAATCTCTTACTAAAATGTTTTTCCTGGGATACAAGCTGAGTAAATCGATAAGAGAGAGAGAATGAAATATATCCATAACGCATTCCCCACTCAAATAATCCTATTTCAAAATCTCCAATCTGTTCCATAAAATTCGAATTTTGATTTAATAGCTCTAAAGCCTCAAAATAAAGATAGCATGTGCAGTATCCCTGTTTATAAAATTCTCTTATAATCTGATACTGGCGATATTTATCTTGAATCAATTCTTTATCCAAATATACGAGGAAGAAGAAAGAAAGCGGTGTACATCTCTTCTCAAATGTGTCCTGAATCTGAACAACTGCCTCTAAAATAGACGAGTGATCTTTTTTATACAGAGCCATCAAATAGTAATAATATTCTCGAATATCCTTAATTGCAAGATACTCCTTTCTTCTTGCTTCTACTTTTCGTGCCAAAGACTCTAAACCTTCCTCCTGACCTAAGATGGCGATATGGAAGCGAAGAAGTTCACAAAAATACGGCTCCTCATTCTTTCTTTCTAATACAGAAATACTCGATTTTATGCGACTTGTTGCTTCAAATAATTCACTCTTTCCTGTTCTGAAAAGTAAATATTGTTTATAAATTGTAAAATACGCCTTTTGAACTTCTAAATCTGTACGCTTTACAAGTACTACTTGTTCGTCCACAGATTTTTTATAGCGGATTGGAATAATGAGTTTCTCATAGGCGGTCTCCACAATCAATTCATCTTCTAAGCTTGTATTTTTCTCATAATGATCTGTCATAGAGACATTAATATATAAAATCTCATCTTCAAAATCATTTGTTGTAAAACTTTGACAGGAAGCTCTAAAATATCCTTTTTCCGTGCGAACATTTCCTTTTATATATCCCCACTCTGTCTTTTTAATACGAATAGCCTTATGTGTCTCTTCCTCACTGAGAGTAATTTTTTCTTCCTCAAACTGCAATTTTATAACTTCCTTACAGCCGGCCGCTTTCAAGAATTCCTCCAAAATACAGTCTCTCTCTTTTCCTTTTACGAGCTCATAGTAAATTTCTCTTAAATGAATATCATCTTTTAAAAATACATTATAAAATTCTTCACAAAATAGAAGTTCTCTCGCCTCCACCCAATTCTCTGCCGCCAAATCGGCAAACTCTTCCAATGTATTAATTTTTCCATAACTACATTTTAAAGTTGGAGCTACAATATTTACTTTATACGGAATCTCGTACTCTCCCGCATTTGTAATTAAATAAAAGCTTCCTGTGATTTCTTGTCCCACTAGGGATAACTTACCTTTGAAAAAATAGGAAACTTCTACCTGTCTTCCCTCAATTACTTTATTCTTCACCTCAACAAGATCATGCGTAGATATAACCTCTCCCACAATCTCGCTCTCACAATCACTGGTCATAGAAAAAGAGCCTTCATAGGATGATCCGGCTTCTACTTCTATCTCTATATTCAAATCCGATAAAGTAATGGAAAACTTTTCTTGTTTTAACTGATACTTTGTCATCCATATAATTCTATCATTCATACTTTTTTTCCTTTTCTAATTTACCTTTTCGTTCTTACTTTTTTTAGTATAGCAAATTCTTATAAATTTTTCATCCTCTTTTCGCATTTTATTTTTGAATCTCTACTTTTACAGAAAATTCTTGCTTTCTTCCTTAAAATTTGTTCAGAAATGAGAAATATAGATGAAAAAACGGTCTTCCGACGGATGGCGTCTCCTTCTAAAAAAACATTCTACTTCACCTATTTCAAAAAGTATATTTTATGAAACAGTGAGAGCAGACGCCGAGAGAGCAAGCAGATATTTCCTGCGCAAACACGTTCGTTCCCACGATTTTTCGACATACGCTGATTTATGCTGCTTACGTGAAACTCGCTCCGCTCAGACAGTCACTTTCGCAGCATAGCTAAGTATATCGAAAAATCGCTCCACTCTCTATCGTTTGCGCAGGA
>Ga0129308_1003864_pt1 | contig 10150 bp, 10 predicted proteins | sample L827metagenome_FD_94440 | JGI IMG/M metagenome (GOLD analysis project Ga0129308, IMG submission 94440) | Ring-tailed lemur group fecal microbial communities from Wisconsin, USA - L827 metagenome | ecosystem: Host-associated > Mammals > Digestive system > Large intestine > Fecal | place: USA... | reverse complement strand
TTTATAGGTTTATATTTATTTGAAACTCCAAACTAATATATATACTTATCCTCTCTATCCCCCACAAATAGAATCTTCAAATGATATCGCTATCTCTCCCAAATTAATACCTTCATCACTAAATTTATCTATCCGAAATCAAAATACAATATTCCCCTACTATCGAAAACTATTTTATCCCATCCACTGTGAAATATCAAAGTTATTTTCCATCTCGAAGAAATATCAAATGCGGTGTTTCCTATCAATATATAACTTAAAATTCAAATATGAATTGTTTTACAATCTATCTTTGTTTTCCATAGATGCATAAATTATAAATATTATCGTTTTTAACAACAGCGTTTTTCATCATTCCTTCTAGTATAAATCCATTTTTCTCCAGTACTCTCCGAGAAGCAATATTAGGTTCATAGACTAGTCCAGTAATACGAATAATATCTAACTCAGCAAATGCGATATTACAGATTTGGTTCACAGCTTCTGTCATAATTCCCTTTGACCAACTTTTTGTAATAAGCATATATCCAAGCTCTGCATCTTTGCCATAAACATCCTCTTTTTGTTCAACAGAAATATTCCCTCTTATCTTTCCATCTACTACAATCGCACGAAAAACTCCATCTTTTCCTTCATGTTCATGAACCATATTTAACCACCAGTCCGCACTATCTTCGGTATATGGAAATGGCAGTCTATTTGCTAAATATTTTCTATCAACTGCATTACATATTTCGATTAAACTTTCTTTATCCTCAAAAGACCATTTTTTTAATTCAATCTTCATATCATCCTCCTTTATCAATCTTATCCCCTCAAATTGGGATTTGTCGTTTATAAAGCATTCTTTGGGCAGTTTCTTATACATTCAAAACAAAGAATACACTCTGTTCCGTTCTCCCTTTTTCTTGAATTATCAGTTACATCTACATCCATTGGGCATACCCTTTTGCATTTGCCACAAGATATGCACTTGCTCGTATCACATTTTACTCTAAACAACGAAAAATAACTCATTGGTTTTAGGAATATGGTAATCGGACATATGTATTTACAAAAAGCTCTATTGTCCTTCAAAAGAAATGCTAACCCAATACCAACAGCATAATATAGTAGATTTCCCATAATAAATGCCCAAAACATTATTCTTTCTATATTACTGACATGTGCAAAAAACAGTGCGGCAACAAATATGAACGACGCCACAAATGTGATATAGCGAATCCAACCTATTTTCTTTCTAGGTTGAATAGGTATTTTATAAGGCAGTAAATCAAGAACCATCGCTGTCCAACAGGCATAACCACACCATCCTCGTCCAAAGATTAAGGGACCGAATATCTTAGCAACCGCATAATGAATCGTTGCTGCCTCGAATACGCCAGTAAACAGATAGTACCAAAATCCCTCGAGCTGCATATTTTCATTGCAAATCAGCCCTAAGTAAACCAACATATATAATCCAACTAAAAGCTGTGTCACCCGCCTTGCGTGTTTATACTTTTTGATAAACAAAAAAACACCTAACGCAATGGAAATGCCAATATAGCTGAAATTGAATAGATAAAACAGATTATCCATCGTAATCCAAAGTGTAATCGCTATCGTTTCAAATATTGCCAACATAATAATTGGCACCAAGTATTTTTTCATCCCATTCCTCCAATCTTATAACCAGACAAACCGACAAATTCTAAATTACCCAATTCTGAAAGATAAGATTTATATTGTACACCGAACTTCCATCCAAAATAGTTCCAAATGTATCGACCCATAAAGGTATATAACCACATCTACTCGCCACCATCTGAGAACCAATATTCGTTACAGAGGCAGAATAAAATGGCACTATATTTCTCAGTAATAATTGTTTCGTTAAGCTACTAACCAAGTTCGTTCCCACCCTAGCATTTCTATATTCTTCTCTAACATCTATCCCCATCTCCCAGACGCCTTCTATAGATGTTTTAGCTGCACCTGCTATCCCTACAATTTGCTCACAATCCTTTGCAATATAAACAGCTTTTGTCGGTGTATGGCCATTTTCATCAAAAGATAAAGAATTTTCAAACCCCTTTAATCCTCCCAATTTCAAAATATCTTCATAAAAGAGAAATTCATATTCATAGCCAGATGTATTTGATATATTGTATGTATCAGTATTATCTGGAACATAATGTATCGTTTGTCCATAAACAAATGGAAGTTCGAAAATTTCATCCCTATTCTTATCTTTCAATATTTCTTTTACTTTTATATATAAATCTCTCGACGTACAAACCACTATACAATTTCTGTACGCCAATATCTTAATATATGGCTTTTGGGCATTTGTATTAATAGTATATATTATATCTTTTCCATTTAATTTGGCCGAACTACAATAATACTCCTCTGACAATAATTTCTCGATTCTATTTTTTATCGTTTCTCTCATACTTAATTTTATCTTTTCCAATTAAATCCCCATACTTTCTTCAAATCTCTTTTACCAAAAATAAATCTCGATTTTATCAGCTCTAAACATTAAAATCGAACACTATTGATTTGCTGTTACCATAAAATTAACACTTCCCCTTGCTTTTTTTCCTGTCAATTTAACTGTATATGTCCCACTTTCTTCCACTGTGACATCAAATTCATTGGAAATAGAAATACCATCGCTCTCATAAACAGGTTCTTCATCATCTTTCTGAATTTTAATCGCCAAACTTCCACCGTCAACAACAATTTTAGCATGAATCGTATCTCCAGCTTTTAAGCTCAAATCTTGACAATCCGTTGTATTAAACACCTTATACTCCATGATAAACTCTCTGTCATTTCCTGTTCGACTACCATTAAATGCTGGGCTACAGGCACTCAAGGATAAAATAAATATTACAATACAAAATACACGAAACATCTTCTTCACAATAGCATCCCTCCAAATTCTAAATTATTTTTATTCCCTCTAACTTTCAAATTATCATTTTTATAATAGAATGAATCATCTTAAAATAATCTTCCACTCATCCCCTTCAATAATATACTGAAATTCATTTAAGTTATCATCCAACATTACCTCAAGCAATTCATGAAACCCACTTACTAGATTTACATTCGATAATTCTTCTTTCTTAACCCAATGCATTTTACCTTCTTCTGAAGAGACAACTTCACCGCTAAACTCATCTGCGTAAAATAAAAATACGATATATCGACCATCTTCTATCGGAAATTGGTTTACACCACATAATTTGGGATTTAAGATTGTCAGACCTGTCTCCTCTTTTATTTCTCTTATTATAGCATCTACGATGGATTCCCCCTTCTCAATATGTCCACCTGGAAGAGTAAATCCTTTCCAATCCTCTTTCACTCTATCTTGTAATAAATATTCATTGTCTCTGGTTATTAAACATAATGCAGTTAATTCTACATTTTCTGTACGATCCATTTTTCTTCACCTCCGAGAAGTTTGATTTAATTTTATGGCATTTTATAAACAAAACAAATATATATGTTTTATAAGCTCCACCACGAATGAAAAGTCAATTACTCCGTGCTAACATATTCCCACTTAACAAAAACTTTCATAGTGAAAATCGTTATTTCTTTTTACGATATTTTCTTTCTATCGCTAAAGTATATACGACCATTGATATAATACTTTCCATCATAACTCCTAATACGGAGATTATCACTAACGAGGAATTCTGTCCTCCTAATAATGGCAATCCCAAAACTATAAAAATGACTCCAAATATACAAAATAATTTACCTACTGCGTAGTTATATTTTTTACAATCTTCCACGTCAAACATCTTTGCATTTGCCCAAAAACCTACTGGCTTTTTTGAAAAAAATGAAAAAATCCCGATGCCAAATATAATAACTCCCACAGCAGCCCATATAATAAACTCTAACATTAATTTCCTCCCGATATCTCAAATTTCAATTAATCAAGTTCCAAAAACAAAAATTAAATATTTTGCTCCATTTCATCTGTCGGCTCATAATCGATCTTCCAATCTAAATATGAACCTAAATTGCCACAGTTTATACAACGATTGCCGATATAAACCCATTTTACACTCCCATTTTCCCGTCTGATAAAACCAACTCTTACATTATACTGTTTGTAATTTTTACATACCAGACATTTTCTTAGTCTTGGTCTTGCATCTTGCCATGTCTCTTCACAGTCTAATAGTATCTTTTTGGTTCCACATTCTGAACATTTTACCTGTATTACATCCTCATCTTGGTCTACTCTTAATTCAAAGGAATCTCTTCCGCACGAGTGACAAATCACAGGTTTTACATCAATATTATCATCGTCGGAATATAGACGAAGATATTCATTTATATCGTCAGCAGTATCACCTGTCCAAAACTGCTTCGTTCTATCTATCATACTGTTTTCTCCTATAACTTCAATTTATTTTTCTCAGTATATCATATATTTATAGTTCTGTCCTGAATAATAAGAGAAAATATACAAAAATAATACTTTATAATATCTAAATATGACAAAAAAAAAGAAAAAAAGAACTATTTACAGGTATTTTTCTCTTTTATAAGTATTTTTTATAGACAAACTATGCTATGATAAAAACATATACTTATTCTATCTCTCTTAATTTTATCACATATGAGAAATATAAAGTCCGAGATACTAATAAGTATCAAATCTACTGATAAAAACTTCCCTCCCCTTCTTTAGATATAGGGAGTGTCAAAAGGAGATATTTCGATGAATAGTCCAATCTAAATAATATTTTTGTCATACCAAATTTAAAGACGCCGTATAACAGCGTCTTATTGTTGTACAAAAAATTAGAAAGGAATATGAATCCATGAAAAGAAATATCTATCTCATGTACACCATTGCATTTTTTCAAAGTATGGTATTTTATGGTCCTGTCTCTACACTTTATCGTCAGGCTCAGGGCGTTTCTATTTTTCAGATTACAGTAATCGAAAGTATTTGTCTCATTTTGTCTATTTTATTAGAAATTCCATGGGGAGTTATTGCGGATAAGATTGGATATAAGAAAACGATGGTCTTTTGCTGCTGCCTGTATTTTCTCTCAAAAATTGTATTTTGGCAGGCTAAAAGTTTTTCTTGGTTTTTGGCGGAGCGCATTATGCTAAGTGCTGTGTTTGCGGGTTTATCTGGCGTAGACATTAGCATTCTTTATCTCTCCTGTGAAGGTGAAAATTCTCAGAAGGTGTTTGGAGTTTATAATAGTTTACAGATGATTGGTTTGTTGATTGCTGCAACTATATTCTCTTTTTTTGTCGGGGAAAATTACTCACTCTCTGGATTTCTCACAGTCATAAGCTACGGAATTGCAGCATTTTTATCATTATGTCTCGTTGAGATAAGACCAAAAGAGTCTCATCAAATTTGTGTAAAACAATTTAAAGCCGTTTTATTTAAAACGCTACATAATAAAAATTTAGTACTATTTTTGATTGCAGTAGCCCTGCTGTCTGAAACCCATCAGACCATCACTGTTTTTCTCAACCAACTCCAATATGAGAAATGCGGATTAAATAATTCTGCTATCGGATATATTTATATCGTTGCTACATTAATTGGAATATGCGGAGTCTGCTCTGCAAAATTCACACAAAGAATCAGTGTGAAAACCGCAGGCATCTTCTTTGGCAGTATGTTTACCGCTTGCTGTATTATATTATCACTTTCAAACTCTGCATCATTGTCTATCTGTGGAATTCTAGTGCTTCGTATTTCAGACAGCTTATTTCAACCATTCCAGACGGAAATACAAAACCAACAAGTTCACACTGTATATCGAGCTACGGCTTTAAGCATCCACGCGATGATTATAGATAGCATTGCGGTGGGAACAAATCTAGTTTTTGGCGCTCTAGCTGAGCTAGATTTGACAATGGCATTTTCGTTTGGTGCTATAATATGTATAATAAGTATTGGCTTATTTAGTATTTGGTATCGAAACTCAACCAAGCGATAATCGTAATATTAATATCACATTAATAGATTTTTGAGAGTATATGAAATAAAACAAAGAAAGTACAAGTATTCTATTTTTCACTTGTACTTTCTGCTATATTTTAACATTCTCTATGACTAAAAGCTTTACACTCTTACTGATAAACAAGAACAAAATATCAATCTATTTTTGATGATTAAAACGCTCTTATAAAACTAAAAATTCCTGTACTTGCCACCGCCATAATAATACCTGCGAGAAGTACACCTGCGAGTGCCGCCAAAACACTCTTCTTAAAATCCAAATCCAAAATACTTGCCGCCAATGTTCCCGTCCAAGCTCCTGTTCCTGGAAGTGGGATTCCAACAAAGAGAAGCAAGCCGATATATGCGCTTCTTCCCGCCTTAGAGAGTAATTTTTTTCCACCCTTCTCTCCCTTTTGGAGAATGCAGGTAAAAATTCCTCCAATCAATGGCTTATCCTGTCCCCACTCGAGTACTTTTCTCGCAAATAAGAAAATAATTGGAACTGGAATCATATTTCCAATAATACAAGTAATATACGCTGGAATAAGTGGAATATTAAATCCTACTGCAATGGGAAGTGCCCCACGAAGTTCCACAACTGGAATCATCGATACAATAAATACAAATAAAACTTTCTTTAACATGCTTTGCTCCTATTAATTATTTAAAATTTTTAATTTTATCGCCTATTTAATCTATGTGACAGTTCTCTAAAACATACGGAACTATTCCATGTTTTTTAACTGCACACGCTAAGCCACATTCTATCTAATCTTATATTTTTTGTCAATAGGAGTAAATCTTTTATATTCTTAAATTTTTCTTACTTTAAATCACTCACAACTAAAGTCGCAATCCTCCCATTTCAACAACTTTATAATCTCCACAGGCATAACTTCGGGTAAGTAATGCAAACATTACCCTAGATTTATAAAAATTTCTGTCAAATATCAAGGCAAACCAAACTTATTTATTTTTTCTCGATATTTGACAAGTTTTTAATTTTACTGTCTATAATGCTCCAAGAAATCTGCCAATTTTTCCATCGCCTCACTAAGCACAGTCAGCCTTGGGAGATAAACAATTCTAAAGTGGTCTGGCTCTTTCCAGTTAAATCCACCTCCGTGAATAAGTAAAACTTTTTTCTCTCTCAAGAAATCAAGTGCAAACTTCTCATCATTTGTAATATTAAACTTCTTTATATCAATCTTAGGGAAAGCGTAAAATGCCGCCTTTGGTTTGACAACACTGATTCCCGGAATATCGCTTAACGCCTTATACACGAACTCTCTCTGCTCATAAACGCGGCCACCTGGCACAATATATTCCTCTACGCTTTGATATCCACCAAGTGCTGTCTGCACGATGGATTGAGCCGGAACATTAGAACAAAGACGCATATTGGAAAGCATATTGATTCCCTCGATATAGTCCTTAGCAAACTCCTTTTTGCCACTTAAAATCATCCAGCCAATTCGAAAACCAGCAATCATATGTGACTTAGAGAGACCACTAAACGTTACACAAAATAAATCTGGTGCCAAAGATGCAATAGAAATATGTTTTTCTTCATCCATAACAAGACGGTCATAAATCTCATCCGAGAAAATAATTAACTGATTCTCTCTCGCTATCTGAACAATCTGCTCTAAAACCTCTCTCGGATAAAGTGCTCCAGTTGGATTATTTGGATTAATAATAACGATTGCCTTTGTTCTATCTGTAATCTTTTTCTTAATATCGTCAATATCTGGATTCCACTCTGCCTGCTCATCACAAATATAGTGAACCACTTTCCCCCCTGCTAAAGTCGCCGTCGCCGTCCATAACGGATAGTCTGGAGATGGAATCAAAATCTCGTCTCCATCATCCAATAACGCCTGCATAGCCAAACTGATTAACTCACTCACTCCATTTCCTGTATAAATATCATCTACGGTGACATTTGGAATCTTTTTAATCTGTGCATACTGCATAATCGCTTTTCTAGCCGAAAACAATCCCTTAGAATCTGAATATCCCTCACATTGTGTAAGCTGTCTGCTCATATCATAAATAACTTCATCTGGCGTTCTAAAACCAAAAGGGGCTGGATTACCGATATTTAATTTTAAAATACTTTTACCCTCTGCCTCCATTCTAGAAGCCTCATCTACAACTGGTCCACGCACATCATATAGTACATTGTCTAACTTACTTGATTTTGTAAATATTCTTTTCCCATTACTCTCACTCATAGTATCTCGTTTCCTTTCTTGAACCTGCTCTTCTTTATTTTGAACTTCAGTCTCCTGTTCTATCGGCACGTCCTCTCCCAAAAGCCATAGCTGATTGACTTTCAATGCCTTTGAGAGAGCCCGAATAACTTCCCTTCTTGGCTCCGTCTTGCCGCTTAAATACTGACTTATATGACTTTTTCCAAGCTTTACTCTATCGCTTTCCTCTAAAGACTGTACAAGTCGAATAACATCGACCTGTTTTAATTCTTTTTCTTTCATTACTTGTCTCAAACGCTCCGCAAATGTTTCCATATACTTTAATTCCTCCTTCACGTTCTATGCCAGTATACCATAAGTTCAACTAAAGTTCAATACCAAAATTAGAAGTTCATTTTATTGAACTTTAACGCGAGTCACAGCATATTATCTTTATAGCATTTCTCTAATACACTATATTTCACAAACTCATCGGTTCCACTGCTCTTTTTTTCATCTATTATTCTGTTTTCTTCACAACCTATAGGTTTTGAAACAGTAAGAGCAAATGCCAGTCAAAAGACGGTTCTTTCCCTGACCAACGATAGAGGAGTGGAGACATTTTCCGCTACGGAAGCTTTGGGTTTCTGAGCGCGCCCCCACGAAGTGAATTTGCGATGAACCTCATAAATAGGCACAGTAGCAAAAAATGACTGGAACGCAACGTGTTGGAAAGGGAAAGAACCGTCTTCTGACTGGTGGCGTCTCCTACCAAAAAAAGCATCCCTAAATATACAGTATATTTTCTGTATATCTAAGAACGCTTCTATTCAAACTCTATATCTATAAAATTTCAGTTATTCCTTACCATTGAAGCAGTAAGTACATACCTTACAAGGATCAATACCGATAGAATCCAATAAATCATCCAATCTATGGTAACGAAGAGACGTGAAGTTTTGTTTCTTTCTGATATCTTCAATCATCTGTGCATATTTGCAGCTACATGGATCTGCGTACTCATCCAATACTTCCTGTGGACAATTTTCTCCCTCTCTCTCCTTGATAACCTGTCTTGTAATAAGCTCCATCTCAGATTTAGAACGAGAGAAATTTAAATATTTACATCCATATAGAAGAGGTGGGCATGCTGGACGAACATGTACTTCCTTAGCTCCACTATTATATAAAAACTCCGTTGTCTCCCGAAGCTGTGTTCCACGAACAATAGAATCATCAATTAAGAGAAGCTTCTTTCCCTCAATCAATGCCTGTACAGGAATTAATTTCATACGGGCAATCAAATCTCTCTGGCTTTGATTGGTCGGCATAAAGGAACGTGGCCATGTCGGTGTATATTTAATAAATGGTCTAGCATATGGAATTCCTGACTCATTCGCATATCCAATGGCGTGAGCTACCCCTGAATCCGGAACTCCTGCAACAATATCTGGATGAACAGAGTCTCCATCTCGTTTTGCCAATCTGCTTCCACAGTTATAGCGCATTTGTTCTACATTTACTCCCTCGTACGAGGATGTCGGATATCCATAGTAAACCCATAAGAAAGAACAAATTCTCATCTTATCCCCTGGTTTCTTAAGCACCTCAACGCTCTCATCGGAGATAAAATCCACTTCTCCTGGTCCTAATTCTCTATAATCTTTAAATCCTAAATTAATATATGCATGACTCTCAAAGGATACACAGTATGCACTCTTTTTTTGTCCAATAACAACTGGTGTTCTTCCTAACCGGTCGCGGGATGCATAAATTCCGTCTTTTGTCATAAGAAGCATCGTCATAGAGCCATCTACAATTTCCTGCACATACTCAATTCCTTCTAAAATTGTATCTTTCTCACAGATAAGAGCAGCTATAAGCTCTGTCACATTTACCTGACCATTTGTCATCTCCTGAAAATGACAGTGATTATTTTCATATAGTAAGTTCAATAATTCCT
>Ga0129308_1003863_pt1 | contig 10157 bp, 7 predicted proteins | sample L827metagenome_FD_94440 | JGI IMG/M metagenome (GOLD analysis project Ga0129308, IMG submission 94440) | Ring-tailed lemur group fecal microbial communities from Wisconsin, USA - L827 metagenome | ecosystem: Host-associated > Mammals > Digestive system > Large intestine > Fecal | place: USA... | reverse complement strand
TGGACAATACGCTGCTTGATTTCAGCATGGCGGAGCGGATCGCGCTCACAAAGGCTTTGACGGCGGTCGGCGTGGAGCCTGCCCCCGCGGTTTTGTCGCGCTATAGTGAGCTCAATGATGAGCAGTGGCGGCTGCTTGAGCAGGGGAAGCTGACGCGGCCTGAGGTGAAGGTGAGGCGGTTCCGGCTGCTGTTTGAGGAGCTGGGACTGGATGCGCCGGTTGAGAGGGCGGCAGAGCTTTACGAGAAGCTGCTTGGCGTCGGCCACTATTATATTGACGGGGCGGCGGAGCTTCTGGAGGCGGCCTATGGGAAGTATAGCTTGTACCTGATTACGAACGGCACGGCCGATGTGCAGCACTCGCGGCTGAAAAGTGCGGACATGGAGAAATATTTTGACGGGATCTTTATCTCGGAGGAGATCGGGTTTGACAAGCCGGGGCGCGACTATTTTGACTGGTGTACCGCGCATATCCCGGACTTTTGCCGTGAAGAGGCGCTGGTTGTCGGCGACAGCCTGACCTCGGACATTCAGGGCGGGATCAATGCCGGGATCCGGACGGTCTGGTTCAATCCGAAGCATAAAGAGAATAACTTTTCCATCGTGCCGGACTATGAGATTCATGCGCTGGCGGAGCTGCTGCAGCTGGTTGAGACGCTGTGATTCGGCAGAGCACGGCCCGGATTCGATACGGTTCGGAGGCTCAGAAACAGTCCGGAACGGGAAGTGCTAAAGAAGCCGGGCCGTTTGTCAGGAGCAGCCCGGGATGAAAATATCGAAACACCAGAGGTACTTATTCATATATAAATAAGGAAGGAAATCGCATATGTCATATCAATATCTTCTATTTGACCTAGACGGTACGCTCACCGATTCGGCCGACGGCATCGTCAATTCCGTGATCCACGCGCTCCAAAAGAAAGGAATCCCGGTTCCGGCGCGCGAGGCGCTGTTTCCGTTTGTCGGGCCGCCTCTCGCGGATTCGTTCATGAAATATTTCGGGATGACGCAGGAGGAGGCGGTCGCCTCGATTGAGGATTACCGGGAATATTTCCGCGACAGGGGCTGGTGTGAGAATACCGTTTACGACGGAATCCCGGAGGTTCTCGCAGAGCTTAAGGCGCAGGGGAAGCACCTGATTGTCGCGACGTCGAAGCCGGATGTTTTCTCGGAGCGGATTCTGCAGCATTTCGATCTGGCAAAGTATTTTGACCTGATCGTAGGCAGTACGCTCGACGGCCGCATCAGCCGGAAGGGGCAGGTGATTTCCCTTGTGCTCGACCGGATCGGGCGGGAGCACCGCAGCGAGATGATCATGGTAGGAGACCGGGAGCATGACGTGATCGGTGCAAAGGAAAACGGGCTGCCCTGCGTCGGCGTGCTCTACGGCTACGGCAGCCGCGAGGAGCTGGAAAACGCAGGCGCTGCGGCGATCTGCGAGCAGGTACGCGATCTGCCTGCATATTTGCTGTAAGATGAATGCTTTCCGGCGGCCTGGGGGCAGATACGCGAACTACCTGAATATTTGCTGTAAGCGGAACATTTATGCGGTGTGCGCTGCGAAGCGTGTAGCCGGGAGTGGCCAGCATGGCTGTGAACAGCAGCTATTTTGCAGTTCTGTGTGCCTGTGATACATTTTTCCCTGTAAAAAGTGTGCGCTATACACAGATTTTCGTTGTAATTTTTGTGCTATTGCCATATACTATATTTATACCAGAGTATGGAGGTGCGCGTATGTACAGAGCAGCGATTGAGAGTCTATACAAATGGAAAGAAAGCAAGCGCCGCAAACCATTGATTATTGAGGGCGCCAGACAGGTGGGCAAGACCTGGCTGATGAAAGAATTCGGCAGCAGGGCATATGAGGATACGGTATATATTAATTTTGATTCCAACGCCCAGATGGCGGAGCTGTTTGCTGCCGATCTGAATACCGACCGCCTGCTCATCGGGCTTGAACTGTATGCCGGCAGGAAGATCAATCCTAATAACACCCTGCTGATATTTGATGAGGTGCAGGAGGTGCCGAGAGCCCTTACAGCGCTCAAATATTTCTGTGAAAATGCACCGCAGTATCATATTGTCTGCGCAGGCTCTCTGCTGGGGATTGCATTGCACGGCGGGACGTCATTCCCTGTGGGTAAGGTGGAATTTCTGAATCTTTATCCATTGTCTTTTTCTGAGTTTTTAAGGGCAACTGCGGGCGAGCGCTTTGTCAGTCTGCTCGCCTGTCAGGATTATCCGATGATTACTTCCTTTCGGCAGACATATGTCGATGCGCTCAAGCAATATTACTTTGTCGGCGGAATGCCGGAGGCTGTGCAGAGTTTTGCCGAAGATAAAGATTTTAACGAGGTGCGGGAAATTCAGAAGCGCATCTTAGCAGCTTATGAGCAGGATTTTTCCAAGCATGCCCCTGTTGATATTGTGCCGAAAATCCGTATGGTCTGGAACAGCATTCCCTCTCAGCTTGCCAGGGAGAATAAAAAATTTGTCTATGGCCTCGTACGTGAGGGAGGACGGGCAAAGGATTATGAGGCGGCGATTATGTGGCTGTGTGACTGCGGACTTATCCACAAGGTCAGCCGTGTAAATGCAGCAGGCATTCCGCTGAAGGCGTATGAGGATTTGAAAGCGTTTAAACTGTTTCTCGTTGATGTCGGACTTCTCGGCTGTATGACCGGTCTGCGTCAGCGCACGCTGCTGGACGGGAATGATCTATTTACAGAGTTCAAGGGGGCGCTTACGGAACAGTATGTATGCCAGCAGCTCAAAACGATAGAGGATTTGGGCGTTTACTATTATACGAATGACCGTGGTTCCTGTGAGGTCGACTTTATTGTGGATACCGGAGAGCAGATTATTCCTGTGGAAGTCAAAGCGGAGGTTAATCTGAAAGCAAAGAGTCTGAAAACATATCGTGAAAAATTCAACCCTGAAATTTCTGTACGCACATCCATGACAAATTATAAAAAGGAAGACGGGCTTATCAACCTGCCGCTGTATGCGATAGGAAATTTTTCGCTTATGTAATTTTGCCGTGAATGCGGTGGGGCAGACGCATTCGCTCTGTTTCTTTCATTCGTTCATATTTTCCCTGCGCCCCTCATAAGATAGCTTATCAGAGGCCGCGCGGCAGCCTCCGGCGAGGAGGGGCTGCGCAGCAGAATGGGGGAGTGGCATGAATGACAGAGCGTTAAAGGTACTGGAACAATACGACTTGGAGGTCACCGGCACGAGGAGGGGGAGGGGGTCCTACATTCTCGATACGCCGCAGGGACTTCGGATTTTGTGCGATTATACGGGCTCTGAAAACAAGGCGCTGTTCCAGAACTGTGTGATGCGCCGCCTGCGCGAGGGTGGGTATGAGAAGGTGGATCTGCTCCTGCCAAACCGCGAGGGCGGGCTTATCTCCCGCGACTGGGAGGAGAACAAATACGTTGTCAAGGAATGGTACGCGGGCCGCGAGTGCGATACGGCGAATGAGAATGAGATTATGGCTGCGGTCGGCAATCTGGCGCGTCTGCACCGGCTGATGACGCTTGCCGGGGAGACGGAATTCCGGGCAAGCTTTACGGCGCAGGCCCCGTCCTGTGAGCTGTCCGCCCAGAATGCGGAGCTGCGCAAGATCCGCTCCTACGTGCGGAAAAAGAATGCGAAAGGCGATTTTGAGCGGATGTTCCTGAACTGCTTCCAGAAGTATTACGCGCAGGCCGAGGAAGCGGAACAGATCCTTGCGGGAAATGAGGAGTGGGCGGTCCCGTGTGCGTCCGGCACCGTCTGTCACGGCGACTATAATCATCACCACGTACTGATGTCAGGCTACGATATTGCCACGACGAATTTTGAATGCTGCCGTTTCGATTACCAGGTCACCGACCTGTACCGTTTTATGCGCAAAATTCTGGAAAAGCACGGCTGGAACCAGCGCCTCGGAATGCGGATGCTGGAAAATTATGTGCGCGTGCGGCCGCTTCCGGCGCGGGAGCGGAGGCTTCTGTACGTGCGTCTCCTGTATCCGGAGAAATTCCGCAAGCTCGCGAACTATTATTACGGGAGCAATAAGGCGTGGATTTCACGGCGTTTTCTCGATAAACTGGAGAAACTGAACGCGCAGGAGGAGGCGCGTAATAAATTTGTAAAATTACTCGAAAAATAGTTTCATTTTTAAGTCTTATAAGTTATAATAAAAACAGAAAATACGTGGTATTTTCCCACGTCTGTGCGAACGGGCGGAGATTATTTTTATGTACTTATTTACAGGAGGGTTACAATGGAAGATTACAGAAAAGCTTATGAGGAATGGCTTTCAAATCCATACTTCGACGAGGCGACAAGAGCAGAGCTGAAAGCGATTGAGAGCGACGAGAACGAGATCAGGGAGCGCTTTTACACGGAGCTGGAGTTCGGTACGGCAGGACTGCGCGGCATCATCGGCGCCGGCACAAACCGCATGAACCAGTACGTTGTGCAGAAGGCGACGCAAGGTCTTGCAAACTATATTATTAAGCAGGGCGGTCAGTCCAGAGGCGTGGCGATTGCTTACGATTCGAGAAGGATGTCGCCGGAGTTTGCTGATTTCGCTGCGGAGACGCTTGCTGCGAACGGCATCAAGGCGTATGTGTTTGAGTCCCTCCGCCCGACGCCGGAGCTTTCCTTTGCAGTGCGCGAGCTTGGCTGTATCGCCGGTATCAACGTGACGGCGAGCCATAATCCGCCTGAGTACAATGGATACAAGGTTTACTGGGAGGACGGCGCGCAGATCACGCCGCCGCATGACACAGGCATTATGGCTGAGGTGAAGGCGATCACGGACTATACGGCTGCGAAGACGATGAGCAAGGAGGCTGCGGTTGAGGCAGGTCTGTATGAGGTGATCGGGGAGAAGATCGACGATGCGTTTATCGCGCAGCTTAAGAGCCAGGTGCTTCACCCAGAGACCATTAAGCAGGAGAGCAAGAACCTCAGGATCGTCTACACGCCGCTGCATGGCACGGGCAATCTCCCGGTGAGACGCGTGCTGAAGGAGCTTGGCTTCGAGCAGGTATATGTGGTGCCGGAGCAGGAGCTTCCGGACGGTGATTTCCCGACAGTCAGCTATCCGAACCCGGAGGCTGAGGAGGCGTTCACGCTCGGCCTGAAGCTTGCGAAGGAGATCGATGCAGATCTGATCCTTGCGACAGATCCGGATGCGGACCGTCTCGGTGTGCGTGTCAAGGATGCGAAGACCGGGGAATACCACACGCTGACCGGAAATATGTCGGGCTGCCTGCTTGCAGATTACGAGATCGGCCAGCGCAAGGCTGTGAAGGGCCTGCCGGATGACGGCGTCCTGATCAAGACGATCGTGACGACGAACATGGCTGATGCGATTGCGAAGTATTATGGGACGGGCCTGACCGAGGTTCTGACTGGCTTCAAGTATATCGGACAGCAGATTCTTGGCTTCGAGCAGAGCGGCAAGGGTACCTATCTGTTTGGCTTCGAGGAGAGCTACGGCTGCCTGATCGGTACGCATGCGCGCGACAAGGATGCGATCGTGGCTTCGATGGCTCTGGCTGAGGCTGCTGCATTCTACAAGGCGCAGGGCAAGACGCTCTGGGATGCGATGGTAGAGCTGTACGAGCGCTACGGCTATTACAAGGATGATATCAAGTCGATCACGCTCAAGGGCATCGAGGGCCTGCAGAAGATTCAGGAGATCCTTGAGACGCTGCGGAAGAATCCGCCGGCAGAGATCGGCGGCTACCGTGTTGTATCGGCACGCGATTACAAGGCTGACACGATTAAGGATATCGCAACCGGCGAGGTGAAGCCGACCGGACTGCCGTCATCGAACGTACTGTACTATGACCTGACCGACGATGCATGGCTGTGCGTACGTCCGTCCGGCACGGAGCCGAAGGTGAAATTCTACTACGGCATCAAGGGCACATCGCTGGAGGATGCGGACGCGAAGTCGGCTGCGCTCGGCGAGCAGGTGCTTGAGATGATCAATAAAATGCTGTAAGCTGCTGTAAATGCGGCTTCCGGTGGTGCGGATATTCAGGATATGAGGATGATCAGTCCCAGGGCGTAATGTTCTGGGATTGATTTTTATACGCGGGTGTATGTTTGGACGCAGAGCGGGAGGAAATCATATGGAAGCAAGTGAGAAAAAGTGGGACGAGCAGGGCGTGCGCGAGGGAAGGTTTGAAGCGTTCCGGGAGATTATCCGGGCGCTGCGGTCGGAGGGCGGCTGCCCGTGGGACCGCAGGCAGACATTTGAAAGTCTGAAGCCCTGCATGATCAATGAACTGACGGAATCGGTCGCGGGGATCAATCTCTATCAGGAGACGGGCGACGCGGAAAATCTGTGCGAGGAGCTCGGCGACCTGCTGCTGCAGGTGGTGCTGCTCGCACAGATTGCAGAGGAGGACGGACTGTTCGCGATCGAGGATGTAGTGCGCGGTGTGAGCCGCAAGATGCTGCGCCGTCATCCACATGTGTTCGGGCGGCTCACGGCGGAGGAGAGCGGGCTCGGCGAGGTGTGGGATGTGAAGACACTGTATGCTGCGGCAGAGCAGGGAGATGCGCCGGACGATGTGCCAGAGAAACAGGCAGTCGGATCACGTGAGACAGAGAATATTGCAGGTGCAGGCATGCCAGCGCAACAGGTGTGCGGATCACGCGGGACAGAGAATGCCGCAGAGGCAAATGTATCCGACGGTGCTCCCGGCGGCGCATCACTAAGCGCACAGGAAATCCCCGGCCTCTGGGATGCCGTCAAGCGTGCCGAGAAGCAGCGCAAGCGCCCGGGACAGGAGCAGCAGGAGAAGGCCGCCTTTGCGGATGCGGCCCGCGAGGTGATTGCGCATGAGGAGCGCGAGCTTTGCAGGTCACGTACCAATACTCAGAAAGGGAATCCATTGCCATGAAAAGCTTCCGACACCGTCCGGTCAAAAAATATACCGTTCACATCCTGCTCACCTGCATGATTGCGCTGATTGCCGCGACGCTCTTTGGCTGGGGAGCGTATCTTCGTGTGCTGGAAAAGGGAGAGTGGGATGATGCGCGCGGCGTGAATCAGTACAGCCGCCACTATGTGATGATCACGGACGATTCGTCGTCCTCCCTGTGGCAGAGCATTTACCGCAGCGCTGCGGAGGCGGCGAAGCGGCAGGATGCCTGCCTGGAGCTGCTCGGCGGATGGTCCGGCGGGAATTATTCGCTGACGGACTATGTCAATATCGCGGTAGCGTCAAAGGCGGACGGGATCATCGTGAAGCCGGACGGAACGGCGCGGCTGCGCGAGGCAGTCAATGAGGCGGAAAAAAGCGGGATTCCGGTCATTACCGTGCTCGAGGACGAGTCGGACAGCAGGCGCAAAAGCTTTGTCGGCCTCAACAGCTATCAGACAGGAAAAACGTACGGAGACCAGATTCTGAACTGCATCCATGACGATACGAAAAAGGTCACGGTGCTTCTGCGGCGTGGCGACGCGGGCAAGGACATCGTATTTAAGCAGCTCAAGGCGACCGTACAGGAGGGGCTTGCGCCGGACCGGGAGCTCGCGGTCGAGTCGTACACGATCACGGAGGGCGGAAGCTTCGATGCGGAGGAGGCGATCCGCGGACTGTTCCATGATGAGAATACGCGCCCTGATATCCTGGTCTGTATGAATGAGACGGACAGCAAATGCGCCTACTATGCGATGGTGGATTACAATCAGGTCGGCAGCGTGCAGCTCATCGGCTATTATCAGTCAGATATGATGGTGAGCGCCGTGCAGAAGGGCATCATTCCGATGGTAATTACGCTGGATGCGCAGCAGGTCGGCGAGTGCTGTATCGAGGCGCTCGAGGAATACTATCAGATGGGCCATGTGAGCAGCTATTTCAGCGTTGACCTGAATATTATCACGGCGCAGAATGCGGCGGATTATCTGCAGGAGGGCGGGGAGGATGAGTGAGCATGAGTGAGCATAGAAAAAACAGCGGCAAAATGCATTTTTCGATCCGCGTCAAGCTGCTCATGACGTTTGCCCTGACGGCGATACTGATGTTTGTGATCAATATTCTGCTGTACAGCGGGATCAACCGTTCCATGCGCAGGCTCGACGCAGTCTATGCGACAAATGCGGGCCTGAATGAGCTCTCCGCCTGCCTCGAGGAGCTGCAGGAGGACGTATTCGAGTATCTGAATACAAAGAGTTCGGACTCGCTCGAGGACTATTACCGCCATGTGCAGGAGCTGCGCGACATGGTGGAGCAGCTCAACGCGTACAATATTGACAGCGAGATGAAGCTGCTCGAGAAGGATATCCGCAATATGACGGATACCTATCTGGAGCTTGCGGAGGAGACGGTACAGGCAAAGCGCGGACGGAATACGGAGCGGTACAATTCGATGTACAGTATGGCCGAGCAGAATTATGAGTATATCCAGTCTGCGGTCTACCGGCTCAACGATATGCAGTTTCGTAGCAATTCCGACAATTACAGGATTATGATGAGTTCTCTGAGCTACATGGAGATTGTGAGCTCCGGCATTGTCATCGCTGCGGCAGTCATCAATCTGCTGATTCTGCTGCTGCTGATCCGGACGATCACGGAGCCGCTGAGTATGCTTGCACGCTCGGCCAACGAGGTCGCGGCCGGGAATTTTGATATCACGCTTGCGGATACCGGGAAGCGGGACGAGGTCGGCGTTGTGACACATGCGTTCGTGAAGATGGTCCGCAGCATCCGCGAGTATATCGACAAGACGAAGGAGAGCATGGAGAAGGAACAGAAGATGATGGAGCGCGAGCTTTTGATGGAAACGCATTTGAAGGATGCGCAGCTCAAATACCTGCAGGCGCAGATCAATCCGCATTTCCTGTTCAATTCCCTGAATGCCGGAGCGCAGCTTGCGATGATGGAGGATGCTGAGAAGACGAGCATTTTTATCGAGCGGATGGCTGATTTTTTCCGGTATAATGTGCGCAAGATCGAGGAGACTGCGACGCTTGCGGAGGAGCTCGAGGCTGTGGACAATTACGTCTACATCCTGAATGTGCGCTTTGCGGGTGATATTCATTATGAAACCAATATCGCCCCAGGCTTTGACGAGGTGCGCCTGCCGAGCATGATTCTGCAGCCGATTGTCGAGAACGCGGTGAACCACGGCATCCGGAATATCGAGCGGGAGGGCCATATCCGGCTGACGGTCGCGCCCGTGGACGGCAATTTGCGCATCAGCGTGCGCGACAATGGCCAGGGCATGAGCCGGGAGCGCATCGAAGAGGTACTTTCGGGACGGGCGCGCACATCCGGCAGCGATTCGACCGGGATCGGACTTGACAACGTGATGAACCGCCTCGAGCTGTTCTTCGGGGAGAAGGATTTGTTTGAGATTGAGAGCGCGGGCAGGGATCAGGGAGTCGAGGTGCGGCTGACGGTGCCGCTGCGTGGAAGCGGGAATGCAGAAAGCCCGGGGAAAATGTGAGCGGACGGGAAAGCGCTGCCGCATCGGGAGAGAGGATGCGGCAATTCCGAAGAAAATGTGAGCGGACGGGAAAACGCTGCCGCATCGGAACAGAGGATACAGGAGGGAAAAAATGTACAGAGTATTGCTTGCGGACGATGAAGGGATCATGCTGGAGTCGCTGAAGACGATTATCACGAGCAATTTCGGCAATGAGTGCGAGCTTGCCTTTGCGAAGACGGGGCGGGCGGTCGTGGAGCTGGCGGAGAGCTTCCGGCCGGATATTGCGTTCATGGATATCCAGATGCCCGGCATCAACGGGATTCAGGCGATGAAGGAGATTCGCAAATTTAACAGCTCGACGAAATTTATCGTGATCACCGCGTATGACAAATTTGATTACGCGAAGGAGGCGATCAACCTCGGCGTGCTGGAATACCTGACCAAGCCGGTCAGGCGGCAGGTGGTCGTCGATGTGCTTGGCCGGGCGATGAAGCTGATCGACAGCGAGCGGCAGAAGCGCAGCGACAACCTGAAGATTCAGGAGAAGCTGGAGACGGTCATTCCGATTGTCGAGAACGGTTTTGTCAACAGTATGATCCTGCAGGGGAACGACGGCGCCGCGAACGATCTCGCGTATTACAGGACGCTGCTTGACATCCATGAGGAATACGGCTATGTCGTGCTGCTCCAGTTCGGCCTGCGGGGTGA